>JACCDO011095413.1_pt1 | contig 11698 bp, 6 predicted proteins | sample 7446101 | NCBI WGS metagenome assembly JACCDO01 (sample SAMN15323440, study PRJNA562643) | freshwater metagenome | isolation source: river surface water | place: USA:Blue River Watershed | collected 2017-08-16 | reverse complement strand
GTTTAATCACTGGTATCTACATTGATCAAAATTATAAAGTTCCTTCTTTACAACACTATATTAAAAAGTTTCAACAACAATTAAAATCGCATGAAAAAAATGATAAAAACAATTAAAAAAGAATTACTTTCTTGATTTTTTCTTTGAAGTTTTTCGTGATTTTCTTGATTTAACAGACTTGATTACACCTGCTTTGTGCATTTTTCTTGTAACACTGGGACTATAGGGAACCCATTGTCCTCTTCGTGATCCCTTTCTCTTATTTTCAATTTCCTTCTCACGAGGTGTCAACATTTTTCTAACTTTTTCAGGTAAGTATCTTCCAGTTTTAGTCTTACTTCCTCTTGGTGATATATACCCCCATTTCTCACGACTCCATTTGGTAAGAGAATTACGAGGAGATTTTTTACCAATATACCCTCCTCCTCTTGCCTTATATTCAGCAACTGCTATTTGCATTTTTCTAGCACTTATTTTACCAGGAGGACCCCCTTTACTTCCTTTAATAATTTTATTCTTAACCTCTTCCCATAGTTTTGGATTACTTTTAATTGCAATTGTAGACATTTTATATAATCTAAAGATTTTAATTAAAATATTAATTAAAATCTACTTTCTAATTCTTTTACAATAAAATAGGTTGATTTTTTTCAAACCTTACCTCTGTTAATTCATAAAATTTATTCAATACATCAAACTTAATGGATTCTACATTAAAATCATCTGGTGTCAATCGTTCCATTTCAAATATATTAAGCACATTTAGTAAAAGTTTCTCATGTTTATTGACTCCCGTTAACTCTTGAGGATTAAATTTTACACCTAATACATCTGTCTTATTCATACTCGATCCATTAGATAACGCCACATATTTTATATCATTGTGAACAAACAAGGGGTATAACACTTTGTTGTTATTGAGAAAAATAGGTGAAAACAAACGCTTTCTAAAATGAATGATAACTTCTTCTTGACATAATTGATATACGAATGTACAGCATTTATATACAGAACTCCATCGGAAAGAACGTTGTTCGCCTTTCTCTTTATTCTCTGTTTCAAGAATGTTTTGATACAAAGATTTTAAGTTGGATAAGCGAGATTCTAAAGTAGTGAAAAAAGAAGAAATATTCTTTAGAAAATTAAATTTATAATAAGCAATTGCAAACCCCATTAAAAAAAATACACTATTCCAAAACATTTTATAATTTCATTTTTATAAAATGTAATATTTAAATTTATTTAAAATTATTTTTGTTTATCACCATCTATTTCTTTCTCATTGCAAATGCAATACCACCACCAATAAGAACAACTGCCATAACACCAATCACACCCATAAGCATTTTATTGGTGCTGTCATCAGCAGGAGGCACATCTTTCTTCTTATCGTCGCATGCTTGAGTATTACAAGGTTCAAATAAATTTCCACAGTCTTTTCCATTACCTTGTCTGTTTACTATAATTTGACGAGAACGTGTTCCTTCACCACAAGGTTTACTACACTCACTCCATTCTGTTAATTGACAATCTACGTTTGGTGCAGGAGGAGGAGGACATGCTTGAGTATTACAAGGTTCGCTGGTAGCAGGACATTCTGTACCATTACCTTGTTTGTTTACTAATATAGGACGTGTACGTGTTCCACCACCACAAGGAACAGTGCAATCACCCCAATCTCCCACTTTGCAATCAACACGATCAGATGGAGGTACAGGACATGCTTGAGTATTACAAGGTTCTTCTAAAACACCACAGTCTCTTCCATTACCTTGTTTATTAACTTTAATAGGACGAGTTCTTATTCCACTGTCACAAGGTTTGCTACACTGTCCCCATTCTCCCACTTGACAATCAACATTTTCAACAGGAGATGGAGGACATGCTTGAGTATTACAAGGTTCTTCTAAAGCACCACAGTCTCTTCCATTACCTTGTTTGTTTACTTTAATAGGTCGTGTGCGTTTTCCACCACCACAAGGTTTACTACACTGTCCCCAGTCACCAACTTGACAATCAACACTATCAACAGATGGAGGAGGACATGCTTGAGTATTACAAGGTTCTTCTAAAGCACCACAGTCTTTTCCATTACCTTGTTTGTTTACTTTAATAGGTCGTGTGCGTTTTCCACCTCCACAAGGAACACTACATGCCCCCCAGTCACCAACTTGACAATCAATATTCTGCACAGGCATAGCACATGTTTTCTCTCCAGTGTAGAGACTATTTTGAAGAGTAAAAGTAATATTTGGTTCAATTGTTCTTAACACATCCTCACAAGACTTACCATCATTATTAGGAGGTTTGCTTAACTTGTATCCTACTTTTTGCTTACCATTTACACAAGTGGCATCAATAGTGCTATCAAATAAGACTTCACAATCTTTATTTACATCACAACTTTCTTCTCCACTGGGATTAGCAAGAGCACAAAGTTCTTGAAGTTTTGACATATCTACATTAGTAGGATCTTTATAAGATTGAGTGTATCTCTTTATCCAGTTTCCATTCACTAATGCACATTCTTGTTCATAGGTTTTCTCAAGAGTGCCACAACTATAGTCAACAGTAATTACAAGTTTATTACCATCATAAGTATAAGTTACTGAGTCAGTTGTGTTCAATTTTGATTGAATGAAACTTCTAACTTCCGCATTAGATTGAATAAGATTTCTATCAGCGTTTGTCATGGTTACAGTAACAATCTTCTTACCTCTTCCTTGATTGGCAAGAGGTTCATAAACAGTGGATATAGCAGATTCAGAAGGCCAGTCGATACATATTTTATCTTTACATTCATCGTTGTTGGCAGGGAGACAGTTTTTAATTTTATTTAAGAGACGATTTGAGTTGTTAGAATCAGCAATGCATGTGTTTTCCCATTGGTTGGTAATAGTGCAAGATTTTTCTCCATTAATTTTGTTTACATTAGTAGGATCAAGTGTAAAGGTATAATCAGGATTTTTGTCTTTAGCAACAACTAAACAAGATTTACCTGATCCAGATAAGTTTTTGGTAATGGCAAACTCTATTTTTTGCTTACCATTGACACATGCATTTGAAGCAGCAGGGTTTAATATGATTTCACAATCTTTGTTATCTTTGCAATCTTCTTGACCAGCGAGAATAGAGGGTTTACAAGATTGATTGAACTGATCGCCACTAATTCCAGTGGGATTTTTGTAAATATTCTTAAATTTCTTTACCCACTTTCCGTTTTCATAAACACATTGTGCTTCATATTCTTTATCAAGAGTACCACAGTTGTAATTGACAATTACAATAAGTTGTTTACCATTTGCAGTTACTTGCATCGTATCATTAATATTGAGACGAGATTTGATGAAGTTTGTAACTTCTGTGGTGTTCAGTTTAGATGCGTCAAGATCAGTAAGGTTTACCGTAATTTTTCTTGTTCCTTTACTTGGGTCAGTAGAATCTGCAAGATATTCATTTTGTATAGTAGCACCAGAAGGCCAGTCGATGCAAACTTTATCAACACAGCGAGCATTACCTTGAGGAATACATTGAGTTATTTTTTGTACGAGACGATTTACGTTTGAATCAGCAGAGCAAGTAGCACTCCATTTATTGTCTTCATCGCATATTTTAGTTGCACGCACAATATTATCATCAATTTTTGTTACTGTGTAACTAGCATTATTGAGAGTTGACGCTACAACTGCTTCACAACTTCTTCCAGCACCTGAAGGAAGACGAGTTATGGGGAATTCAAATATCTCTTCTGATGTGGAAGCAGAGCACGCTTGTTTAACAGATCTAGTTCCAACAGTACAATCATTATTTGAAGCACAACCTTCAGGAGTACTGGATGCACACGCTTGATTGAATTGTTCAACTGTAAGTTGAGAGTCAGTAGGACGAGTGTATGTATTTCTTGTAAACCATTTTTTAAGAGTAGGATTATATTCGCATAAGGTTTGTGGAGCAGGACATTGGATTTCGTTTTTAGATTCAATAACGATTCTTTTATCTTGAGATGAAACAACGATATCAAAATTATTTAATCCTTCAAGATTGTATTTGCCTAAGATCATAGATTTTATTTCAGTGCTGTTGGAAGGTGATAGTTCGAATGAACCAGTAACATTTGAAATGGTGTAAATCATTTTCTTATTTCTAATAGAAGGTGTCATAGTGCTTGTTGAAAAATTGTAAAGTTCAGAAGGTTGACAAAACGTAGAGCCTGGAGGAATAACTTTATCACCGCTTTTGCATTCATTGTCTCTAATAATTATATCTTTTTTAGTTGCATCTTTCCATTTTGGTAAACCCATTGCTGTTCTTGAAACACTGTTAGCAAGACTATTACCACAAGTTTGATTATTTCTAAGGTTAAAAGTATTACCAACAAGAGTACCATTATTATTTACAGTAACATTAGAAAAACAAACTGCTGATGCACCGCAATCTTCGTTGGGAGAAGATTTTTCATTTCTAACTGCCTTGTCTGCTCCAAGTTCAAACACTGTTTTACAAAGAGGATAAATACAATTTGGAATATCACATTTTAGAGTTCCCCTTAATGTTTGTATTTGTTGACTATCTGTGACTCCAAAGGTTTCTCTAATCATTTGATCAGGACAAAAGAGGTTTTGATAAAATTGATAATCCATATTGCAAGCACATATTTTTTCAAAAGCAGCAGTTACCTTATCTGAAGAAAGTGTTGTACCATTACCGATTTTAAAAGTGCCATCAGGGAATCTATTACTCAATGCTCCACCATAATTACAAAAAGGAGCAATAAACTTTCTATTATCTTGCAGATATTTTATGGATGCTTGATAATAATATTGTGCTCTTTCTGGTGTTATTACAGAATGAAGTTTACATGCAGCGTGATCCATGTTTATTGCAAAAGATTTAGGCACAAGGAAAGGAGCGTAGGAAGATAAGTATAAACCTGATTGTTTATGTTTAAAAAACATGCGATTTTTTTCGTCCAGTTCAACAGTGAAAAGACATGAAGCATCATCTGTAATGGAAGAGTTAACACCAATAGAGTTAAGAGGGTATGGAAGATCAGTAGGACGATGCTTATTAACTTGTAAGAGAGCGTGATTATTCCAGCAACACCTACCTGCTGCTGAATCTCGATTCCAAAATTTCTTGTTATCTCCATTTCTTCCATATCCTGCTCGTGAAAATCCGTTTTCTCTTGCATATTGAATAACTGTATTATAAACAGGAATGTTATTATCCCATGCACCAGATTCAACAGGTAGATGTTTGAAATATAAACCACTCCATCCAAAATTACTCTTATCATATATACCAACCCATGTTCCTCCAGATGTGAGTGTAACCCAAGAAGGATTAACATCAGATGACCAGGTGATGTATAAATTGTTAGAAACTGACTTAATTCTATAAGCTCCAATACCGTTATTTTGCCATTCACCTTTATACTCTATTAACCATTTAGCACTTTTTGATCCGATAACACCATTAAAGTCAACATAATTATCACCCTTGGCATTAAATAAACCATTATTTGAAACAAACTGAATATAATAACTCTTATCTCTATCACCAGTAGGAATAAATTTAACTTCATTTCTTGTAGTGCTTCTTACATGGTTTGTATCCTTTACCCACTCATCTGCTCTTACTAAACCTGCTCCATCTCCTGATACTTGAGGATGCAACATTGTACCATCCGTACCATGAATTAGGAAAAATGTTTTATCCTGTGGAAAAATATCACCAGTAAACACTCTATCCTGTGGAGCAATGTTTGTAAAATTACCACCAGTTGGTTCTTCTCCAATTTTATCTCCTCCAACTTGTCCGACAAAATTTTTCAAATAAAAGTCAAATGTTGAAGGAGGTTCAATAGATATTTTAGAAACACGAATATTTGGATTATTCATTATTCCGTTATATTCACCCTTTTGTAAATTAACGTTTACATTACTAAAAGTTTGTCCTGATGCTGTTATTGATATAGAAAAACCATCAGGTACAATTATTTTGGAAACTTCTAAAGGTGTTTCAAAAGAAAGTTCTTGCTTAAACTCACTTTGGAAAACTGTATCACCATTTCTGAGTTGAACCTTTGATCTAGGAACATATTTTAACATGACAGGTAAGAACATATCTTTATTTAAATTCTTTGTTGCTGAATTAGTATCAAGATCAAAAATCCTTCTTTGAAGATTGAAATAATCTTGAGAACTATTGGTATCCATATATAGACTATTATCTGCACGTCTTGATAACACATTGTCTCCAACTTGGATATAAAAAAGACCTTCTCTAATGTTTTTAGGGTATTCTAATTTATTTGGATTATATTGATAAGTTGATTTATCCCTATTCATAAAAGGGTTGATTGCAGGATTTGAAAATGCAGGAGATTCAGATAAATACTCAATATCTGTATAGGACATGCAAGTGTTTTTCAAAGACAGAGGAAGACACATTTTAGTTGCTTCATTTGTATCAGTAAAAATATTATCAGTCTGAGTAGTTCCAAGACCTGTTAATAAGTCTTCTTTTCTTAGTGTAGGTTTTTGTTCATCTTTTTGTCTTTTTGATTGAACAGCGATTACAATACCAGCAATAACGGCGAGTGAACCTATTGCCACCACGTATTGAAACGTTTTATTTGTCATATTTTAAAATAAGTAAAAGATTTTTTTTTCAAGATAAATAATAATTTTGAAAAAAAAATAGAAAAAAAACATTTAAATTCTCACAATATCAAAACGTTGATTTGTATTATTTATTGTACAATCATATAAATACATAGAAGTTCCATCATTGCTATCATCTATACACTGGTCTTGTTTATTAGGATTATAAAATTGTCTTGTTCTTGTTGAATATCTCCAAATTTGGTTAGGATTTTTTGGATCACAAGGTTGGGTGGTTGCTTTAGGATTGCCACTGTTTTTATTACCGACAGACCAACCTCCGTCGTCCCAGCAAAGATTTTTATTGGCATTTTTAATTAATCCTGTTGTATTATCATAAATCCATTGCTGATTTCTATTATTAGGATCACAACCAACAACATAAAGTTGCTGTCCTCCTGCACTTGCATTTCTATCATCAACACATTTATTTTTATGAGGATCTTTTACTAAAAATCTTTGATTATTTACAGGTAAGTCCACAACTCTTATATCTCTTCCATTGAGTAAATCAAAACTGTAATTAAATCTATCACCATTTGCATTACCACTTACATTACCGAATTTGTAATCCGCAGTCCACCCTGTTGGTCCTGATACAACAATTGATCCACCGTTAGATACACGGTCATTACAACAATCACTGCGATTATCGAACACAATTCTTCTTATATCACGTCTTTGAGGGAATGTAACTTGTAAACTATGATTTTGATTTCCACCTGCTGTGTGATATGCGGTATTAAGTTTTCCATCATGACTGTTAGGGACAGCATAGTTACCATCAAAAATTCCACCAAGTGATGTATAAGTGACATTCACGTTTGGCATACCAGGTACAAGACGAGTATTATCATCAGTATAAATGGCGAGTTCTGATAAGTTTAATGAAGTCGCATTATTTTTTGAAGATACAACAACTTTGTTCATTTCAGGTTTCTGACGATAAAATAAGTAGGTAAGATCGGATGCAGGAATAACTTGAAAAGTATTGTCAACATTTGAACCTCTAACGAGATTAACGAAAGAAACCTTTTGTCCTTCTTGACGCATCACATTTTGTTCATTACCTTCAAAACGATTATAAATTTGTACATTATCAATATCAGCAATAGTTACAGTATTTCCTAAATCTACCATGAAAATACCACCATTTTCCTGAGTGTGTGCCATGTTTTTAAGATTGTCATCAAGACCATTGTTTGAAGAAAATGTATCAAGTTGTTGTGACATGATATGCGGTCTGTTTAGAGCAAGGTTAGTAGGATTAGAAGGAGCAAGAGGATTAGAAGATATTACACGAAGTTCAGATAATTGAAGAGCACAACTTCCATTTTTTGCAGGATTACACGCTGATTCAATTGCAAAAAATTGTGCACTATTGGGGTTCATGGACAACGTCACAGTAGGACTATTGGTTGTTCTGTTATAAATAAGTGGAACACCGTTATTAAGAGGTTTTCCATCATTATCTAATAGCATTACAGTCACACCGTTTATACGAGATTTAGTATTGTTATCTTGAGCATTTCCACTAGTTATTTCAAGTCTTGAAAAGTCAAGAGCGTTAAGTTCTTTTCCAAAATCAAGAATTACAAACCCTCTTGGACTTGCAAAAAACTCAGGAGGAGTTGCTTGTCCGTCTCTAATAACAATTTTGTCAACTGATCCGTAAGTAGCATCAGAATTTGCAACAATTTTCATAGCAGGATCAGAATATCTTTGATTGGCATTATTAAAAAGTGCAATACTGCGTAATTCCAGACTATCATCCATCGTATTATAATTTATGTTTGGATAAATGTCTTTTGCAATACGGAGATATCTGAATGGGATAGCGTTGGCAGGCAATGTATTAAAACCTTCTACACTTTTGGATCTATATATTATAAAACTTATTACAAGTGCAAATAAAAGACCAAGTATAAGGAGGACATAATTATTTTTAAAGTCCATCTTTTTTTGTATGTTTTATATAAAAAAAGATTATAATTTTTTCTCTAAAGTTTTTTATCATTTGTCTTTAGTTTAAAAATATTAAAAATAATAAGCGAAAGCAGCAGGAGCAGGTTTCTTCATGTATTGCATACCACCATAACCAAGACCAAGCAATACAATCACTACAATTAACCAAAACCACCATTGTTTGTGCATAGGAGTCTTTTCTTGTTGTTCAGTCTTTTCTTGAGTTTGTTCAGCCATTTTGTATTATGTATTTGAATTATGTAAAAGATTTTTTAAAAAGTTTTTTTTAAAAAAATTTAACTGATTTACATATTTATCTATTAAATTGTGTAAACTTTATTAATCAATTCTTTTCCATTTAGATAGGAAATCACTTATAAAAAGATAAATAAAAAACAACAAGATAACAATGAATAAAATATTAAAATACCATGGTAATTTTTTTCCCTCTTTTTTTTCACTAATAACTTCACCAGCACTTGCAAATAAACCTTCATTCGCTAAACTTGCAAGAGATACGCATGTTCTTTCTTCTCTTAGAACTTTAGGGCAATTTACACCTTGTTGAGTAATTTGTCTTGTGCGATATTGCATTTTCTTTACACTACCATCAGAATTTTTTACATCATAACAAGGTGTCCACTCACTCCAATTAGAAACAATACATTGTTGTGGTGTAGAACAACGTTCAATAAATGTCTGACCAGATGTTAAAATATTTTTATTTGCAATATTTAAATTTTCTTTAATAACACATTGTCCATTTCCAATTTTATTTTGAATTATGGTTGCTTTATATTCCCTTTGTAATTGACCATTAACTAATCTACATGGTTGAGTCTGTTCTAGTTGATATATACAGTCTTGATTATCACCTTTATTAAATAGTTGATATAATAAAAAATCTCTTTTAAGTTTATCAATGACAGGGACAGTAAGACATTTCATTTGTTGATATGCTACAGCAGTAGAATCAAGATTGATAGAAGAGTCTGGATCACAAGTTAAATCCTTACCAATTATAACCTTTTGATTTTGAAGAAGTAAAATATTAGAGTTGCATGATACTTGTGCGGATGGAGATACATTATGCAATTCTTCTTTTAGTTTTTCAATAAATTCTTTTTTGAAAATCTGACGATTTGCAAGATTATCAACAAATTTTTGTTCATTCATAAGTTTATTAAGAACATCATCGAACATACGATTTCTTTCTTCTCTTGATAGACTTTTAAGTTTATCGTTAACATCTACGCATAGTTGTTCACTTGAAGATTGTTGATTTGTTTCCATATTAAATTCACAATTTGTGACTGTAACACCAGGAGCAATTTCTAATGTTTGTCCAATAATAAGTTGCATTTGAGAAGAACAATTGGCGAGATCAGATGATCGAAAAACCTCACCAAAAAGGACAGGGATACGTTTTTCGACGTAGGCAATAACGTCGTTGTAAGAATTAAAAGTGGTCATTTTAAATTTTGTAAAGATAAAAATAAAAATCTTTCTATCTTTGTAAAGCATTAAATAAAAAATGTGTGATGAAAACACTGAAAAAGGTCATAAAACGTGTCTTGTAAAAACTCGATCAGTATACGAACCTGTTGGTGAGAAAAATACATATTTTAAACGTCCTGAAGATCCAACCGATGAAAAACTTTATTCAAATAAGTTTTATGAATTGACAGATTTTGATTATGACATAAAAGAGGTAAATGGTAAAAAAGTAAGAGTTGGTAAATCGAATGACGATGAACCTGGTGATACAGAAAGCAATACAGGTAGTATTGGAAGTCGTGGAATAAAAACTCATGTTGATTATAGGAGATCATTACTCAAAGATATAACACAAAAAACTAGAACAAAATATGCATTTGAACCAAATATTTTTAATGAAGAATCAATGCTTCCAAAAATGCAACCCAATTCAAAAAATGTTTTAATTGGTATTGAAGTATGTCTTTATCCAAAAAATCATGAAGATGCAGACCGTGTTGCAAAACTCACTGGTATGTATTTTACTGATATTTGGAATATTTATGATAAGTCTAAATTTAATGCTCATATTGATGAAAAAGTAAGTGAAAATCCTGAATATAATTTACATATGTGGATCCCATCTATTTATCAGAGTGATTTACTCTTTTCAAACAAGGTTCTTGGAGATAGAAAAGTCGAAAAAACAAAAACTCCAACTGAATTAATAACTATAGATGAAAAAGATAGAGAGAAAAGTATATATGGAAATCGTCAATTAATTATGGCACCTAATGGACAAGCAGTTACAGGAGTGAGATTTTACAATACAACTAGTGGAGATAGAGCAATTGAAGGTATAGAATTAGAATTTTCCAATTTTTATGATCGTAACAAAACTGCAAAAACTTATAAACATATTTTAAAGGGTGTTGTAAGTAATGGACAATTTCAACCTGGATTGGATAATTCAAAGATATATAAACTTCCTTGTAATGATAATGAGTATATTCAACAATTATGGTTTAGTTATGCGAACGAAGATGAGTCAACGTCCATACCAGTTTTTGCACAAGTTTTAGGAGGATTAAAAGCAGTATTTACAGGTGATATTACCCTGGTTGATTTTGAACCTCATCAGTTCGGTGTTAAGGCGATTATCGGTGCAAATAAACTTGTTGTTGAAAATCTAAGTGAAATGCAACAATGGATAGAGTCTATTAATGATGTCAGAACATGTGACATGACAGGAGATACTCTCTATGATGATGACACGATTGAATACATTTATGCGAAATTTATAAAAGAACAGTTCTTATATCTTGATGGCACTCCAAGCAATAAATGCAAAACTATTCTTTCAAATTATTGCAACATGACTTCTAATGGTGAAGTCATTGATGAATCCTTGTATGAAGATGGTATGAGTGATATTGTAGGAAAAGTAAATGAAGATGTTATTATCAGTAGTGATGAATTAAGTCTTAAAAGTCCAAATGGAGATTATTCTCTTACTATTGGAAGTTGTGAAATATGTCCAACAAACAAATTGACAAATACTCTTAAAATTATGTGGAAAGATAAGATAAATC
>JACCDO010652855.1_pt1 | contig 11698 bp, 6 predicted proteins | sample 7446101 | NCBI WGS metagenome assembly JACCDO01 (sample SAMN15323440, study PRJNA562643) | freshwater metagenome | isolation source: river surface water | place: USA:Blue River Watershed | collected 2017-08-16 | reverse complement strand
GTCCAAATTCGAGTAAATTTGAGTTACATAATCCTTTGGTACCAAAACATGCTGATTTATTTGATCCCAAAAATGCCGATATATTGATTTGGGTAGGAGATAAACTTTATCCGCGTGAATATGCTAAAGTTTCAGTGTTTGACAGTGCCGTTCAAGGAGGTGATGCCGTATGGGAAGGTCTATTACTCACTATACCACTCACTCACTCACTCACTCACTCACTCACTCACTCACTCACTCAGGTATTCGAATATATAAAAATAGGATATTTAAGTTAAAAGAACATGTGGAAAGACTGTGCGATTCTGCGAAAGCTTTAAATTTTCAGAATATTCCAGAAAAGGAATTTATTTTCTCAGCAATATACAAAACATTGGCTGTTAATGGCATGAGAGATAACTCTCACATCAGATTAACACTTTCAAGAGGTTGTAAAATTACATCAAGCATGAATCCGAAATTCAATGTTTTTGGTTGCAATTTATTGGTTGTACCAGAGTGGAAAAATGTACAGAATCCAACAACTTACAATAATGATACCGGAATATCATTGATAACTGCCACAACTCGCAGACAAGGGCCCGCCACTCTTGACTCAAAAATTCATCACTGCAATTTAATTAACAATATTCTAGCTAAAATTCAAGCAAATAATAGTGATGCTCATGATGCACTAATGCTTGATTGTGAAGGTTTTGTAGCCGAAACAAATGCGACAAATATTTTTATGGTAAAGGACAATGTTGTTCATACACCAACTGCCGATTATTGTTTACCTGGAATAACAAGAAAAACTGTCATTGATTTATTAAAGCAAAATGATGTACCAATAGTGGAAAGAAAAATTTCACTCAGTGAATTTCACACAGCGGACGAAGTTTTTACAACTGGTACTATGGGTGAGCTTACACCCGTAATATGTATCGATGGACGGCGCATCGGTGACGACAAAGGTTCCATTACTTCAAGGCTTCAGATGTGGTATAAAGAATTAACTTTGACTACAGGTGTAGAAATTCCTTAATTTTGTATTATATTACACGAATTATTTTGTACATTGACATGTAACACTTTATTTACATACTTTGTTTCTTCCTCGAATCAATTCTTTGTCTATTGCAACTAGCCTCGTACACAATTTTTTAGGTTGAAACGGAATTTGTTCAAATCGTTGAAGCTTTTCTACAATTTCTTCTAAACACTTGATAACATTATCCAGCAATTCGGATACTTTACAACTATCATTGTGATCCGCCATTATGGTCGACGGGGTAACAGTAATCCAATTTTGCGCATCTAGTACAAGTCTGCCATCAGTTCCAAGTTGCTCGTGGACAATCACAGTAGGTTGACAAGAATCCGTTGAAATATTTGCATCGTTTAAACACAACTTCTTACTTGTCGCAAAAGAATTCAATTTTTTCAATGATTTGTAAAATAAATCGTACAAGTCAACATTTTCTGGCACATTAGAAATATTGTTGATCATACTTTCTAGATATGACGTGACTCGAAGTAAATACTTTAATGCCAGGGTTTCATTGCTGATCAATAAATCTAGCAAAACAGTGGAATCATAACAAATTATATCCGTAATGAAATATAAAAATAATACGAGCACATTGCTACCGCATTCTTGCAAGTTATCATAGATGCTATTCAGCAATCGCATATCAAGTTGTATTTCTAAATGATTAGAATCGCCAAGTAAATATTCAAATCGAAGGATATTTTCTATTATATCCACTAAGAATGAAATAATTTCTTTATCATCCTCAGAAAGCTGCTTTAAAATTTCATATATACCTCTCGCCTGGATAATTTTTAAATATTCGGTTGTAATTTCCTCGAGAAACCTATTAATTGAGGTCATAGACAACGGATTGATGTCACTTGTCGAGACATAAATCAATGTGCTGTTAATGATTTGCGTTAACAAATGTGCCCCGTGTGCTGTAAAGGTATAATTATCGTTCTCAATGAAAGAGCAATGAAAATAATTGAAATGGTCGTTGTTTACCAAAGCAGCTAGAGTATCATCTGATTCACCACATATTTTTATAATAAACGCTGACAACCGTTTGTAGAAACTGATTGTATCATTTCTCTCAAATACTGGCATTTGTAGCAACACTTTAATTATGTCACATAATTTATGACGAATAGGCGAATAATTAAGTACATACCCTATGTTAACTTTCTCAAAATGTTCAACGATTGTATTCACAACTTTGACCATGTGATCGTCATATGATTCGTGCAAGGAATGCTTCTTTTTTGGTACCTTGCATACTTTTAAAATATCCAATACAAATGAATAGATAAAGAATATGTCATTTTGAGATAAAACTATTGCCGTATTTTGATAATTAATTGAAATCATTTCAATTTTATGCAAGTATAAATGCATATTAACAACACCAATATTTATAATTTCTCGCACATCAATATTGTGATGACTACTTTTACTACGACTTTTACCAATTTCTCTCTCTGGATGTGAAGCAGACCTATTATGCTTGAGAAGCTTTGATAAAAGTTGCAAGAAACTCACAAGTTTCCTATTATTACAATCTTCTTGGTTTAGTATTTCAGAAGAAATTTTAAGCAGACAATACTTACCACCGTTTCCGCAAATGAAATCATGAATAATGACACAGTTTTCTTTATGAAGTCGTATTATGTCATCTATTTCATTCATCTGCATTGCGAATGTAAAATTAAAAGTATTGCAGCTGAATGGCTCTGGAGTTATAGAATACTATTAATTGAGGCTTTATGTCGCACTCACTACCTTGTCCGATTTTCCCCTGCCATGCTTTATGTTATGCTTAAACTTTGCCGCGGTAGTTTTCTTCGCTGTTCGACAATGTCCAGTGTAGACCGATGGATTCAACTACCTGGCAACAGTCTTTGCCGCGATCTGCGTTACTTCTGCGTGATACTACGGTGGTAGCTCACTAGTAGGGCGTGCCACACTACTACAGTCACTGACACTGTCTGACACTGTCAGATTGTAAGTTGACTCAATTTTAATGACTCAATTCAATGATTCAATTCAATGAGTCAATTAAATTGAGTCAATTGACAATTTGTGCTGCAATTTGTGCAAACCTTAATCCCTTAATTTTCGGAATTTCCTTCTTTCCCCCCAAGTTCTCAGGTTCATTTGTTTCGCAGACTTTATTTCTGGTCTACCGAACCAAAGCTGCTGGTATCCCGGCAAGATCATCTCTCTACACATATATGGAGTCAAGTTCCGTTCCCTCGTTAGCGGAATTAGCTGCTGCATGTATACAAAAATCAGTAAATACATTAAATATTGACACGAAGTTGCACTTACTGGCTAATATTTTGGGTGTTAATACTCCATCAGTTGAGAAATTAAAATCCGATTTAATTAATGTATTTATTGATGCATTTCCATTTTTGTGCGAAAAATATTCTAAGGAATACTTAATCGATATTCTAGGAGACACCATGTATAATAAATTTGAAAAAGATTACGACGATCTTCAAAATGGTATTAAATATATCAAGTCGATGCGAGGGAATTTAATTGATAGAGAAATTGTACAATGTAATAAAGATGAAAATGGTTTTTATCCGTATAATGCACTAAAATGTGGTGTTGAATGGCCGAAGGATGTTGTTGTAACACTAAGGGAAACATATTTAAGCGATCACGAGTTTCAAGATGTATTTAAAATGTCCAAAGAAGAATTTAATTCAAAAGATAAGATTATTAAAGCACGTCTGAAAAAAGAGGTAGGGCTATTTTAACAAACCTATGTAACATAATGTATACAATTAAAATTTCCATAATATGTTTCCTTTCTTTGCCATTGCTTCGTTTAATTCGTCAAGTGAACTTGCAGTAATAGCCTTTGCTGATGCTGAAGTTGGTTGTTGTGGTCGTGCCTCTGGATCGTTCAATATACAGCGTTGATTACAAGAAACTAAGGGTAAGCACATAAATCTCGCTTTCGTGTCTATAAATACAGTCTTTTCACGTACAATAGCCAGGTACTGCAACGAAAGATACCCAGATTCAAAGAATTTAGTATCTTGTAGCCATAATTTATTCAATTCCCAACCCGGTCTAGCATCATCCACAATATGACTGAAACTTGCATCCGCCCAATTTCGACCAGGCTCTTCTTCTGCTAAATATATAAGCATTTTTGCCAGCTGTCTCTCTTCCCATACAGACAATGATAATGAAAAATAGCCATCAATTTTTAGTGGATTAATTAAATTTAAATAGCCGATCCGCGCAATAAGCATGACAACTTCTTCCGGGTTAAGGACTGTGTATATGATCTCTATATTGTAGACATCTAATATTCGAGGAAACAATTTTACCAATAATTCAACACGATATGTTCCAAATGATGTTTTCAACATAGTACCATCAGTATATAGTTGTAGTAATACGATGACTTGTTTAACTAATAACCACTTAGATGATAAAAGATACTCAAGTACCGAGTTTATGATAGAATTTTTATAAAAAAATAGAGCCGTTGTATCATCTAAAATAATCTTTATTTTTGTTTGCAAGTCTAATTCTTGAATTTCTTGCAATTTACCATTCATTAGTTTCCTGAACTTTTTATTGCCTTCCTTAACTACAAATTTCGATGTGTTGAATAATGCATCTAAAATATCGGTGCAGTGTTTATTTTTTAGAGCTGGAATCTGCAGCAACGATTCTACCGACATTGTATCTTCAGTTGTAACAGCTTCGGGCACACTCGGTCCAGATCCTACACTCTTTACAGCTGCCCTAGAAGACGGACGACTGAGTGATTTTGCAGTTTTTGCATCATCTGTGTTTGAGCCTTTTGATTGCGCTTTGCTCATTTTTTCATCATGTTTATCATTATCAAGATTTGAATCAGGTATATCATTATTCTTGGATAAGGAATCGACATATCCAGATTGTTCTTTGAAAAGGGAATAAGTGTACTCATGTCTACGCCTTGGTAACGAGTTATAAATCGTACGAAGATTTGTTGCGAAATCAATTGCATCATGAGTTGTTTTGCTATTAAAAGCAGTAATATGATAATTCAACCTGTACTGATTCGATTTACGTGTGTATTGTGTAACCTCTTCATAACGCTGTTTTATAAAGTCGTCATGAACACTTGACTTAATTAGGTTACTCACACGCAAAATATGACTGAATTTCCTATTACTCAAGACATAGCTTAAGTTTGGCACTTCTTTCATAGGTGTTGGATCAAAAAAATCATACTCAAGGTATCCTTCTCGTGGAATATGGTTGCTAAATACTTCCGAAAAGTCATCTCCTTTAGCACTGTCACTTGTATTTTGTTTAGATGACGCAGCATCGTCTACCGCAGCAGTATCTGTATTTTGACTATTGCGACTCAAAGCAGCATCTTGTTGCTCGGTAGTTGGCAATGCTTTTAAATAATAAATGTTTCGGAAACAACTCCAATCACCATTTTGAGAAGTATCGGCACATCCATTTTTCTTACGTCTAGCCGCTTGTCTGGACGAATGTTTAATCAATTTTATGTGCGCGTCGTAATCATTACGTTTCGATAAGTCTAGCACAAAATATTTATTAAAAGTACCACTACATACGTCATAAAGATTTCCCATTCGTTTACTCAACCATCTCATGTTATAGAAATTTGTTCCTAATAAAGATTTTATAAGCGCTTTTACGTCCTCAGAGGAATAGACATATGGAATGACATTTTCAATCGCATGGATGATATCATCCTGAGATAAGAATTCAATAATAAATTCACGGGCCTGCTCGTAATATAATATTGTTCCCGGAATTTGAAGGCTATATTGAAGCATCCGCAGAGGATCTAAAGAACTATTCGCTAATTGTATCATTCGTTTTGCTTTGCTATTTGGAAGCGGAATCCGTTCCATAGACTCAATCAATTTTATTCTCCGACCTAGTTGGATATATATACTACCTTTTGCGGGCAATTCATATTGTTTGTACACTTTTGTTCCACTGGCAGTTGAAGATGTACCTATTTTAAAATGATTCGTCACAGAGAGCAACATATATTCCATTGAGGATGCATTATTTAATATGTACGATTGTATTTCGCTTAACGTCAGTGCATTATCGTCATCTACATCCACAATTGCTGCAAGTTCTTTGACGCGTTCATATGAGTAATTAAATCCAAGCTCCTTCAGTATAGATCTAAAGGCTTTAACATTCACCGTACCTTCATTTTCATCACCATTGCTGTTAAAACAATGTGAATCAAATATATTTTGTAATTGCTCTATTGCTGTGGGAGACCCCAAAGAGATATAATGCTTGGCGTCTTTAATATCATCCAAGACCGACTGTGAGAAACATGTGATTTCCTCACTAAATCGAGTTAAGTTTACACTTACGCTACTATTACTATTTTTAGCATCGCCTCCATCAGCCAAGTATTTATAAGTTTCAATTTTAAGTGATGGATCCTTTGCGCACAAATCTAAAATTTCCAACATTACACAGCGATGAAATTCGTCGTCTAAATTCAGCACATATTCGGAATTGTATAATTTATCGTAACTAAAAATCGAATCAGCTAAATGCATTGATATCTCACACTTGCGACACGATATAGACATTTTGTCACCATAATCTCTAACTAATTCTACCATTACTCGACCCCCTAACTCACCTATAGGATTTTCATCCAACTTAATAGAACGAATATTAGTATTATTCTTGCATGCGATCGCAACACAGAAACAGCCTATACCATCAATATTATTGTTGCTTACATCCAAATCTTGAACCGCACAATATTTGCTAAGTAATGCATCAGCGAGTATTATTGCTCCTTCACGTGCAATAGAATTGTATGATATATTCAATGATATTAGACTGGTATTAGTGCGCAAACTACCACATAGCGCTATCGCGCCATCCATTCTGATCATATTCCAATGTAAATTCAATTTTTTAATAACTGTTTTAGGATTTGATAAAAACTTCGCCATGGACTCACCTCCAGTTATAAGTTCTGGTCTAACAGCATTTAAATTTTCCTCTTTCCCTAATTTATTTTTACTTAAATCAAGTTCCTCTAAAATATTAAGAGCATTGCTTTGAGACAGTGATTCAATAAAGTTAGCACATTCATAGTCATCAACATCGGTATCGCTAATAAACAACCTCTTTAAACGACACGAATCGCTGCTTAAGTAGCTAGATAATGCACTTGCAGCATTTTTACCCATTTTATTGGAACAAATATCTAGCTCTGTCAACAACGGCATTCCCACCAAAGAGAAAATTATTGCGGTTAATCCAGTATCTGTGAAGTTATTATTTGTTAAAATTAAACTTGTCACAACTGGCATCATAGTTAATGATTTACTTAGTAAAATCCCAACTTTATCACCCAGTCCCATGTGTGCTATATTTAATTTTGATGAAATACGTTTTCGTAGTAATGCCACAGCGCGTGGTGGTATGTTTTGCTCTATACATCCCAGAATAAAATGTGCCCTAGGAGAATTTGACGAATATGATGCCACTGAATCAATTCTATGTTCATCGAAATCAATTAAGTCGTCCTGAATTTGGTCACTTTCTTCGGATTCCAGCATTATTGTATCAGTTAATGTTGCCTGAGAAAGTTCGAGATTAGGGACTGCAGACACTTTATCCTCAGCGACTAATGATGAAACTATTGACGAATCTAACAAACTAACATCAGAGACATCGTTATTGATGTTTACTATTACATAGTCTGGTTCTTCGTCTTGCTCTTCATCTAAAATATTGACAGCTGAAACAGACTTGGACGGTTCTTTTGCTACTATAGATTCAACAACCTCAATGGAATCTTGCACGGATACTATTTCTTCAGCACATTTATCTACCACATTATCATGTATAATTGTAGGATCAATATTGTTATCATTATTAAGTTCATTATTTAGTTCATTATTACCATTATTATCTTCTGAGTTATCTCTCAAACTAAGTGATGACGAGTTAATTGCACGTGGTGTCAGTACCCCACCTTCATATAGTATATTTGTTGCCAATTTCAATATATTATCGTCATCTGTATCACTAATAAGTGATCTAAGTTCGTTATGTTTACCCGAACAAATATTAACATGCCGACGAAGTACTTTATACGTATCAAAAAATCGATGTTTAGATCTCTCCCCGAAATACTTTTTAGCTCTATCATGATTAACATGGTTTAATAATTCACTTTCACTCAATGAATACAAATCTCTTCTTATCGATGAATATTTGCCAGACGCACTGAATTGGCTGTTATCCGTACCAATGTTAGATTCGAGAATTCCACTATCTTCAAGAAAATTACTAAATTCTTGATGAAACTCATTTCTTTCACCATCAACTATATCATTTAATTGTACTCCCTCTTGTGCATCGCTTTCCTCGTTCTTCTCATCAAATAGGCGATAATAAGAATGAGAAGTCTTAATGTCAACAAAATTATTATAAGTATTACTATTTACATCAATCGTCGGTAAGTGAATTGTTTCCGCCTTATTACTGATACTCGTAAGATCCCCATAATCTGCGTATTTAGGTTCTGACAATAATTCTTCATCGACAATATCGCTAGAAGATTTTGATTTCAGCACAATATCACTTCTAAGTTTAACCCTATTTTTGACCGTGGATATATTTTGCACCTTTTGATAAAACGCATGCTTCACGGGGGAGCCCTCTTCCATTTGCCTTTTGTAAATGCGGCAATATTTTAGTTACCAACACAGGCGATTCAAGGTGTCAAAATTTTTCGTAAGTTACGAATGTCAATTTGTGGGTGTGGAAAACTAGCCCCGAGGAGAAGAAAGGAATGAAAATCCAGAAAGAAGCCTCCTAAGTGGATTAGATTCGTTTGCGACCTCCAAAAGCTTCCTTGTGAACGATTAATAAATCCATTCTTCAGAATCATTTCCTTCCATTTAACCGGTACTCACCGGTACTTATGATGGTGGTATGAAAGGTGTGACATACATAGGTATGTCATGTTAGTAATGACTCATGTGTGAGTGGCGCATTGATCAGTTATTGATGTCGAGTAGTTGCATTCAATAAGTGAAGTTGTGATAAGAATAATGACCGCTCTTTCCTGGATGATATTGTTACTTTGTGTAGCTATGCTAAGCAAAGCGCACCAGAATCTAGATCCTTTCCCCCAAAGTATCATGCGTGACCAAATGGAGATAGATAAAAAATATATGAGCCGAGCATTAGAATTGGCATCAAAAGCCGAAGGAGTGACTAATCCCAATCCTTGTGTTGGATGTGTTATTGTAAATAATGATGGTGATATTGTAGGAGAAGGCTGGCATGCGAAAGCAGGCCAACCTCATGCTGAAGCTGTCGCGTTAAAAGATATTGGTATTAAAGCACAAAATTGTACAGCATATGTATCGTTAGAGCCTTGTAATCACTATGGGCGTACGCCTCCTTGTACTTTAGCACTGATTCGACATGGAATTCGACGGGTTGTTGTTGGAATGGTCGATCCCGATACAAGAGTTTCTGGTACTGGTATACAATACTTAAAGGATAACGGGATTGAGGTATCTGTTGGAGTATGTTCAGAAGAATGTAAAAACATGAATGGACCATTTGTTCATAGGGTTCTGACCAAAAGGCCATTTACTATAGTATGGAATACTTGTAAAATGTTGAATTTCGATCGTTCAGATGAACCTGATGCGCGCACTATAATGCTGTCGAAACCTAATATATGCGATTTATTTCATATTAATGACTTAATAAGGCAAGTAGATAGTATAGTTATATCAAAAAGCCAATTATTTGATATAGATAGTAATCATTTTGATTCTTTACCCAAGCATATCACAGTCGTTATTCTTGACGAAGACAATATTAGCAGTAATATTTTAGAAGTAATAAATAAAACATCTGTGCATAGGAAATGGACTTTTGTGACGGACTCAATGCGTAAATACCCTCAATTAATTGGAGTCGCAGTTGACTTAGTGAGTATTGTCAAGATAGACAATTTTCATCAGACAGATAATATTGAAGAGATATTGTATAAACTAGCAGGCTGTGGATGTAATTGTGCCTTATTACTAACAATTAACTCAATTGGACGTTTAATGAAGTACAATCAACTCAAATTAGTTCAAAAATTATTAGTTAGCTTCCAAAATGGAAATGAGAATGAAGTTAATATTAAAAAAACCATGACATATATTGAGGGAAATTTCGATAATATACAAGAAAGAGTAACACACGATTCTAAATCATTCACTACCTTTGGATTAAAATTATGGCAACAAAAAGCATAGATTTATAATATTTATTTATATTACTTTGTAATATATTATCTTCTTTTTCATTTTTACAACAAATGAAATACGTTGTTCATCAAGTAATTAGTTCGCATCTGCTCTTACACATCTATAAAATGCTTTTTGTGATGACTTGATGGTTTCAGTAGTGACAAAAGAATGAGTGCCTGGATCAACGAATGTAATCGATGATACCGCTTTTGCTTTATTCGCATTGAATTTTGCTGTTGGGACATTATTTTCGTTGTCGTATTTGTATAATACATAAGACACACCTTGTTTAATTCCAGAAACTGTAATAGTTAACTTAATTTCCATCGACGCTGGACGAGTTTCAGAATGATTATCAATTTCAGGATCCTCATAGTTTACATTAGTATCGACTCTAACTGGCAAGCAGTCACCATTATCATCCATAATACCAGTATGTGCTATGCCAAATTGACCAGCAGCCATGGAACTTGGTAAAGAATATATTTTTTCTCCTAATCTTGCGTTAGCACCTTCTCTGGTTGCAGGGAATTCGGCAAAAGTATAACTAAATAAATACTGAATTGGTTTTGTTCTAGGTGCCCATAATCCATGATCTTCCATAACTATAACATCGTCATCGTGATATAAATCATCATCATAATTTGATTCTATTCTTGACACTGATACTATGTGATCGTAATCCCACTCACCAGCGGTGACATCAGTGGCACCATAAAATAAATAATAATTCATATAAACACAAATAGTTACGGCATATCCCTTTCTAACCATCTTCTTTACCCAAGCGAGGTATTGTTTAGCGTCCCTAACATCATGATCATACTCAATCCAATTCAATTTAATAGCAGCAGTCGAATTTTGATCATTTGATCCAACTAAATAAAATTCTGATTGTTGTGGTTTTGATGGATTGCCTATAACAGCATATTGCGATGATATCGCACGGAAATCATATTGACTCATGTATTGACCATACTTCAACATTGCCATAATAGTAGAAACTTCACCACAATATCCATCATTGTGCAACCATTGTAATCTTGCTGGGATTTCACTATCCCAAACATAACTAGCCCCGAGAACGCCGCTAGCGTACAGCACGGCCGCGAGGAATAGATTGAACAACGCAGTCATTACAGAAGAGACTTCTACTTACGAGGTATAGGACGGTGTTTTTTGACAAAAATTTAGGCAAAACCCTAACCTACCTGTAATTTCCACAAAAAAATACTCCCAGACTACACGGTGGAATATTGTTCCACGTCTCACTCGACTTTCATTTCAATTCTTATTTAATTATTCATTAAATATTTTAACCGGAAGTTTTGGAAAACCGGTCATAGTGGAGGCCTATGATGGCCGCCAG
>JACCDO010565612.1_pt1 | contig 11699 bp, 1 predicted proteins | sample 7446101 | NCBI WGS metagenome assembly JACCDO01 (sample SAMN15323440, study PRJNA562643) | freshwater metagenome | isolation source: river surface water | place: USA:Blue River Watershed | collected 2017-08-16 | reverse complement strand
GCTGTGGCCGGGGCGGTTGCGGGCGCTGGTGCCGGGGCCGGTGCGGGAGCCGGGGCTGGTGCAGGAGCTGGTGCGGGTGCAGGAACCGGGGCTGGTGCAGGAGCCGGGGCTGGTGCAGGAGCTGGTGCGGGTGCAGGAGCTGAGGCTCTTTCAATAGCCTCATTTTGAAGCTGGGTTTTCACAACTGCACAAAGGTCAAGGGTAAGCTGACTTTTTACTTGAAGATAAGAAGTGGCTGGAACAAATTCATCGCGACCTTGTAAAAACATACTCTCCACTTTGAGTGCTACATCTAGATCCGGGAAAAGATTGGGATACTTTTCTGGATCCGCTAGCGAATCAGCCGCCTTCTCATTGATGGCCTTGAGTTCTGCCTTCCACAAAGATAAAATTTCACTCATTTTGGACGGCATGTAAGTTCGAGCCATAAACGCCGCTTCAGGAACACGCTTTGTGTCGACCAGCAGCTTTAGGCATTCCTCGATTTGGCCTGTGACGAAAAAAGCGAGGAATGCAACGTTAGCTCTGCCTGTCTCGCGCGCTCGCAGTGCCAATGTTTTCATTTGCTCCTTGTTGCCAGTAGAAGCATACAACAGCAACAAACCGGATAAATCACCTGAACGCTCTGCGCAGTTCTGTGCAAGTGCAACCTCTCCCGCGCCCAGGGCTAGGTCTCCTAAACGGCGCCACTTGTTCTGAGTGTCGGTGCTGTCCAAATTAGTCGCAGAACTGGTATCTGCTTGTAATACAGAACGTGCGACATGCAGATTTTTAAGGTCTATTGCTAGCTCAAAGCGATGATCTGGGTCACTTGAAACGCTTAATGCCTCTTCCTTGAAACCTTGGCTCTCCAAAAAGCGAGCAACGCTGTTGTGCTCGCTCTTGGGGATGGAAGGAAGAATGGCATTGGCCGTTGTAAAATCTCTGCGAACGACTGCGGTTTGGTAATTAAGCACTGACAACAGAAGCTTATATGAAACCACATTGTACGCCTTATCGATGAGGTACACTCGGTCTTCCTTGGGTACATAGCCGAGCAAATACGACGGGGCGGCCAAGTGGCACAGTGTGATCACCTCCCCGCCCACGAAGTAGTGAAGTTTGCCCGCTCCATTTGTATACAAAAAGCAATCCCCAACCCATTGGCCGGTACGAACACTATCATTGATCGTGCAGTCTAACTCGAAGGAGCCGTCCACGCCCTCCTCGGGGTTGATCGCGCCCCCCGCGAGAGCATTCTGCACCACCTCCCGATCGTATTTTAGCACGTAGTAGCTGTCATCACACACCAGCACTAGCGCATCGCCAGCCTCATTCCAAAAGATTTTCGTTGGTGCGACATCAATCTTGCGGATGAACTGTCCCTCCTCCCAATCGAAGAACACGATGCAGTCGGGGCCCTGGATGCCCAAGCACACACCACCGAAGATACGGTCGGCGCTGGCCATTGGAAGCTCGATGTTGCGATGATCTTTAAAGTTCTTAAAAGTGCGGACGCGTGCACTACTTTCGCGGATCGCATAGTCACCAGTACCCTGCGAAGACCACACGAATTCGAGTGCGGAGCCGTAAGCCTTGTTACGCAACGCCTGACTTGTGTAAATGATGTATTCACCGTCACCGCAAATCACAATGAATGCGCCATTAGAATTATGTGCAAGGGCTTGCGGATACACTTCACATGCCCCCAGATCCCTGGGAGCCAAAGCGATTTTGTCTCCGTCTTGCAGGTCCCCCTCCTTGTTCACGCCGCGCAGGGACATGGTCTGAATATCGTGCGTCATGGCCCAAACCAACTTACCGGTGTTGACATCTAAAGATGCAACAGGTTGTTCTTTGCCAAGCTTGATTACGACGGATCCTTCATCGAATCCAATTGCCAGCTTGTTAGCGTCTTTGGTGGGCGCCAGGCACCACGCGCGTTCCATGCCGTAGTTCAGCGTGGTCTCGGGGCGGTACGTCGTGCTGTGCCACAGTCGTACTGTACCGTCTTCGGATGAAGATATTATGAGAGGCAAACGCGGGTGGAAACATACGGCAGTGATATTGTGCGAGTGACCCTCGAGAGTTTGCAGACATGCCTTCGTTTGGTAGTCCCATATCTTGACAGTGCGATCATCGGCTCCAGACAGCAAGTAGGGCTTATCTCCGCCAGGATAATAATCTAAGCAATTTACACCTCTGTCATGTCCACCAGGGCCTTCCAGAGAAAAATGTGGTGTGCCTGCAGTCAGACCCCACACCTTGACCGACCGGTCTAAGGACGCGGAGGCAAACGTATTCGTGTCACGAGGATTAATTTTCACCATCATTACGTAATGGACATGACCCTCAAATACTTGTATCAGGTCCCAATTGCGCTCCCAGTCCCATAGTTTGATGCTCATATCGTCACTAGAGGATAACACGTAAGGTCGATTCGGATGCACCTCCACGCATCTAATGTAATCGGGATGTGCCTCCCACTCCTTGACCTTCTCCATAGTGTTGTAGTTATACACACGTAAATACATATCGTCTGTTCCGGCAATAAACCATTGTTTTCGTGAAATAAACTTCGCGCACCTGACAGGAACTTCACATAACTCGAAGCTTTTTAGCAGCGTCTGAAAAAATGGTAAAGATCAGAAATGAACAAAAAGTTAGAAAAGGCATAAAAGACAAACGACAAACATACATTGCATGTAATTATTACCGATATTTTGCTATTAGAACATGGTGTGACTGGTGCTCTGAAATAATAGTTTCTGCATACAACGAAAAGGAAATATATAAAAGCGCATGTATTAAAATCATGTTTCGGTTCATGCACACACTTACATTCGTGGTGTAATCCCAAATTAAAACATTGCCGTTGTACAGAGCACATAGCACCCATGGCCGATCAGCAGCGTGAATATCAACGCCCTTGACGCGCTCACTGCGGCTGGATAGTTCTTTCTTAATCTCTAGACGAAGTGGCATTGCTCGCTTACACTAAACAACAGCCAGACCGAAATTAAACTTGAATGAGATCTCAACTACGTAGAGCTAAGTTCGTAAAACTTTCCCTGAACGCGGCCCAGCGAGGCAACTAAACTCTATCGAACACGATGGGAGCCCAGATCCGCCCAAAAAGGGAGCCTACCAAAAATGGAGCTTTTGGTCACAATGAAAAAGTCTTGTGTCGCTTTTGTACAGCAAGATATTAAAAGCAAACTAATCAATTCGAGCTTCTACTTGCTTTTTACGTCTATTTTCATTTCTTTTTCTTTAAATATTTTCTATTTCGTTGAGATAACAGGGCTTACGCTGCCAAATCCACAATTCGTTCGAGGGTGGATCGCACTGGCATAACAGCAAGGACATGAGCAAAAAGGCAACTCATTTGCTTTTTTAAGTATGCAGTAAAGAGAAAATATCAGCAAGAAGATGTGCGATATGTATTAAGTATGTCAAAATGTGGGCACAATTTACAACTTGGCAACATGTTTTGCTAATGCTGGTGTTGCTGAGGTTTTCTGGGGTAGTTATGACATATGCGTACGGGAATACTATTTTATTATATATAACGTTGGTATGCTATGTTGTTATTGCTTGATTTTTTGAGTTCTGATGCCTTGCGTTTCCTGCTCGCATTCGTGAGCATTCCGGACGCTTGAAGTTCGCGCTCATGTCGCTTCTTCGCATTAGCCAGCGCCTTTTGTTCGCGTTGAACTTTTTTGGCATCTTTGCGAGCGATCATCTCCTCTCGAGATGGTTTGGCTGCGCCTTCTAGTGTCGATGTGGATCCCGCTTTCGACTTCGCGTGAATTAGTGGCGCATCGCTTTGATCGTCTGTGAATGAAACGATCAAAAGATGCGCCACTAATTCACGCGAAGTCGAAAGCGGGATCCACATCGACACTAGAAGGCGCAGCCAAACCATCTCGAGAGGATATAATCGCTCGCAAAGATGCCAAAAAAGTTCAACGCGAACAAAAGGCGCTGGCTAATGCGAAGAAGCGACATGAGCGCGAACTTCAAGCGCAGCTAGCAATGCTCATGCCTAGCAAATAATAGACGTATAAGAATTATTTTTTTAGAAAATCGTGACTAGTTTCTGATGAAGGGTATTCACCCAGAAACTAGTCGCGATTTTCTAAAAAAATAATTCTTATACGTCTATTATTTGGCAGCTAGTTTTACCCTAACCCTTTTTGGTTTATCAAGCGCTTAAGATCTGGAAAAAAAATCTTGGTATTGTTGCAAGTACATCGCTTCTTTCAGTTGATTTGGTTGAAGCATCTTTGAAAACTCTTCAACAGAGTGTTTTTATCTGCTTTTCTAACTATTTTGAGAGTTCCCACTTGTGGTTTGGGTAAGGAAATTTTTCAACTATATAGAAAAATGTCATTTCAGTAATGCTTTTAAAAAAATCGCTAGCAACCTCAGCTCAATGATGAATACTGTTATACATTATAAACAAAATCTACAAAAAAACAAACAAAACAAAGGAAAAGCTAGCGCCTCGACTAGAACGCAAGGCTCCCATTACGTGTCTATGAGACCAGCGTGCACACTTTCGCACTCAAGAGCCCAAAGTGGATCCGCTACGCGCTCAAACAATCCTGTTGTGCGGAGCCCGGGGGACGGGACCATGAAAGGGAAGGCTGTGGGATTGTTGCGCACCACCCATGGAATGGAGTCGAGCACAACGCGTCTGGCGCGCTTGCTCAGCGTGCTGACATGCACAACCTTATTCCAACGATGGCACCAAGGGAACACTGTGCTATCATACACAAGCTTAGCTGTGACATTTCCGATAGCTGCAGCTTGCCGCAGACGAAGGGGCACGCTGCGCTCGCACGTACCTACCATCTCCACCGTACCGCACGCTTTGTACCACAGCTCCACGGGCTCGTTAACTGCTGACATGTGTGTGGCAGCACCATATCCCATGTGGTGGCTGAAAAATCTATCTTGCGTGAAATTACGACGCAGCATCGAGTCGGCGTCCATGACGGTCTGCAGCGGCCACAGGAAGGGCCCCAGGCGCCAAATGAATTGGTTCAACTCCATTTGCAGCGATTTGCCTACAAATCGCCCGAAGACGGCCGTTTGGAGATACTTGTAAACGTCAACAATGTCTCGAGTGCTTTTTTGTCCAGACGTGAAGTGCCGCATGTCAAAAGTTGTCTGCAGCCAATTGTAGTTGTTCTTGAAGCCAAAGCAAGGCGTGAACACGCTTTTCACCTCGGGATGCAACGCGCAGCTTCGCAGGTGTCGGAGCACTTTGCCATTTACGAACTCGTCACCATCGTTTTGAATGGCAAAGACCTGTCCACCGCTTTTGATGTGCGCCATAAGCGTCCCCTTCAACCGCTCGTTGTGCCTCTCCACATCATTACTTGGCGCAAAAGTTCCGATGCGCTTGAATTGCACCATGAGGTCTTTATTGAAAAAACGCATGACTGCATACATTGCGGGTTCCAGATGTTCGCTTTTGCCCGATTGTCCAAAACTTCCCATTTTTACGCCATTATCAACGCTATTGAAGTCCATTTTAGTTCGCGAATAAAAGCGAGATATTGCTTGTCGAGTTTCATCTAATGCCAATTGCATTTCAGCCATATCAGAATTAACATAGATGACCTTGTTAAGGAATGATCTAAAACGGGGCTGATCTCGAATTCGATTAAAGAAAAGAGGTTTCGGATTGCCTAGCAACGTATATGGCATTTCGTAAATGACAAATACATCTACATAAGCTGCAGTCTCATAAAAACGGACTAATAGCTTTTCAACATCATAGCCAAACGGGACAAAGTCCACTATTAAGCGTTGTTTCTCTAAAGTTACACCGCTTAATGCACTGCTATATAGCGGATTCGCGCAATCCAGCGGTGCTTCCTCCACTGGAGACCGTGAAATGAGTTGAACGGCGCTATCATGCAATATCCAAGGTTCCAAAATCTTTAAAAAAGCAGTGCTATCATTAAGATTACCTTTCCAATTCTGAAACAGAATTCTCGACTCTCTACTATTTAATAAATCTACAAGTCCCTCTAATCTGCCATCTTTCACCATGAGCTTGTGTGCATACTGACCACTTGCGCAAACCCCTATTGCGACTAAAATAGTTACAACAAATATAACACGAAACATATTTATTCATAAAAAAACGAAAATGTTTCAGCTGTTTTTCTTTCAAGTTCGAACTCTCTTGTCTACTAACCCTAAATCGGGAACTTTTGAGTGTAAAATTTTTGAAGAGGTTCCGAAAATGCGTATTTTCTTCTTAAACAAGCTTACTAGATGTATTCCTTTTTATGAACATATGATTACAAGGTCGGTGCATATAGATACAGGATTTATAAATTTACACACAACATATTGACTAATCATCTTCTTCACTTTTTTTTTGGGAAGCTTTCGCAGTTTGCTGTATGACACTCTTCTTGTTTTGCATTTCTGTCACCATTTCGATCGTAGGTGCTTCTGGCGGGGGCCAGGGCAGTCGCGCAACGGACATGACGAGTCGACATTTATCAAGCGATGCGCCTTTCATTTCCTCGATGCGCTGTAAAACCTTCCGTTGCTGCTCGACGAGAATGCCCACCACTTGCTTCTCCAAATCCACCATTTCCTGTTCTTTTGAATCTCTTTCTCTAGCTTTGTCTGCCGATTTTTCGTCCATTTCTTGCATGCCGATGCGTTTCTGTTCAATTGATTCCAACATGCGCTCCAACTCGCTATCCAGTCGGCGCTTCTTGCGGGCATGGGCGACATTAATACGACCATTCTGCATGCTGCTGGTGCGATTGTGCTCACGTATTTGCTCCTCCATTTCACGCACTTGCCCTTCCAAGTCCTCTATCTCCTCTTCCATTACGTCACGCTGCTCTTCTAGCGCATCTTTCTCCATAGTAAGCCGTTCGAAGTCTTTCTCCAGCACGCGAATCTGAGTGCGTTTTTCGAGTAATTCGTCGGTGCGATAGTTAGTAAGGATTTTGTGCGTTCGCTGACGCATGGATTCCAATTCGGTTAGCAACTCTGCCAACTTCAGAGCAGCAAGCACCATTTCGTTTTGCTCATTCATCATGTCGCGCTCGAGTAAGCGCTCACGCTCCTCGAAGTCCTTCTCCATGTCGTCGATATGCGATTCGAAGCGCTGTTTCATGCGCTGCTGCGAAACCACCTGGCGCCATAGCGTAATGGAAGCATCTTTCTGTGCCTTTTTGCTACTCTGTTGCAAGTCATACAAAGAGTCCTCGGTGTCCTCGAGCTTGGTCGAAGTCGTGGCGAGATCGGATGTCAGACGCTCTTTCTCATCTTTAAGCTCGGCAACAGCACTCTCCAGCCCCGAAATGAGACCTTCGCTTTCTACTTGCAGCTGGGAAATCTGCTTGTTCATATCCTCCTCGAGCTTTGTACGTTCTAGCTGCACGCGGCGATCGGCGATCTCCTTATACTTTTGCTCAACACCATCCAGCGTTTCTTGCTGCTCTTGCGCTAGATCCTTGATGGCCACCTTCTTGGCTTTCTCGAACTTCAGGTTCATTAGGTTCTTCTCAGCATCATGATCTTTTACTAATTGAGCGATTTCGGCCTTGTTAAGCTGCTCCATACGTTTGACAATATCTTCGCTCTGGTTGACCTTCTGCTGCAGCGAATTGCGCTCCATTGCCAGCTGCTGCGTCTGAGCCGCAACTTCTTTTTTGAAAGACTCCAAACGTTCTTCTTGTTTTGCAAGCTTCTTTCCCCATAGGCCATTTGCGTCCTTCCAGGTATCATCCACTGCCTGAGCGAGGCGTTCCGCATAGGACTGGTCCAATGCTGCTTTCGTCGTTTCCTCGACTTTTTTGATCGCATCCAACCTAAGTGACTCCTGCGCTTGCATCTCGCGAGCTAATTCAGTGGCATGCTCTTGCACCAAACTTGATATCTTTTTGGAATGTTCTTCTGTCAAGCGTAGGATGTCCAATTCGTGGTTTCGCACGGACACAGCTTCGTTATCACGGGACTCCTTCTTGGCCTCGGCCCGACCTTCGGCTTTTGCTTTGCTGATTTCCAGATCGAATCTATGCTCAGCATCTTTGAGCGCTTGTCGCCATTTGCTGCCTTCTAGCTTAACTGCACGCTGGCGCTCTGCTTCGACTGACTTCGCGTAGGCTTCCATCTTCTCCGTGACCAGTTCCTCATGGGCAGCATCGCGCTTGGCTAGTTGAGCTTGCGCTTCAATTTCCCATTCTGACCGCAGCAAATGCAACCGATCTTCCGCATCCTTTGCAACTTTCGCCAGCATGGCCTCTTGCGCGTCTTCATATACCTCTTTGAGCTTTTCTTCTGACTCTAACTGCTGCGCTTTCATGCGAGAGCGCATGGTTTCCATCTCTCCGAAGAAATCCTGTTCTTGTTTGGCAAGCGCGGATTTCAAAGCAGCCGTATGGCGCTCCTGCATTGAAGCTGCTTCCAATGCGGCTTCTTTTTCTTTTGCACGGACGGCGACCGTATGTTCGGCCATGAGCTCCACGAGCGATTTGTTGTGCATATCCTCGAACTCATGCAGTTGAGTTTTCAGCCGGGTAATCATTTGGTCCGCAAGTTCTTTCTGAGTATTTGCGTCATTAATGCGGCGTTTTGCATCATCCAATGCCGAATCTAAATCCGCTTTGCAACGAGCAGCGAATTCTTTCATGTGAACGTCTGATGATCCATGCAGGCGCGCAAGATCTCGTTCACCTTCCGCTCTCACTTCTTGTACATGTTGCGCCATTCGCGCATTCTGTTCTTCTAATTGACGATGGTAATCATTATGAATATCCTCCACAACAGCTTGGTGCCTTTCATCTGCTTCAACAAGAGCAAGCTCTTGCCGGGCATTAAGCTCAGTCTCCAGTGCAAGCAAGGACTGTTGCTGCTGTCGCAACAAATCGTTGCGTTGATCCGAAAGTTCAACATCCTTTTCGCGCTTTTGTTCGGAGATGGTGTCGCTAATGAGGTCGTTCACGTGTTCTCGGAACTGCGCCGCAACTCCAACCAACGTTGAAGCTGTGTTCCACGTGCGTAACGCGTTTGCTAACCGATTCAGTCGCCAACGACGCAATCCATTAACAACAGCAAGCGCTCCTGCTTTTCGCTGGCCCAATTCGCGCTCAAACTGCACTTCTCTTTTGGCACCTAGATATTCCTTTTGCGTCTCACTGTTCGTGAGATACTGATCAGATAGATCCTTCTTCAACTTTGCGAGATCGCTGGCGCGGCGGTCCTCCACGTCTTGTATAGTTTGATTCAAAGCGCGCAACTGCTCAGAATGTTCATTTGCGGTTTGTTCTTCAGCTTCTTGTAGTCGATTCACCTCTGCTTTCGTCAAATCATACTGCTCCTGGAGACGGCGATTCACGCTAAGAGCATTTTCCATGTTTAGTTGCTCCATTCGCACCTGTTCTCGCATTTTAACAAAGGCTTCTTTCAGATCCCTATTAGCACCATCTAATCGAGAATTTTCTGATTCAAGCGTCAGAGCTTTTTGTTTGAGTATCTGTTCGCGTGCACTGGCATCTTGTTCAGCGATGATCTTTGTCTCTTTAAGAGCGTCAACGTCGCTCTTCCATTGCTTTTGGACATCATTTAATTGGTGTTGACACTTTGCTAGGGCCGACTGCATTTCATTTTTGTGAGTGATTTCAGAGGCAAGCTGACTTTTAAGGTATTGGCGCTCGTTGTCGAGTCGGCGAATGATAGCATCATTGTTCTGCTTGCTGCCTGAGGCGATTTCGAGCTTGTCCTTTTCTTCACGAGCTTCCATAACTTGTTGTCGCAACTGGTCGATTTCGGCCCTGAGCATGCTTTGGGCACTCTGAGCCTTTGCCGCAGCAGCTTTTGCTGCCTCCTCGCGCTGCTTCAACAAAGATCCATCGCTAAATGCGTCTTGCAGTTGCCCTTGCATGAGTTGCATTTTTGCTTGTAGAGTTGTTAATTCGTTCATACGACCCTCGTACTGCGCTTCAATGCGCCGCTCAGCATCTTCAATAGCCGCTTGCTTACTGCGTTCAATTTCCTGAGCCCGCAGTCGAAATTCATCACGCATTTCATCAATTTTGGCACGATGACCATCGACAGTTTTCCGGAGCTCCTCGCCAGATGCCTGCTCGGCTGCCAATTGAGCTTTTAAGAAATCGACTTTATTAAGCAATTGCCGCTTGGACGCTTCGCTCTTTGCTTCGTTGAGGCGAATTTGCGTATCTGCGTCAACACCCACGGTGAGATTTTGCGCAGACTCGAGGCGATAGGAGGCATTTACACTAGCTTGCATATTTTTCAGATCGGCGCGCAACTTATTTTGTGCGTCGACTGCTTCCGCCTTGCCAATTTCCAATGTTCTGCACAACTGCTCAAGACTCGTGACTCGTGAATGAGAAGTACGCGCTTCTTCAGATATAAAGTGATGTGCATCCTCAGCCGCTGCGAGACGGCGTTTGAGATCAGACAACTCTTCCTTGAAATGACGCTCTTGAGCCAGCATCTTGCCGCTGCCTTCGGCTAACAGCATTTGCCTTTCGTCGGTAAATTTGATTTGCTGACGACGGATCTCATTTCGCAGCGACTCGAGCTGCTCCATGAGCTGCCTGTTTCCTTCAATCGCGGGTACGATCGGCGCTGGCCCTGATTGGCTGTCGAATTTAGAGCTGCCAGTGGCTGCAGCCATTTGTAATGCATGCTGCTCACGAAGGCGAATGAGCTCTTCCTCATGGGCATCTTGAAGTCGTTTGCTCTCCAAAGCAAGCGTGCGACGGGCCCCGGCGACATCATTATTGGCGCGACGCAAGCGCTCACCAAGATCATCGATTTGCTGGTCACGGCGATCAGTCTGTTGCTTAAGTTGGACTATTTCCTTTTCAAGGATCACAACGCGATCTCGCAGTGCGGCTTCCACTTGATTCACACGCCCCCCAGCTCCCTGTGCCACAGATCCAAAGGACCCCACAGAGCCTTGGTCCAAACCGCCGCCAAGAGTGTAACCACCTCCTGCCAATGAGCCAGAATCTCCTGCTGCAAGTCCTAAAGCAACCGTGGGGTCTCCGAACTGCGCTTGTCGTACCATAAAGTCTGCTTCAGATCCACTCAGCATGCTGACCTGTGAGGCGCCCGGGTTGTAGCCAGGTGGACCCGGAAATTGTTCCCATTGCTGTTGCCGCTGAGATTGAAATTGCTGGTAGGCTTGTTGAGGCTTCGCAGCTAAAGACTCTAAATACAACAATCTAGCCTCCTCACTTTGAAATTCGTCGGGGTTTCTGGTGTCAAGCCGTTTTTTCTTACTTTTTTTCTTTTTCTCTGGTATGTCAACAAGCGCATCTACGTCGTTTTCGTAGTCATACAAAGGGTCGTCAGCGGTTACAGCCAAAAGCGTTGCTTGCCTACGGGCCTGTTCTTGTTTTTCACGCATTTCTCGTTGCTGGCGTTCCTTTTCAGCAGCGAATTTTGCAATCATTTCGACATTCGGAGCTGCATCAAACCCACTTCCGGTACGACTGAAGGTAGATTGCTTATCTTTGGAACTGACTTTTCCACTTTTTACCTTTTTGTCCTTTGCGGGGACTTTTTTGGAAACTGCGGCCACGGCGGCTTGGATGATATCCACTTCACCTCCGGCTTCCTGTGGCCCACGGAAAAACGGATTGTCCATTTGCATAGGAGGCTGCGGCATTTCGCTATCGGCCCCGTGTAAATTATCGCGG
>JACCDO012260641.1_pt1 | contig 11700 bp, 10 predicted proteins | sample 7446101 | NCBI WGS metagenome assembly JACCDO01 (sample SAMN15323440, study PRJNA562643) | freshwater metagenome | isolation source: river surface water | place: USA:Blue River Watershed | collected 2017-08-16 | reverse complement strand
GAGTAGACGTGAAGACCGCCATTGTGAGGTGGGTTACTACGCATTAGGTTGTGCTTTGGGGCGTAAAAAATAATGCCTAGTAAGCCACGATTCCGAGAAAAAAAGTTGCTTAATCTTCCTACACACCCCATCACAGCGCTAAGCGGTACGCTCAATTTCCCGATCACTGACCCTGCGAGTAAGCCGACAGATGGTAGCTGGGTACCATCGGTAAAAGTAAGTGGAAAGGGTGCGGAGGCTGGTGAGGTGATAGTTGGTAATGGAACGAGTGTTGCTGTTCCTATTGCAAAGATTCGGCATGTGCTCACACGGAGAAGTGGCGCGTCGGGATTTGGGGAGTACGAATTTGATGTGCGTGGCGGTGCGACTGTGACCCAAGGAAAGGACAAAGTCGATAGCTTTAAAAGTGAGAGGATTTCGACGAAAATCGTAAGTCTGGCAGAGCCCGGTATTACCGGGGCAATTGCAGTGGGCGTCGATCAGGTGAAAGTGGAGCGTGGCAAGAGTGACTGGATACCAGCAAAAGGGAAATTGAATGTGGCTGGAGCGCCGTTCGTCATAGCGTTATCGAACCCTGCAGATTTTGAACGGATTGTTCCTGTTATTGCGGGAGCTAATAAAGTAGGTGTGACGACCGTGACCAAGCCCGGTGCAAATGGAATTTTCGTGGTGCGCAGTGGACAAGTTATAGCGCAGTTATTTGGATCGGGGGTAAATGTCGCAGGAGCTAAGGCATTAAGGATGCTGCTCGATGGCGATATTGTTTTTAAAGGTCCAAAAAATTCTTATAAAGATCCGAAAGCACATGGTGACCGTAAACTATCAGAAGTAATCAACGAATTACTAAATAAGGGTCAAATAGTGTATATTCAAAGGAAGACTAAAGTGTTTCCTGTGAGTCGTGAGTTTGTCAAAACCAGTGATGAGGTTGGTAAATTCATTGATCAGCAGGCGGATGCAGTTTTTATGGATAAAGTTGAGATTTTAGATTCGAAATAGGTGGTGGTATGCTCAGTGTGTTTCGCCTTCTTTTGCTGACGATTGGACTACAAAATGCAGTAGCATTCTCGCAGGATGTTGATCCATATCACGTGAAAATCGTCTTAGAGCAGCAAGGAAGTCGCCCTTTGCCCAAAAAAGCAAAAGAGAAGCAGAAATACGATAAGGCTTGGGTAGCAGCATGTGCAGAGCTGGGAAATGCAATCAGCGCAGGTAAAGGTCCGTGGGGCTTTGGTGTATTTCAGTCGTTTAGCTGTTTTAGAGCAGATAAGAAAGTCGGTGGGGTGGAGCAGTCACCTTCATGGTTACTGAGTGTGGTTGATGGAGCAACGCAAGTAACCTTTAAATTATTCCGATTGCGGAGTGATGGCCAGGATCTAGTGGCGGAAGTGGCGATGCCGAGCTCCAAATTTTCCTTTGAGTTTTTTCGGGATGGTGAATTTACCGATTATGTTGCGTACAACATCCTAGAACAAATGCCGATGGCAATGATTGTAGGAAAACAGCAGCTGAAAGGAAATCAGCTGACAGTTCGCTATTTCAGTGCTGGCAAAACCGACAAATTCAAATATGAGCCACTACCGCCACCTGACAGTTTAACGCTTTACCGGATCCAGTACGACGTGAAAGCACAGTCGTGGCGGAGCCAGGTTGCAGGGACAGCTAAACAAAAACAGGTTATAAAGCCAAAGGTGAAAAAAGACGGTAAAGGTAAAGTACTGACTGGCGGCAAGGTAGTTTATGAGCTGTCGCCTGAGGCAGTTGCAGAGTTGAATAACGGTGCTCTTTTTGCACATAGATCACAGGGTCCGGGCACAGATAAGTTAGCAGGTCCGAACCTTAAAGATGCGCAGATAAAGATTGATTCGGCGGCAAGGTCGGGGCAATTAGAGGAGTTTTTGAGGAAGGGCAATCAAGGTCTTTTATCGAATCTCTTAGCAACTGCAGCCTCTGGTTATGTGGGTCTGCGGTATGGCGCGCAGATTTTGCCATCGGAAGGTGAACTCGGTAAATTAACAAAAAAAGGAACTTTTTTCGGATTACTGGCGGAAGTTCGCGGTGGCCCACTAAAGGGGCTTCGTTACTACTACGATAAACAACCAAAAATTGAAGCGACTTTGTCAAAAAAGGATGGTGACGTAAAGGCATCCGTGGAGTTTTCGCGGCATGTGATCGGTTTTTCGATGGGATATAACCTAGGGTGGTTTATTGATCGGATTACTTTTGACCCGAAGATGGGGATGTGGGATTACAACGCGGTGTTACCGACGGCATTTGATGAGGAAGGTTACGTCGAGGATATGACTGAGTTTAAGCTCGGTAGAACCTTCAGTATGGCGCTTGAAGTGGGAATTGAAAAGTTATCAGACTGGTATACGTTACGTGGATGGTATGGATTAAATACCGGATACTCTCTGTTAGTATCTGGAGGTAAAGTAACTTCCAATCAGTTTGGCGTTGACGCATATTTCAAAGCGGGACCAACGATTCCGGCATTTGGCATACCATTTCGTACAGCACTTATGGGTTTTTATTTCTACGAGAATGTTAAGCTTGCGAGTGGTAAATCTGATGACCCAGCGGAAGAAAAGGTTGTGATCACCGGCATTAACTACAGCGTTGGCTATGCAGGAGCAGGGGTAGCGATCTCATGGTAAAGAAAATTTTCAGCTTTATATGGTTAATTCTTAGCACGATTGCTTTTAGCGAAGGTGAGGCGGTCGATGCTTGGGTTCATGAAACACAAAACGTGCAAGGTTCGTTTCCACGGGTTGTGACGGTGGTCACTAGCTACGGTAACGTTAAAACCGGTGAAGCCCCCCAGTTTATGAACCTTGATAAGGCCGCATTTGACCGTGGGTCGTACCTGCGACTCGCGCACCCCGCATCAGCCGGGTGGGACTACAAATTAAACGCCAAGCGATTGGCTAGTCTTGACCCTATGGATGCAATCTTACGTGCGGCGGGTGCGGATGCAATTTTATTTGCGCCTGTAAGTGGTAAGTGGCAGCTTATCAAAGACGCGAATGGGCAGAAATATACTTTGATCAATGCCGCTGCTCCAGCCGGTAAAACTTCGGATGACGTGGTGAAGTGGATATTTGCAGGACTTGGGTGGGACGGAGTTGTTATTGAACATAAGGGCGACTCTTTGTTAGTCGGGTCCTTAGGGACGATTTTAGCGCAAGGGCAGGTTCAGTCGCTGGCTATAGGTAACTCCGCAGGACGCTATATGATTAGTGCTGCGGAGCGGCAAGGCGCCGGATTGCTATCGCTGGCACAGCGTAAGGACGGCTACGCGATTTTTGATGTGGTGTTCCTAGGACAAGGTGTAACGAAACTTGAGCCAGGTACAAAGCTGATTATTGAGAAAAAGAAGTAGGCAAGAAAGCTAAGTGGTAAGTCGTTCTTGCCAGTCTTTCTTGCGATAGAATTTACCGCGGAATTTTCGGTGGTTTGGATTTTCGACAAGAAAGCCCTGGCCCCTGGTGTCGTCTACCCAGGTAACGAGTGAGCCACGTAAAAACTGGTGAGATTCTTGGTCGCAAATAATGGTCAAGCCATCTTGTTCACCGATTAGGTCGTTCGTCTCTTGCTCAGAAAATGCGACACCATAGTAAAATCCATCACAGCCTTTGCCGTCGATATATACCCGAATCGGCTTCTGATCTGAAAAATTGGACTCATGTGCAATTCGTCTAGCCTGGATGATAGCGTCAGCGGTAAACTTAATATCGTGCATGAGGTCGTCCTAAAATTTAAGTCGTCAAGTCTCTATCATGTCCCAATGTTCTTGAAAACTGTAGGATTAGCAACCCATGATCGATAAGATTCTGATAATTATTGCCTTTGTTATGAGTTCAGTGTCCCAAGCCGCAGGTATTCTCGCTTTCGGTGACCTCAGGGGGCATATCGAGCCTTGTGGGTGTGATCCAGCGACAGATTTGGGTGGTATTAAACGGTTAGCAACATTTTTTGCTTGGGAGCGGCAGTATCGCCCTGATGTTGTTGTTGTCAGTCTTGGTAATTTAACTGATCCAGAGGGTGATGAGATAAAGAACAAATTTATTATGGAAGCAGTTTTCAAGATCGCTCCCGATGTTTCACTGTTAAATCGCACTGAACTACAGACTAGAAGCTTAGCGCAATACAAAAAATTGCCGTTCGTCTTATCGAACCGCCGTGGTCAGAGTGCTGCGGATTACATTGATAAAGGTGATAAACGATTTTTCGGGTATGTGACGCCTGTAGGCGGGGATTTGGTGTCTTGGCAGGATGCGAAATTTCAGCAGCTTATTAAAGCGGTAGATGTCGCACGCAGAGTACTACTTTTTTCGGGGTCGCAAAGTGATTTGGAAGCTATTGTAAAAGCGAAGATTTTTTCTGAAATCATTGCCAGCAGCGTCAAGCCATTAACCACCTTGCCTGGACGAGATGAGCGTGACAGCGAAAGCGTATTGCAGCTTGTGAGTGATCCGTCCGTATGGTCAGTGCCACTTGGTGGAACTGGCGTTCTTCGTCTCGGCAATGCTGCTACGGAAGTCCCACCTAAAATTGGCGATTTGTTTGTTGCACCGAAGGTCGGCAATGCGACGAAAGAAATTTTGCAGCTTGCAAAGGTGACTCCAGTGAGCTGGCTATTAAAGGAAGAACCAGCAAAGACCTCGCCGGTGGATGATGTTTACACTAGCTACGAAAAAGCTATTACTGCAAAGCAAAAAAAATCTGCATTAGTACGGGCACAGGAATTTAAGGACTCAGAGTTTGTCGGTGCGACGGCCTGTTTAGCTTGCCATCCGACAAGCGTGGTGACTCATTCAGCGAGTAAGCACGCCGAGGCATTTACTACTCTGAAAAATAAGAAAAAGGAACATGACCCGGAATGTCTTTCCTGTCACGTTGTGGGGCTTAACGTAAAAGGTGGCTTTGTGAGTGAAGGTGTGAGCCCAGGACTCGCAGGGGTGCAATGTGAAAACTGCCATGGTCCGCGACGTGCTCACATACAAACGAAAAAACCTACCGAGGAGTCGCATGGTGGCTGGGTGTGTGAGCAATGCCACAATGCGCAACACTCGCCGAATTTTCAGCGCGAGGCTTACTGGCAAAAGATCAAGCATAGTCGTGAGACGCCTTAGTGGTCGCAGTGTACTTGTACAAATTAGAAAAAAGTCATATTCCTACGGCAAATCATTAAATAAAATTTTTAGGTGATTAGACCGTACCTACGGCAGTTTGGTATCTGAGATTTTCGCTGAAATGGTAGTCTGTTATTTTAGTAATTCAGCAACAAATTCCTTCGCTGCAAGCATCGGTGCGACTTTTCCTGCTTTGACTTGTGCTTCAAGTTGGCCGAGCTTATGGGTAATGGGGTTTTTGGTAGAGAGCAAATCCGCAAACAAAAACGCGATTTCGTTACGAAGGCAGATACCAAGCTGTTCCTGACGTTTACTGGCAAAACTACCATTTTGTTTACGCTTATTAGTAGCTTCAACCACTGCCGTCGCAAGCTCCGTTACACCCGATTTTAACTGTGCGCTGGTGAGGTAAACAGCTGGGGTTTCATCGGGCTTCGACAAATGTAGAGATTGTTCGAGTTGTGCTTTAGCGAGATGTGCTGCCGCTAAGGATTCGCCATCTGCTTTAGTGATTGCCACCATATCAGCGAGTTCTAAAATGCCGCGTTTGATGCCTTGGATGTCATCGCCAGAGCCAGGTAGATGTAGGTATAAAAACAAGTCAACCATTGATGCTGCTAAAACTTCGCTTTGCCCTATACCAACGGTTTCAATGATGATGAAATTAAATCCTGCAGCTTCACAAGCGATTATCGCTTCCATTGTATGACGAGCTGTACCGCCGAGAGTACCCTGAGAAGGTGAAGGGCGGATAAATGCCTTTGGATGATTCGCTAGTTTTTCCATGCGAATCCGATCACCAAGAATACTACCACCAGATAATGGTGACGAGGGATCAATCGCAAGTACTGCGACTTTATACCCCATGGTAATCAAAGTAAGGCCAAGCGCTTCGATTAAAGTGCTTTTCCCAACTCCCGGCGCACCGCTCATACCTAATCGAATCGATTTCCCAGAATTTGGCATAAGCGTCGATAAAAGTGTTAGTGCATCATCCCTCTGGTCAGATCTCTTAGATTCGAGAAGTGTGATCGCCTTTGCTAATGCCGGGATATCACCCCGGCATACCGATTCGCTGAGTGTCTTAACGTCCATGAGTTCTATTCCGTTCGAGTAACTGCAAAATTTCACTGGCACAAGTTGGAATAGGAGTGCCAGGACCAAATATCGCGTCTGCGCCATTTGCTCTCAGAAACTCATAATCTTGGTGCGGGATGACTCCTCCCACTATGACACCAATATGCTTACCACCTTGTGCTACTAACGCAGCTTTTAGCTGTGGGATAAGTGTTTTATGAGCAGCAGCTTGTGATGATACTCCAACGACATGTACATCCGACTCAATTGCTTGTTTCGCGGCCTCTTCTGGTGTTTGGAATAACGGTCCTAAATCAACATCAAACCCAACATCTGCTAGGCCAGTGGCTACGACTTTTGAGCCACGATCATGACCATCTTGACCCAATTTCACAATCAAAATTCTCGGCCTTCGTCCTTCACGCTCTGCAAAGGCCTCTACTTCTGCTCGGACATGCTCCAAGGTTTCTTCTCCCTGATATGCTTTTGAGTAAGCTGACGATACGAGTTGAGTTTGTGCTCTATGCCTGCCATAAACTTCAGCGAGTGTTTCGGATACTTCACCTAATGAACATCGTACACGCATACATTCAACTGCAGCACCTAGTAAGTTACCATGTCCTGAATTCGCTATCTCCTTCAGAGCTCGTAACTTTTGTTTCACTTCATCTGGGTTGCGCTCCGCTTTCATTTTATTAAGTTTTGCAATCTGAGATTCACGGACAGCATGGTTATCGATCTCTAAAACCTCGAAGGATTGAGCCTCTCCTGGTGCCGGCGGGTATTTATTAACTCCGACGATTACTTCTGCCCCACTATCTATACGCGCCTGTTTTTTCGCTGCTGCTTCTTCAATTCTTAATTTTGGGAGCCCCGATGCAACAGCTTTGACCATTCCCCCCCAGCCATCAACCTCTCGGAGATATTCTTCCGCTTTCACCATTAAATCGTTGGTTAACGCTTCAATAAAATAACTACCACCTAATGGGTCTACAGTTTTAGTGATGTCTGTTTCGTGTTGTAGGATTAACTGCGTATTACGAGCGATACGTGCAGAAAATTCTGAAGGTAAGGCAATTGCTTCATCAAAAGCGTTGGTATGCAGTGACTGTGTTCCACCTAAAATAGCAGCCATTGCTTCAATTGTGGTTCTGATAACATTGTTATACGGATCTTGCTCTGTAAGCGTATATCCTGATGTTTGACAGTGCGTGCGAAGCATTGAGGACTTAGGGTCTTTTGGATTAAACTGCTGCATCAGCCTATACCAAAGTGTGCGTGCAGCGCGTAGCTTTGCCACCTCAGTAAAAAAATTCATCCCGATGCCAAAGAAAAATGATAACCGTGGTGCAAATTGATCGATGTTGAGGCCGCGGGATAATGCGGTTCTCACATATTCCAGGCCATCGCCTAGAGTATAAGCTAGTTCAAGCGCAGGATCTGCGCCAGCTTCTTGCATATGGTAGCCACTGATGCTGATACTGTTAAATTTCGGCATGTATTTGCTGGTGTAGTCAATAATATCTGCAACAATACGCATGGAAGGTTCAGGTGGGTAAATATATGTATTGCGCACCATGTATTCTTTTAGGATGTCATTTTGGATCGTTCCTTGCAGACACTCCTGTGCCACGCCTTGCTCTTCCGCTGCGACAATAAACGCCGCTAATACTGGCAAGACAGCACCATTCATTGTCATCGAGACACTCATCTGATCGAGCGGAATTCCGGCAAAAAGGATTTTCATATCTTCTACACTTGATATCGCAACCCCCGCCTTACCGACATCTCCAACCACCCGTGGGTGGTCTGAGTCGTAGCCACGGTGAGTCGCTAAATCAAACGCGACACTTAACCCCTTTTGACCAGCAGCCAGATTTTTTTTATAAAATTGATTTGAAGCTTCCGCTGTCGAAAAGCCTGCATACTGCCGGATGGTCCAGGGGCGTACCGTATACATCGTTGCATGGGGGCCACGCGTGTACGGTGGTAATCCCGGAAGCGAGTTGGTGTACGCAAGTTTTTTAGTGTCCTCAGCGGTGTAAAGCTGTTTGATTGGGATGCCGTTGCCAGAGTCAGTAGCGGCTTTCAAGTCTTTGCCAGCTAGCTGTTGCCAAGTTTTTATGGGGTCAGCAGTGGTTAGTTGTTTATCAGCAGGCATTGTGAGCTCCTTTCAGTCATTCTCGACTATAGGCGAGGATAACTCTCTTCTTTACTAAAGTCACTGGAACCATAGCGTTTTACATTGAGAATTGGTACATTAACGATAGGAGGTAGCGATGCATTGGATTAGCCACCGCGGCGTCAAAATCACAGCTCCAGAAAACTCGTTAACCGCTTTTAAAGCGGCGAGAGACGCTGGATTTACTACCTTAGAAACAGATTTACGGTTAACAAGTGATGGGCATATTGTTTTAACCCATGACCGATCAATCAAACGGCTTACCGGTCGGGATGAAACTATAGATAGCTTAACCCGGCAGGACATCGAGAGTATTAAGATTCCACCGACAGGTGAAGGATTTCTATTCTTAGATCAGTTTATTCGGGAGTTTACTGGATTAAATTGGATCTTTGATATTAAGGCGGAGACGGCGTTCGGTGTTATTGACGCGTTACATGCGTTAGCTACCAGTTTTAGTGGGCATGACATGATTATGGCGCAGACCCATTTTTTAACTTGGGATGCAGCGCATGAGGCCTACTTAAAGAAGTATTTTCCGAAGGCTATTTGTTATGCGCGAGCATCAGAATGCTGGCGCGCTGGGCTTTTTTTGTTAGTTGGGCTGCCGTGGCTTGGCGGTATTAAGGCGGGTCGTACATATTCTTTGCCACCGAAACTACGTTCGATTGATCTATATAAGCCATGGATTGTCCGGGTGTTTCACCGGCGCCAGGCCAAGGTACTAGCTTTTTTACCGAAAACTGCGTTGGAAGTTGAAGCAGCAGCAAGTGCTGGATTTGATGAGATACTATCGGATTTGCCGCCAGAGGGTTATCAAGGTAAATAATTCTGCTTGTCTCGCATAGGCATTTACTGGTAGACGCCATACTGCACGATGGTTCCGTGGTGAAATGGATATCATTCCGCCCTCCGAAGGCGGCGGTGCAGGTTCGATTCCTGCCGGAACCGCCATCTGCACAGTTTCTTACTCTCCCCCCAAAATTGTGTTTCCGTTCAATCGTTCTTTTCCTAGTGATTCTTGCGAGTTCTCTATTGACGGGTATCTTACTTTAGATGCATCGTACTTGTATTAAGAAATTTAAATATTGCCAAAATGTTGACGGAAAAACCAAAAATGCCAACCAATGAAAAGCCGATCACCGAAGAGTATCTAAAGATTGAAAGCCAAGTTTGTTTTCCACTCTATACGGCATCACGGCTGATGATTCAGTTGTATAAACCATATTTGGATCCGATCGGTTTAACTTACCCTCAGTATTTAGTTATGATGGTGCTTTGGGAAAAAGAAGCGCTGAACGTAAAACAGATTGGCGAGATTTTGATGTTAGATTCCGCTACGTTAACCCAAATTTTAAAGAATCTTGAAAAAATGGAGTTAATTACTCGTGAGAGGGTTAAAGGTGATGCGCGGACGGTGATGAATCGACTTACCAAAAAAGGTCAATTGCTGAAAAAAAAGGCGCTTTCCGTACCGGAGGGGATGCTTTGCCATTTTGAAGGTGCAGCAAATGATCTTAGCAATTTAAAGCCGATGCTGAATAAGCTTATAACTATTCTTAACGGCGCTCTAGGGACAGTTGATTCTCGGAGTAGCGGCGAGTAGTAGATTCATCGATTTCAGCGAGTTTAAGGAGGTAGGCCATACTTCCCGCAACGGCGTGAGCGGTGATTAGCGGGAGGCGATGTGGCGGAGGTGTGACATCTTGGGAAACTTCGATGGTTAACGCTAATGCCTGGAAACGCATGTATGCGTAGTCGATGAACTCGCCCTGAGTTTGGTAATCTGTGAAAGATTGCACCACATGTTTGACGCCCATAGCTTTTGCAGTTTCATTGGCGAGGAGGCGGAAGAGGTATTCATCACGTGGTTTTTCGTGGGTATGAGCCCACGCATAGAGTACGCCTTCCATACCAGCGTGAAAAGCCAAGGCGCCTCGCACGGAGTAGCGCTCGAGTAAGCTGCGAATTAATTGGGTTTCAGGTGTTTGAAACGCTGTTTCTTCTGGTCGTCCTGGGATGAGGTAATCTCTGTTTAGGTCGAGTCCTGAGCTGTCTTCCCGCGAGTGTTTTGCATGACCGTCTGGATTGACGATGGGGTGAAAAATCAGAGTGAAGCGGCTGAGGATGGACTGCACGAAGGGGGAGTTGAAATTAAGAGTGATTTCATTAAGTAAGCGAAGCAGCGCTTCTGTACTAGCCCATTCATCGCCATGGTGGGTGGCATTGAGGTAGATGGCTGGTTTATTGGACGATGGTGCAAGGGATACTACAACATATTCAATTGGCCTGCCTTGGCGAGAGTAACCAAGGTGATGGTGAGTGAAATTTGGGGCTGTGCGTGCTAGCGATTTTAGGTAAGCGGAGATTTCAGATTGTGTATGATATCGGTCAAATGTCAGAGCTGACGCTGACGCAGTAGAATATATGAAGATTAGTATAGCGGTATGCCACCACCACCACCGAACGGTACGCCCCATAAGCGAATTACCTCAATGTAATTGCATTATCTAAATTTTACGGGTGGGGTGCTACGGGTGTCAATGATCGGTAGTGGACGTGCAAATGGTTTGCGTTCAATAGTTTTAAATCCAAGTTCCCGGGCAGAAGCAAGTACGGCTTCAAACTCATGGGTGATAGAAGCCCCAGCTTTTTGGGTAACTTCATCTTCAGTTGGGAGGTCGAAATCGTTAGCACCGTATGCTAGGCCAAGTAAGGCATCTTGATTACGCGTTAGGACTGAGGTTCTGATGTTGATGATATTATCGAGGTATATCCTGGAGATCGCAAGCCAACGTAGGTATTCTTCTGTGGATACTTCTTGTCCGCCTAGTTCGGTATTGTATGGCTTGTACGTCCAACAAAGAAAGCTTGGTAAAGCACCATCAACCGAGTCTTGGAAATCACGAAGTCTTTCTAGGTGGTTTAAGCGCTCATCGAGAGTTTCATCAAATCCGATTACCATTGTAGCGGTGGAGTTCATACCAGATTCGATGATAGCTTTTTGTGCTTGGTAATAGTCTGTAACGTTGTATTTGCCTGGGCTATGACGCTTGCGGAAAGCGTCATCTAGTATTTCAGCGCCCCCGCCAGTGACCCATTTGGTGCCTGCGGCTTTTAATAGTTCAGCTCCAGCTGCATAACTTAGTTTCGAGACTTTGCAGCTAAACATAAACTCTGCCACGGTCATCTCAAAGAATTCCAATTGGCAAACAATGGCGATCTTTATGCCATCAAGAAGTATAACACCGGTAGTGCGACAACCGAAGTTCACGTCCTGAGCGCAGCATCGGATTACCAGCAGTT
>JACCDO010794464.1_pt1 | contig 11700 bp, 10 predicted proteins | sample 7446101 | NCBI WGS metagenome assembly JACCDO01 (sample SAMN15323440, study PRJNA562643) | freshwater metagenome | isolation source: river surface water | place: USA:Blue River Watershed | collected 2017-08-16 | reverse complement strand
ATGGTAAAGAGTATTTTATCGAGTCTGTGGTTGGACACTCTGGTGACCCACAATTAATGGGTACGATGCAATTCGATTGCATGTGTAGAGGTATTAAAACACCAGTTAAGTTCCAGTTTTCCCAGGCCAAGCATGTTGACGTAATTCGACAATATATCCAAGCTCATGAGGGATTGAAATCGTTACGTGCGAAGCTGGTTGCGTTTGATGACGCGCGCGTTAGAAGGAAGAACCATAAATTACGAGATGGCGTTCATTCTAAAACACTAGATCAATTACTAGCGTAATTGGTCCAAGGCACAAATGTCGGGCAGCAGATTGCGTGTTGTGGGCATGTTGTGAACACAAATGTCGGGCAGTAGATTGCGTATTGTGGGCATGTTGTGGGTGGGGTCAGATTTTCTTCGGAGAAGTTTTACTGACCTACTGTTAAATTTTAGTTACCCGAGTACAATATATACATAGAAAATGAAAAGAAAAAGAAAATTGAAAAGAAAGGTACTGTAGCGTAGGCTCCCTGTGTGGGATTTAGGCGTTGTAATCTAAGATTAACGTATGACTTTAGCGTATTATAACCGTTACGTTACAGAGTAATAAAATCCTTCGTTTTTTACAAGACCAAACACAGACCATCCGAGTTCTCGCACTTTTATTTAAATTTAATAATTTATTTTTGCTGCATTCGATACATATGCCCACTCTGGTATGAAGCTTGTATTTTTCTTTGTGTAAATTGTGCAGAATAATTTCTTGTTGTGAAAACAGTATCACTGAAGCTAAGTCGCGGTTGTGGATCAATAGGGAAATATTTTTAAGAATAGAATGGATAATCTGGTCAGTAACGAGCCCTATGTGAGACCTCCAATTGAATATCCCCCTCCCGCTAACTGCTTTGATTGGTTTCTGATCAAAATTGGTTGGTATAAGCCTAAGCCGCTACGAACACCTCCACTGACTCGCGCCAACGAAGTTTGTAACTTTAACGAAGCAGTTGAACGTGTTAAATATGCTATAAACTTTCATCCGCCATCAACCGCACTACGTTGGGATAAACTTCTTATGGTATGCAATAGAACTATTGAGCCTACAGATGACGATCCTGATCCCATTCGCATCAAACTTGAAATGGAAGAGTTCAAGCTGGTATTGCGCACTATGTATCATCGCGCAAAAGTTATACCTACGGTGGGAGTAAATCTGATGCGAGAATTTCTTCCGAAGATGTATGATAAGCATTCGCTAGAGCGTGGCAAACGAGTTTCGCAGAAGGAACGGGATGATAAAGGAATTACTGATGAGTGCTACGCTTACGGAGAGCTGGAAGTCGAATCATTTGTATTAATTTATTTCAAGGTTTGTGCTGCATATGGAATTTGGCCGAAAAAGCCTGTATTCTTTGATTTAGGTTGTGGCGTAGGCAACCTCGTTTATGCGGCTGCACTGGTGGGTCAGGCTCCTTGGAAAACCTGTGGCGGAATAGACTTCATTCAAGAATTAGTTGAACGCGGTGAAAAGCGCACACCAAGATGGAAGCGCTTTTGCGAAGGATTTCCCCCAGAAATATCCAAAGTAGCGTTTATTTGGGAACAGGTACGTAACTTGCCTTCAGGTCTCTTCGAAATCGCCAGGTGTTCCTGCAGGAAAAGTAACTTCGCTTTTGTAACATTGCTGAATTGTGTTGTTTATTCTGCTTGCATAATTCGTTTACACGTCTAACTCTTTTGCTGCCTTGTATTAATTTTATTCTGTTCCCGCATTTCCTACTTACCCTGGTAACCCTAACCCTAACGGAAAAGGATAATTTCCTGGAGAATCCTGATCCATGGGCTGATGCCACTTTCATTCTGCTTCACTGGACTGCCTTCAATAGCGAGCAGCTGCAGATGGCAGGAGAGGTGATGGCTCAGTGTCGTGAAGGAACTCTGGTTGTCAGTTTTACGAATCCTATCCCAAACAGTGATTTTGAAATTTTAATTAAAGATAGTTGCGAAGTTAGTTGGGGCACGGCAGTATTTTACATACAAGAGAAATTAACTCCACGTAAAGCAGTGCGTGGTCGTGCGCTTAAAGTGACTGTTGATGATGACGACGAGGAGACAAAAAATGTGGAGGAGAACCTCGAAGCGGACTTTATGTTCTGAACTGATGATGAATATTGTAGACTTTTAGAAAGTTGTAAAATTGATGTCAAACATATAAATTTAATAACACAACAAACACGCCACTGATAAATCAGTAAAAAATACACTTAAATGGAATTGAACATGAATTGATCCAATATATTATCCAAGTTGTCAGGATCACAGCATGGACAGCCTCTGGCTCGAACGCCTTTTTTATGCTGTTCCTTTTGACTATTTAGATGATCTACAGGGTCCACTGCAGCAACACGAAAAACAGATTTGGGGGCAGTTTTACCATAATGTGTGATAGATTTTGTTTCTGTTTCTGTACTTGTAGAAGGTATATGAGGAACATCATTCGTTTTCGAAATATCGAACTGTTTTTCGCTTTCATTTTCGATTTGGGATTCTACAGCAGCACTGTCGGTGTCGTCAACAGAATCTGATTCGTCAATTGAATTCATAGATATCGGTAAACTCAGCAATTGTACATCAAGTTCTTTCACTTCCGCTACAGGTTTCAAAATCTTGCCACTCCAACGCCATGTCGTAGAAGTAGCAGCATTGCAAACCGCTGACAGCAACATAATGAGCGTTTCAATGGGCACACAATCTGGTTCATTGCACCGCATTTCTTGAACAATTATTTGTAGGTTCGGATCTTCTACAAGAAGAGTATTCAACAAATGTTCGCGCACCCAAGTAAATACTTGTGCAGTAGACTTTTTATCTGGCACCTTCGATGAGCTAGCAAAGTTTATCATATTAAAGAAAATGAAGTCGTTTGCTTAGAGGACAGTTCCAAATGTCATTGTAATTTTTCATTTGTACTCTCCGAGCGATTGGAAACCATGGTGTTCCACTTTCGCTAACGGAGAAAATCTGTTAATATTTCCTCAAAGATTCAACCACAATCTCTTATTGGTGTACTAGTATAATTTTTACTGCGAAATGGCTTTACCAGACACGAAAAATGCAACTTGGAAAAATGATAAGTCTCGCTTTGGCTACAAGATATTATCTAAATTCGGTTGGACTGAAGAAAAAGGCTTAGGAAAGGATGAAACAGGGTCTATAGCAAGTATCGCAGTTGCAAAACGCGAAGATGCTCTAGGTCTTGGCGCAGAAAAGATGACTGACGGAGCTGGAGCTCGAGGTTGGCACGAGACGACATCGGGGTTTAACGCTGTACTGGATGCACTTAAATCAGAATATGGGACTTCATCAAAGAAAAGCAAGAAGTCATCTAAGGAAAAACACGAAAAGAAAAAATCTCGTAAAGAAAAGCGCAGTCCAAGTCCATCGCGAGGAAAAGGCGATGATACCGAACCAATCGCTATTACAGTTGGAATAAAGTAAGTGCCTGTACCGTTTAAATTGAATTTGCCATATTTTCCGCGTTTATTGCGATTTAATAGTTTTCAATTGCGGTCTTTTATTGTATGTTTGAGGCCAATGACGACAAAAACTCTATCTACAAACTCTTCTGATTTTTAGTGACGATAGACATGTTGACTTCCCACCGAGGCCTCAGACAAGACATTTTGCTCACTAATGTAAATGCGTAGTTTTTGAAGTTACTAACACTACACAACAACTGTTTTTTTTTCTTCGAACATTTTAGGTACAAAAAGTTTTCTGATGCAAAATCTTTGAAAAGTCGTTCTGAAGCTGAAATGCGCGCTGTTTTGGGGTCAGGTAAGCGCAAAACAGATGTCCAAGATACAGAAAGCAATAATGAGGACGAAGCACCAAAGAAAAAGAAGCGTTCACGAGATGAAACGAACAAGGATTCGGAAGTTTCACGAAAGAAACGCGATAAACAAAAGAAAGACTAAAAGAGGTGTATAGATGACATAGATTGAGCAGTTTCTATGTATTCAAAATCTTATATTTATATCTTTGTGTATGTATATGTAATGCGTTTTATATTGACATTAAAAAATATTCATAAATTAAGGAAATCACTAAATTACTGCACACCAGAACTCTTCGCTGCCACACTCGCTACCACAGACAAGGGCTTGACTATCGTCCAGAAAATGAAACAAGGTTGATTAGCGGAGTGGTTTTCCAGTCGGTAAATATTGCCCGGTGGCACATAGAATGAGTCGCCTTTGCTGAGCAACTGTCGCTGTGCCGTACCCTCTCGCCACTCTGCTACAGCCGGATCTGACACGCCAAGTTCCAATGCTCCTTCTTGGCATTCGGAAATGAAGAATACTTGAGCACACTCACCTACACCTTCTGCGTCTTTTATGGCTCCTGCTGGCAGTTCGATGTAGCCGGATATCCAACCAGACATACTCCCTGATATTTCTGGCACACTGAAGCTTTGTGCAGCATAGCAAACCTCGTCTTTCCCTGGGGGACGAGGGGCAGTAATAGGAAGCGCACTTGGAGGTTGCAATGACTCGGCATAACATACCACTTTTACATTTTTCGAGGCGTCACTTTTGTAATCCCAAACTTGCAACTCTGAACCTCTGTTTCGGGAAAGGTATGAGACGCCATCAGGCAACACAACAGGTGTTTCAGCTTTGATAAGCCGGAAGTTATCATCGGCAGTCAGACGTCTACGTACTCCCTGGTTATCAAAGGAACTACCCCCGTTGGCTGTTTTTCCCTTCTGTTTCTTCGCCGGAGTAGGGTTGGCAGTGAGTAATCCTATCATTCGGCCTCCATCGTAAACAGGTCGCTCACCCTTCCACCAGGCCAGTTTCTTTCCTTTCGTTACACGTCTGGAGCGTCTTACTCCTTCGTATGCTTCATCCTCCTCTTCTTCCTCGTCTGCTTCAATGTCATTCAATCCATGCTTCCGTTTTCGCATCGAAACAAATGAGTCGTGTGCATAGCCATCGTCCTCAGAATCGGTACCTTGCACATCTGTGCGATCTACAGCATCCTCCTCCTCTTCACTTGCATCAAAAGTTTCATCTGCAATTTTGCGTCCACGTGGAAATTCGTCTGAACCTGGTGTACTCGTGCTGTGGTCGGTCCGAGCACTACGTGCAGACTCTGGCGTGGCTATTGCACGCGCGCTTTTCTCAACACCAAACTCGGCTTCTTCAATGTCATCTTTATATGATATCTTTGCTTTTGATGAAGGTCGTCCTCGGCCGCGCTTGCCCGCAGGTGCGCGTTCCACCTGTTCATTGTCTTGATCAGCGTTTTCACCAAAGCTTACCCGCCTACCTTTGCTAGCCGATGAGCTTAAATCTTCGCCCTGATCAATGTATGCTGCACCGTTATCTCCGTAATCATCTCCACCGTACGTGTCATCCAGCGCCTCTGCTGCGTTTGCATTTTCAGAATCTTTATATTCGGTACTACCGCGCCCACTCTTCCCTTCACTGCTTTGACGCTTTTTTGGACTAGCTTTCGGGGAAGGTGCAGAATCAGAAGCAATTTCTTTGTCTGGGGATGGTCCCGCCCGTCCACGAGCCCCTTCGCGAATCTTCTCGGTACTCGCTATTGTCGGTAAACCAGGTCGGGTAATCACACTGGACTTACGTCGACCTACAGGGGAAGCACCTGCTTCGAATGGACTATTGATTTGTAGGCTAGGTGAATCTTCAAATGGCATGGCGGATCCTAAACTGTTATTTATTGTGGATCTACGTCCGCGAGGTGGAGACAAAATTTTAGGTAGTTCTTCGATAACTTCCTCTTCTGATTCAATTTCTTCTTCGCTGATAGAGTTTCCAGAATCATAATCGAACTCATCATCCCCTGTGGATGCACTTAAACCAGATTTTCTACCCTTTTGTGGACTTAGGCTCTTCTTTGAATCTCGTGTATTATTTGTTAGCTCTGTTGTGCGCGAAATAAGAGTTACAAAAAAGATTAGATTTGATTACGAACAAAATAAATCAAAGTCCCTTATTGTCAGAAATATCGCATCGATAAATTCATAATATAAGAATGCAAGTACGTGTCAAATTTTCACATGTGCAGTAAGAGACTTACCTGAGGCATTCCAAAACTCTTCCAAATCATCGAATCCATCGACATCTTTTGGAATATCTGCTAGCCGAAGCTGCACTCCTTTTCTAGAGCTATTCATGTGAGGTCTTTGTCTTCGATGGCTTCGTCGGGACACCACAATGTCGTTTTGCATTAAAAATCGAGCTCCTTACGACGTACCGTTGTATGTCTTGAAACTTCCCAAATACATTGAACATTGTATATAATAGAAAAAAACTTTTATCAGCACTACAGATGTTTCCATGTTTTTTATGTTCCTTAACTGAATGCATAGAATTCAGCAAATAGCTCTTTTGTTTCGACACGATCTGATGAAATACTAAGATATCAAAAAATTTAGACGTATTACATGACACAAATATATGGACCAACAAAATTTAAACTTCAAGAGGTGGCCACGAGGAATGTCTGCCATGTGCCACATCGTCCCAACGCTGCACAGGATATTTAGCACGTCGATTGTGCATCACAGAACTCATGCTCTTGCACTTTTCAGATGTCGCACTGCCATCATCGCGTGTGACGGCAGGATCGCAAGCCAAGTACAAATTAAATGCAACAATTGTATCTACATAAGCAAATTTGGTAGTTGCATGGTTATTTGCATTCTCGGAAGATACGCTATCGTCGGCCCACATCACCTGCATACCCGTACGAATGGTTCCCCCCATATCCACTCCGTTCAAATAAATGGCATTTGGAAATGCCCAGCCTCGCATGCGGTTGTTATACGCCTCATCTAGGGTGAGTTGCTTGTAGTAGTTTTCCAGCATGGATATGTCTAGTAGAGTAGGCGGACACCAACCCTTGAAATCAGGGATCTTAAAGGCTTTGGTGCATTCTTTAATAGCGACTTTTTCACCGATAGAGCCAGCATCTTCGTCCCCATGATGGACGAGGCGGATATCCCCCTGAGCAGCTACTACCGCACCAGGCACTCCTGTTGCCATGCTCATCAGTAAAAACTTCTTCTCTCGTTTGTTGTAAAATTTTGTTAATGTTGCATTCTTAAACAGATTTTCTTCCCAAGATACAGCAGCAGGCTCATTGACGACCGATGGGCCCAGGCGATTGTCTATCAGACATCCATCCAAAGCTTCAGGGGAGCTGTTTGTCATCTCTACATAATCGGTTACGTAAAAGATTGCACGGGCGTTCCTGGCAATGAGCTGCGAGACAGGCGTTTCGCTCACACTTACGGGCGGTAGTGACTTATTGTTTCCACTAAGAAGCATTCCGTCAAACAGCTTTTCAATCTGAGCCCAGAAAGCTTGTTTCTCTTGAATCGAAGTATTCGGGTACTGATCAGCCCCTTTGGCACAAGCCGAACCGTGCTTGCTCAGCCACAGGACGACTACTTCGGTGGGATGCTTCACAAGCCAGTCACGAATCGTGGTTAGATAGACCATCATCTTTTGATTGCTTTGCAAGAAATGGAGAGAATACCAATCTGGATGTCTGATTTTGTCTGAATATTCAAACATAGTTCTCAAGTCTAAGAAGCGAACGCCATTATCTAATTGTTCTTGCACATTTAAGCCCTGAGTTTGCGCTTGCTGTCGGATAAAGTCACCTAATACTTCAGGGACAATAGAATGAAATTTGTGCATCATGGCAGCAAATTTGTCGTGGTTATCGACACCTCCGTCGGATGTCTCCGTCGAAAGATCATAAGTAAGAGTATCATGTGTCCCTGGAAATGATAAGTCAAGCAAAGTTAATTTATCAAATCCTCCCGAGCCTGATAACTTGCCCATCCAATTAGAAAGGAAATCGAAATCGTCAGAATTTTGCGTTCGATTTACCGGACACGTGTCATCCCAAGAGAAAAAATCTGATTTATTCATATTGGTGCTGAATATGTCACATGTCCTCAATGATTGATTCCACATACACTGGCTAGTAGTGCCTGAGTTCATCTTAGCCTCAGTACAAGCTACACAATTAGTGTATTGAGAGCAAGATGCAGTACTTCCACCCACAATGCATAGTGATGCTAAGCAACAAGTTATTAATAAAATGAAAAGCATTGATTCTCTCTCACGAACTTCTCTTAAAAAAGAACTATCAAGTGACACAAAACGAAATACTTAACGGCGGAAACTAGAGCTGAATGTAGTGAATTTGCTGTGACTGAGGAAGAGCGTAAGGAAGTTTTGGACGGATCAATTATCGGGAGAAAGAGTTCCGTTTCCACTTAATTGAAATGTTTTTGATTAAATAATATGCTTCAGTTGAAATAATTTTGATTGATTTAAAAATAAACTGTTGTTGGGAAGTGTGAAGTCGATACAGAAAGATGAGTTTATATACATTAACTTGCTTTATATTTTTCACTAGTATATCGTGTGTAAGCGCTGGTCTCAATGCATATACTCAAGCTTTGCGAGATCGCTTTGAAGCTTCGTTTCAGGAAAAATGCTATAAATATCCTTTCATTAAGCAATGGGAATACAAACTGGAGAACACCGATGATCGTTATGTGACGTTTATATATCAAGAGCCACGATTACGGAACGGCGGTTTAGGCGATCGAGTCGCAGGTCTTCTCAATGCTGTTGCCATAGCGTTACGCACCAATCGTACTTTACTGATTGAAAGTCAAAACAACTTCCATGAATTGTTCCAACCTTTTCACTCTCAGTTATTATTAAAGAATAATGATCAAAAGAGTGCATTAAAAAAGCAGTTTACGTGGCGCAAAGAAAATTGGACTGAATGGAGCAATTGGAGTCGTCGATTTGTGGATAACGATGCGACAGAGTATGATATGTGGTTTTGTGTCAACAATGTAGCATGGCGGAACAAGATCTGCGGCATGGACGATAGTGATGTACCCCAGCCGCACATTAAGCTTAGAGGGAATCGCGCATATTTCTGTAAATGGGCTTCCCATCCTGGAATAGCTGCACATAAAGACTTCTTACGCGTCATTGCCCCAGCAGGTGTTGACTCGTATGATTCCATTAACTTGATGGAAGTCGCAGGCTGTATGACACGTTTGGCCATGTGGCCAACTGAATACCTTTGGCAATTTGTTAGTGATTCACTTTCTACACATATGGCTGCCGCCTTAACAACACAGCGCAATAAACTGCAGATCGGGGCACATTTTCGATGTGGGGACCTGTCCTATATAAAAGGACAAGACAAACTCTGTATTCACGATGTTGATGGCTTGCATCCTCATGAGGAGTCTTCTTATATGGGTGCTGGCAATCCCTTTCAAATAGGAAAATGTGTAGCAGATTTAGTGGCGAATTATTCCACTGGTTTTGTAGAGACGCGCTTGTCCGAAGCCATCGTGCGTACCCACCAGCAGCAATCTGCACATAAAAGCGCTACTTCCATGCGTTTCCGCAGAAACCTAAGAGAAAGAGAAAAAGACAAAACTGCAGCAAGACTATCACCACTAAATCCTCAATCCATTGACAGACAAAAGGACGTCGTGCTCTACGTGGCCTCAGATAACATGGGTTCTGCACAACAAATTAACAGTACTGCTAATTTACCATTAACGATCGTATCTCCAAAGGGTTGTCATGTAGAAATGGACCCTTCTTTTGCTTGCAGCAAGCTCACTGTTGGCTACTGGCTAATTTTGGCATTATCAGACGTAATCGTTACTCAAACCGACCTAACGGGCTCACCCATCAGCGCTTTCTCTCGATACGCGGCCGTATATGGGCTCAAAGGAGATTCACTGCGAGATGCCCGAGATTGCTCCAACCCTAAAGCATTCTACGATATAGGTAGACGCTGGACAGGAAACTGGTTTTGCGACTAGTTGCAAGGCTTTCAAGATCCAAATCCAATGATCCGAGCAGCGCCAGCTCATGCTTTAAGAAGCCGTTTCATTGGACGATGTTTACCCTAACTGGACGCTAAAACGATATCCCGTTGCATTCTCCACACCTATGAACAACGTTATATCCGCCGAGTTTGGAAGGAAGTCGAAACCCGACGCGCTATTGTTAAAAGGTGTATCCACGTCTTCAATTGGTCTCTGTAAACCTCGGGAACGGGTTAGGGCTGGACACGGAAAGCTGCGAGAGAAGGCTCTGATGCAAATATTGGCAGTGAAAGTCGAATGCATGAACATTGTATTTTTTATATAAATTAAATATAATAGTATATATTAAGCACATATTTATATGGAGCTTGCGGGGGCAAATTGGATATCGTCTGGTGCGATATTGAAGTTGAAGTCTTCCAGGTCCAAGCCATCGACGTGTTCACGGCTGCCATCCGTGCCCTCTGAGACAGCCCTCAAGATCTCATTTTGGATGACAAAAGCATTGTATGTATTCATGAGCTCCACGAGTGTAGGGTCTGTGCGCTTCTCTTCCATCAACAGGAGCTGCAAATGCTGCATGAGTCTCAGTCGATCTTGTAACCCCTTCTGTTTATCAGCGATCTCTTCTATACTCTCAATAATGTTCTCTGAAAAATTCCCGGGTAAAGGCTTCAAAATGCCTGCATCCTCTAGTAAAAGAAAGAATCCTTTTGCATCTTCTTCCAAAAAATCGCACAATATTCTAACTTTAAGCATCCCGCGCTCAGAGTTACTGTTCAGCATGCCCATATACTCGTATTCGCTATGAATTCCTTGAATTAGCGTCAATACGTCCAATGCAGAGTCGTCACAAGTACTACTAGGTGTATCCTCTAGTTGTTTTGTGACAGGACTTTGACGAACGTGCACGACCTCCCCTGAGGGGGAATAGATGTCCCGCTCAAAACCCGCCAAAATATCGTAAATGGACATTTTCATGGTGTAATGCAGCGTGTCCTGAGAAGCATTCGATACAATCTCCCAGCCCTCTGGTAGATCTATTTTTACAGTGACATGCACACTGCCGATGCGGGCGTCACTGCTCATGTGTCCTGCACCATTGATTACGAGACTGTAGCCGGACCTGAATCCGGGAGGTATGCTTACAATAAAGTAGTTTTCCCCGATATTCATCCCTTTACCGCCACAAACATCACACTTTTCTTGCGGTGTAAACCCAAGTCCGTGGCACATACCACAAATAGTATTTGTCATTTGTTCGAAGTTGCCGCTGGGATGACTGTACAGGTGGTTAGCTTGTCCAAGACCTTGGCAAAACTTACATGGAACAACTTGTCCGTTTTTAGTTCCCGTGCCGTTACACGAACCACAAATCTCTCTTCGATGAAAAACATGACGTCGATTTTGTAACCCAAAAAGTGAATCTTTGATAGAGACTTTTAATTCAACGGTAATCATTGGAATAGATTCTTGAGGGAAAGACGTTTCAAAGAACATACGATAGGATGGAGTCTTGATAAAAGTTCTAAATGTAGATGCAGCTTTCATATACCTGCTATCCGCTTCAGCCTCAACATAATTTTCGTATTCAATCCCTGATAATTGAAGGTCGTATTGTTTACGACGATCATGGGCTCCTAGTACAGAATAGGCATTTTGCACTTCAAGAAAAAATGTTTTTGCGGCATCTAAATCTAAATGTCCAAATTTGGAGCTTTTACGGAACTTATCAGGATGCAATTCAAGTGCAAGATGTCTGTAAGCTTTCTTAATTTCTGATAAAGTACAATCTCT
>JACCDO010898824.1_pt1 | contig 11704 bp, 19 predicted proteins | sample 7446101 | NCBI WGS metagenome assembly JACCDO01 (sample SAMN15323440, study PRJNA562643) | freshwater metagenome | isolation source: river surface water | place: USA:Blue River Watershed | collected 2017-08-16 | reverse complement strand
TACAAGACTGATGTGATTACGTTCCGACCTGATGGCTTCATTAGGTTTAGGACTGATCGCTACAACACCAGCACTACGGCTAACTTCATAGCGCAAGTCTTGGGTACACCATGCAGCAAGTTCGACAACCGGCTGATACTCGCTGTCAACGGCGGGGCATACACAGTCAACGAGACGCTGGTGCTACGCAACGAGGGGGGAGCATACAAGGTATGGCGGTACGAGCCAGACATAGTGCACACCATAGACCGCAAGGCGATGAACGCAGTACGCAAAGAGATGCGGGACTTTATAAACTACGTGTCGGGCGTGATGAAGATGCAGGAGGGCAAGATGGAGAGGGATGCGTTTGAGCAGGGGCTAGCACCGCTGCACCAATGGGCTATCCCCACCAACCCTGTAAATTTAATGCCCCGCATTACGTTCGATCATTGGCGGTTCGACCACGCGCAGATAAGTGGTCTTGTGGATAGGTTCATGGCGCTAGCGCGCAGCGGGGATGCAGGGAACTGGTATCTTTCTTTTCTCTGGCTGGTGCATTCAGGCCCACACACGTGGAGTTCGCAGGTCGTGCGTTACGTGCATAGCGAGGTCATGGACACGCTAAACGACATACTGATAGCAGCAAATCCGCATGTGCTCAAGGCCGTCAAGGTTGACGCAGGCATGGTCAAGGTTGATAGGTATAAGAAGTTTAGACCGTTTAAGGAGGAGCGATGATTGTAGAGAAAGCATGTTGGGAGCGCGGGTGCGCGTGTTACGACCATCGTGTAGACGAGGGAGTAGAGGTCACGTTGGTGCAGCCAGAGCAGGAGCCGGTGACAACTTTGTTTGGTTCTTTGCCTGTGTATGACGTACCGCCTAAGCAAGAGCCGGTGGCGTGGATGCATAACTTTATCGACGAGGTTGCCATCACCCATCGCCCCGTAGATTTAGACCGCTACCCTGATAGATGGACTGCATTATACAAAGACCCAACACCATGCCAGACCTGTGAGTCCTTAGCTCGTACCGTGATGATGGATCAAACATCGCACGACACCCCACCACAGCGCGAATGGCAAGGGCTGACGGAGGCAGAACGTATAGACATTATTGACGAAGAAATTATCACCAACCAAAGCACAGAACATTTCGCACTTGCTCAAGCCATCGAAGCCAAACTAAAGGAGAAGAACACATGACACAAGCGTATCCACTATATAGCAACATCATCCTACGTAAGCTCGGGGACAACGGAGAGGTGCTACACATACAGCCGTTCCTAGAGACACTGATATACAAGCTCGCGGAGACTCATCCTGAGTGGACGCTGGAAGAGGACAGCGGTACTTGGTATCAGGGCAGGCGCTATGTCGGCCAATTCAAGGTGTTGGTTACAGCTACTAAAGAACTCATAGGCAATGTAGGAATTGATACTAGGCGACACTCCGAGAGGGGCAACGAGGAGGTGTTCTCCATACACAACGACCGCCTGTCGAAAAAGCGGGAGCGGGGACACAGTTATAAAACTACTAAGATCAAGGACGCGCTGAAGGTCATCAACAAGGAGTTCTACCCACGCACGATACGAGAGCGTACGGACTCTGCATGGCAACAGGCACAGTGGCATATCGGTCATGCCCTGCGTACTTCGCAACATGATCTAGAAGATGTACAGCGTAACCTAGGCAAGATAGCCCTAGGCGTAGTGCGGCAACTGCACTGGGATGCGTTCTTGAACGGGCTGAAAGACTCACCAGAGCTTGCCAAAAAAGCCATGGAGCTTGACGATCTGATAGAGCACCACAATCAGGTGGAGCTTGTTCATAAGAATTACTCATCCAAGAAATTGTTGACGGTAATTATTACCGGTGATAAATATACGGTTGTAGATAATGCGGACATACGCACCTACACATCTGACGATCTGCCGGAACAGGTAAGACAGCAGGTGGGATTACTAAAGCTGGTGCAGGAGAAGGAAGTGGTCGCTGGTGTCGGACTGCGCGTCGGTGACCTATATCTTATCAATGCAGTCATCTAATCAGGAGCTAACCATGGAACTCGTATTCCAGAAGATGATGGAGAAAGCAGTAAAAGACCTTGACGCACTGGAGCGCAAAGGCCACTTGCAGTTCAAGGTATTCACAACAGATGGTAAAGAGTACGGCACTCTGAAAGCCGCTACACCAAAAGTTAAGAAAGAGCGTAAGCGCAGCCCTAACGTGTTCCCCATGGGTGAGGTTCGTAAATACATCCTGCCCTACCTCGAAAACCTAAAGCCTGACAACATTGTCAGCGTACCTGTAGGTAAGTACATCGCTGAGAACCTGCGTGGTAATGTCTGCGCGTGGTGCACTGTGAACTGGGGTAAAGGTACTTACTCGTCTACATACAACAAAGAAAAGCAAACCGTAGAGATTTATCGTCACGCTGTGTAGGAGTATCTATGCTTAAAGACGGCAAATTCATAAGGGAAGAGCCGCCTAAAATCGGGCGGTTCTACATACCAAAACTTAAAGAAGATGAACACACACCGGAAGAACGCTTCGCACAAGACCTGTTACTAGGTGCAAAGCAGGAGCGGGTTTCCTTTCTCTCCAAATTTTTTGGATACATGCTGAGGGTATAACTATGCAAGAACCTAAGAACCCTAACGCTTTGTTAGACCACCTACGTGCCATCGGTATAGGCAACAGTGACCTAGCCATAGCAAAGAAGCTGAACATCACTCCACCCGTTATCAGCCGCATTCGTAACGGTAAGAAAGGCTTTACAGCTAAGATCATTCTCGCTATCTACGATGCCACAGACCTGAGCATTGAGCAGATACGTGAGCTGGCTAGGAAACAGTCATGAGATTCTGGGTCTATGACGAGGACGGTGTGTTGTTCCGCAAGTTCTGGGAGCGATGGGAAGCAGTGAAGTTTTTGCAACCCGGCTGGACGATGGTAGAGAAAGCCAAGCACCGCGAGGATAAACCTACGCCTGAAACGCATGGGGAGGCGTTACTGTGATTCAATTTAATAAATACTCAGACCCTGCGGGAGACGCGGAGCGGCTAGCTGCTATAGCTGCAAGGCGCTACCTGTGGGGCGACAGGAAGGAGCTAGACGCTATACCTAACAAGCTACCCAAGAACTTCTTCTACAAGCAAGAGGTGGTGGCGTGTCTAGGGTTAGAGTTGTCACACGAGAAGTTCGGCATAACCTACGAGCAGTTCAAGCTGTACTCTGGCTTTCCGCACTACGCGATAGAGATGCCTAGCTTCATACCCAAAGGCGAGATGGTCTATCAGCCACGCAACAGTGGCTTCTTCTCAGTGATAGAGAACATCGTGGTGGCTTCGTTCGTTGCAGCTATGAACGAGAAAACGCTGGTGCTTGACGGTACGTACGACTGGTGGGGCTACACCGAGCCTTTCCAGAAGATATTCCCCCACATCAAGGTGGTAGACAGACTACCGGACTCGCCACAAGCTGTGCACTTTGAGTCTATGCGAGAAGCTATATTCAACGCAGACGACAAGCTGATGCACATGTTCATGGCGTTCAAGGAACAGTTCTACCGTGAGGTGCGTACCGCCATAGACAACTTCTATGATGGCGACCATTACAGTGTTGCGAACACTGCGGTGGTTTACGTACGTGCAGGGGATAAGTTGCAGACAGAAACTATTGAGCCGCCTCCGCACTCTCTCATCAAAGACTTGTACGATTTAAGTAGACGGTCACTGAAAACTTTTATACTATCAGATGACCACGAGTACGCAGAGAAGGTTAGAAGGTTAGGTACAAGCAACACGCGCAATATCACGCCAGTGCTAGCTGAAGGGTATCACCATGACTACGGCGGTAAGGTGTCGTGTATGCACATACTTAAGAACTACATAGCGTTGGCGAACTGCAAAGAAAGCGTGTCTTGCCCTAGCGCAAACCTAGTCAACGCAGCACACTGGACTCGTGGGTATGGTTCAGACTTCAACCCTAACTGCTACAACCCCGTCTACCGGTACGCACTTATATGAGCACCAAGTATAAAGCCCACGAACTAGCCGACTACCTACGCCACTTACCACGAGATGAAAGGGACTTAGAAGCAGCAAGAATGCTGGAAACAATGTCGCAAGTTTACGAGGTAGCAAAGGAGATGGTGTTCGCAAGAACACACGAGCACAGCAAAGCCGCTTACTCCGAGATGATAGACCTAATAAAAGGTAAGCGCGTAGACTGACACAAGGAGCTATATGAAAGTTGTAGTCCAGAACTACTACGAGTTCATCACTCGTGACGGGTACTTATTTAGAGAACCCCAGAGCGACATAGGTCACAACCTGCTCAAACCTTGGAATGATCTATTCCTCGCGGCTGACGATCTTGGTATCAAGCTATACACACCTGACCAGCTTACACCGGCTATAGCTAGCCACCCAAAAGAACCTGTAGACCTAGCGATTTACATGGACGTGCCGCGAAGCAGGGTGCCAGCAAAGAAGTCGATGCTGATTATCTACGAGCCGCCCTTCCTGATACCTGAAAACTGGGAGCCGGTGCTGCATGACTCCATGGATAGGGTCATGACGTGGAACGACAACCTGATAGACAACAAGAAGTTCTTCAAGAACAACTTCACCGCTGAGCTTACCGGTGTGCAGCATACGCTGTCAAAGGAGCAGTTCTTCCTACGCAAGCCACTGGTAATGATGCAGACACACAAGAACCACCCCCACAAGAACTGTCTGTACCCCCGCCGCATAGAGGCCATCCAGTTTTTTGAGCGCACCGCCCCCGCTGAGTTTGATCTGTACGGACGTGGGTGGGAGGGGCGACCGTCAAACCGTGGGGCTGTGGTTAACAAACTAGGGACACTGAGCAACTATAGGTTCTGCGTTGCCTACGAGAACTGCGACGATGCACCGGGCTACATCACAGAGAAGATGCTGGACTGTCTGCTGGCAGGCGTCGTGCCTATCTACTGGGGCGCACCTAACGCCACTGACCACATACCCAAAGACTGCTTCATTGACGTGCGGGACTTTGCTTCGTATGAGGAGCTACTTAAGTTTGTACGCGACGTGGACTACACACAGTATCTAAAGTACCTAGGAGCTATGAACGCATTCCTAGCCAGCGAGAAGTCACAACAGTTTAGGAACGACTGGATTGTCGATCAGATGCTACGGCATATACAGGAGCTAACATGTCAAGAATAAGTGTAATGCTAGCCACCCCGGCGTATGGCGGCCAGCTTCATATCCACTACGTAAATAGTTTGATACAAAATATTTTGTATCTGAACGCAAACGGAATAGAGACGCAGTGGTTTTTTACTGGGAATGAGTCTCTTATACAGCGCGGAAGAAACACTTTGGCGCACATGTTCTTAACTGATACATCGCATGACTATCTCATGTTCATAGACGGAGATATTCAGTTTAGCGAAGACGCGGTCTATAAATTAATAAAAAAGGACAAAGATTTAATTTGCGGGGTCTACCCTAAGAAAACATTATATTTCGACAAAATAAAAGAGGCCGCTATTCAAGGGAAAGAAAATTTTATGGAGTACGGATGTTCATTTGTACTTAACACTGAAGATACCGATAACCATTTAAAGCTTAACGAAGAAGGGCTTGTTGACGTTATACACGCAGGGACAGGCTTCATGCTAATTAAACGCAGAGTATTTGAAAAGTTAAAACCTTATGTGGGTAAGTATAGAAACTCTGTCATCTACGATAAAGATAAAGACACCCACACGATGCCTATACATCATGAGTTTTTTGGCGTCAGCATTAGAGATGGCTTGCTTCTATCGGAGGATTGGTTTTTCTGCGAGAAGTGGATAGAGCAGGGTGGCAAGATATACGTAGACCCGTCCATAAAGCTAGGGCACGTTGGTCAGTTTATGTACTACGGTGACATAAATCTTTCTGGAAAGAACATAACATGAACCTAGATTTAACAAGTTATTTGAGGATATATCCTGTGTTTGACGAGCAGTTTTGTGCGGCTTCCATAGAACAGTTAGAAAAAGCCGACTGGGGAACACATTCATACACAAGCCCACAGAACTATGACGATGCAGTTTCTTACGATAATGAGTTTTTAATATGCAATTCGCCCATAGATAATGACGCTGCTGTCATGGAAGGTATATGGAAGGCGTATCAAATGTACTGCACGGAACTAAACTTCCCGTGGTTTGAAGGGTGGGCGGGTTACTCCAGAGTGCGCTTTAACAAATACGATGTAAATACTCTAATGCGTGAACACTGCGACCACATTCATTCTTTGTTCACAGGTGAAAGGCGCGGTATACCTACGATTACAGCGCTAGGCGCACTGAATGATAACTACTCAGGAGGCGAGCTATTTTTCTGGCGAGACAAACAAGTAACTATCCCTCCGGGGCACATAGCAGTATTTCCTTCTAACTTTCTATACCCACACTACGTTGCCCCTGTCAAAGAAGGCGTTAGGTATAGCTATGTATCTTGGGCTTGGTAAAAAATATATGAACAAAATTGTCGAGAAGCTTCATAGTCTGGTGAGTATCAAAAGCGATATAAACGAGCATTTGTTTACGCTTGCTGGACTAGCAAGTGACTGCGAACACATTACAGAAGTAGGTGTCCGCGACGTAGTGAGTTCATGGGCGCTGTTGAGTGCTACCCCAAAGACCCTTGTGATGGTAGACATACAACGATGTCCTGTAGAAGAAATTTTGAGTGCAGCAAAAGACGTGGGTGTTGACGCTACGTTTGTACAAGCAGACAGCATCGACCCTAACTTTAACTTAGCGGAAACAGACCTTTTGTTTATTGATACTTGGCACTGCTACGCTCAATTGAAAGAAGAGCTCAGGAGGCACTCAGACAAAGCGCGAAAGTATCTAGCGTTCCACGACACTACAACCTTCGGTTATCGTGATGAGTCAGGCTACATAGGAGATAAGTCTGGACTCATGCCTGCAATAAACGAGTTTCTAGCGGAGAACAGTCACTGGGGGTTGTTGATACGCTATGAAAACTGCAACGGTTTGACTATTCTTAAAAGGAACAATACGTGAACAAAGAAAACGCTTACTTAAACTGGGCGAAGTTTGACCCGTCGAGGAAAGGTGTGTTGCAGCAAGAAGCATACGCTGCGGGGTGGAAAGCGGCTGTGGAACAATGCGTAAAAACAGTAAAGATGGCGTACATAATTGACGAGAGTGAAGATATTAAAGAAATCATACTAGACAATCTGGAGCGCACATGAGCTACAGCGTTGCAGTAGTGACTTGTACCATAGGTAGGAAAGAACTAGAGGAGACTATACAAAGTGTTAAAGAACAGACTAGGAGTGCGAAGCACTACGTTTTCGTCCATGGCGACGAGTACAGGGAAGGGGCTGATGCGGTTCTCAGCAAGCATAGAGACGTTGTTCCTGTTTACCTACCTTACAACAATAATAATGGCGGTTATGGGATGGCTCCTGTTTACGCTCTCGCCCCATACGTTGTTAGAGAAGACGTTATTTGTTTTCTTGATGATGACAATTGGTATGAACCTACGCATATTGAAGAGGCTGTCGGCCTCATCGAAGAACACGGGTTAGACTGGGCGTACGCGCTACGTAACATAGTAGACCAGAACCGCACGTTCATATGTCAGGATAACTGTGAGTCACTAGGCGTACACCCTAACGCGAATGGGCATCTGCTTGTAGACAACTCGTGCTTTGTAGTTAAAAACGAACATGCAAAGCAGCACAGCCATGCGTGGTACGTGAGGTGGGGGTCAGATCGAAGCTTCATGAGCGCGTTGCTACATGCTAGGCTAAAGGTAGGTACTACAGGTAAGCACTCTGTTAACTACCGCATATCCACGGACACACCAGTCAGCATGCCGATAGAAAATTTTTTAATCAACAATAGATACATGGAAGTTAAGTTTGATAAACAGTTTCCATGGAAGCAACGAGCCGTGTTTGACTACAAGGAGAATCGGTAATGACTAAACTTTTTATAGCCACCCCTATGTATGGGGGCATGTGCGCGGGTTACTACGCGCAGGCGCTTCTCAGCCTACAAAATATGCTACAGAGCAACCGTGTAGACACGGCATGTAGTTTTCTTTTCAACGAGTCGCTTATCCAACGCGCACGTAACGCACTGGTGCACGGCTTCCTAAAGACTGACTTCACGCACCTGATGTTTATCGACGCTGACATCCGCTTCAATCCACAAGACGTTATGCCTATGTTGCTAGCGGATAAGCCGATCATCTGCGGGATATACCCCAAGAAAGAAATTAACTGGAACATGGTACACAAGGCGGCAGTAGCCGGTGTGCCACCCCACGAGCTACGCAAGTACTCTGGTTCATTTGTCATTAATCTTGTCGGGTACAAAGAAGAACAGCAGGTTGAGCTAAATACACCAGTCGAAATATGGAACGGCGGCACAGGCTTCATGCTCATCAAACGCGAAGTGTTCGAGAAACTCAAAGAACACGTGCCCAGCTACATCAACGACACGAATGACTTAGGCGGCAACATAGGGCATGAGCGCATCTACGAATTCTTTGCCACTAGTATCGAACCGATGGGTGAGCGCCTTCTGTCAGAGGACTACCATTTCTGCAAAATATGGCGTGAGAAGTGCGGGGGTCAAGTATGGGCTGCCCCGTGGGCGCAGCTGGGTCACGTTGGTACGCACATGTTTGATGGGGTGCTGGCTCCTACTCCTGCCCCTGCTCAAGCACCTACAGTAACCCCTATAGCTCGCCCGGTGTAACTATGGCAACACCAGAATCTAAAGTCAAAGCAGCTGTCATAAAAATACTGAAGGCAAATAACGTCTACTACTTTTTTCCGGCTACCCACGGTTACGGTCGTTCTGGTGTTCCTGACATTGTTTCTTGTGTTCGTGGTCGGTTTGTAGCCATCGAGTGCAAGGCTGGTAACAATAAACTCACTGCACTGCAAGAACGTGAGATAAATAGTATACGCAAGGCGCATGGTGTAGCCATGGTAATACATGAAAATAATATTGACTTAGTGGAAACCATCATAAAGGAGCTAACAGATGGAGAAGTACAGAGCTAGTGTACGCACCATACTATCCCGCATAGAGTCGCACCCCGACGAGTTCAGAGAACACTTCGGTAAGTGGGAAGATATACAGAACGCTGTGGCTGACCGCATAGGTGGAGAGCGCAACCGTCTGCGTGGTCTGACCGACGAAGAAGTTGAAGCCATATTCAACAAACTAAAAGAACACATATGGGGGCCACAGTTCGACGCGCACGTCATGGAGAAAGTGCTAGACCCGCAGAGAGAAGAACGCAGTTTAGACGCATACAAGATTTCTCTTGGTAAGACTGGCGGTGGTGGGATACACCCACCGGGACTGAAAGTAAACCCTTACGGATGGAACGACCCCAGACTACTACAAGCAATAAAGCCAGAGGAAATTTACGCAGTCCCCGACCCCATGGCAAGACAAAAAGCCGAGCTACAAAAAATATACGAAGAGCAAAAACGAATACACGCGGAGCAGAAAGAATCCGTGATGCGAAAGTTAATCAACAAACTAAAACCATGAAAATAATCGCCTTGGATTTTGAAACGTACTACGACAGAGAGTACAGCCTGTCCAAGCTAACTACAGAGGAGTACATTCGTGACGAGAGGTTTGAGGTCATTGGCGTCGGGGTTAAGGAGGAAGGACAAGACGCAGTGTGGGTATCAGGTACACGTGACACGATCAAGAAGTATCTGGACTCGCTTAACCTACAGCAGCACTTGGCACTGGCTCACAATGCAATGTTTGACGCTGCTATCCTTAATTGGCATTTTAATATTAAGCCTCGTGGTTGGCTTGACACTCTTAGTATGGCACGTGCTCTCCACACCATCGAAGTGGGAGGCTCCCTTGCGGCCTTGGCACAGTACTACAGCCTCGGGGAGAAAGGAACCGAAGTTGTAAACGCGCTAGGTAAAAAGCGCACAGACTTTACAGCCAGCGACCTAGCTGCATACGGTGAGTACTGCAAGAACGACTGCGAGCTGACACTAGAGTTGTTCAAGATACTGTCGCAGGGGTATGCCAACGACGAGCTGAAGCTGATCGACCTGACCATCAGAATGTTCTCTGAACCAGTGCTAGAGCTAGACGCTAACGAATTGCTAGACCACATACATGAGGTACAGGTAGAGAAGCAAAAGCTACTAGAAGCAGTCACCATGGTAGACAAAGACCAGCTGATGAGTAACGACAAGCTGGCTGGCACGTTACAAATGTTGGGCGTAGAACCACCGCGCAAGGTCAGTGCAACTACAGGCAAAGAGACATGGGCGTTTGCCAAGAGCGACGAAGAGTTCAAGGCTTTGCTGGAGCATCCTGACGCTCGTGTACAGGCTATCGTAGCCGCTAGGCTAGGCGTTAAGTCTACGCTGGAGGAGACAAGAACCCAGCGGTTCATTGAGATCGCCTCACGCGGAACGATGCCAGTTCCCCTCCGCTACTACGCCGCCCACACCGGACGTTGGGGAGGTGATGACAAAATCAACATGCAAAACCTGCCGCGTAAGTCTGCCATCAAACACGCAATCATGGCACCGGCTGGTTATCAGATCATAGACTCTGACTCATCACAGATCGAAGCGCGGACGCTGGCGTGGCTGGCGGGGCAGGATGATTTAGTGGAGGCATTCGAGAATGGCGAGGATGTTTATAAGATCATGGCGTCGGCAATATACGGTAAGCCGGTCGCTGCTATCACAACGGAAGAGAGGTTCGTTGGTAAGACTACGATCTTGGGGTCGGGGTATGGCATGGGTGCGGCTAAATTTCAATCGCAGCTTAAAACCTTCGGAGTATATCTTGACCTTAAAGAATGCCAGCGCATTATCAGCGTTTATCGTGAAACCTACCCACGCATCGCCGCGTTTTGGAAAGCGGCAGGCAAAGCGCTTGAGCATATCCGCGACAATCAAACGAGCACACTGGGGCGCGACAAGATACTAAAGATAGAAGGCACTAAAGGCATCAGGCTACCGAACGGTATGTACATCAAATACCCGAACATCAGGATGGTACAAAAAGATGACGGCTCTACAGAAATGGTGTACGATACAAAGAGGGGTAAAGCCACTGTACCAAATAGGATATATGGCGGCAAGGTAACGGAGAATGTTTGCCAAGCCCTAGCGCGTATTGTCATCGGGAAACAGATGCTCATGATCGCCAAGAAATACAAGGTGGTAATGACAGTGCACGATGCTGTTGCATGCCTAGTGCCTGACGAAGAAGTTGAAGCAGGGAAAGAGTTCGTCGAGCTTTGCATGAGGCTGCGCCCAGAGTGGGCACCGGACTTGCCCCTTAACTGTGAAGCAGGGTATGGAAGGAGTTACGGGGAATGTTAGTAGAAGCTATCGACTACAAGAAAATATGGGCGTTCATCAACGCTGTATGGGCAAAGTCACTTGTAGCTGTGCTGTTGTTCTGCTTGGGGTTATGGATAGGCACTGTGAACACTGAGAGCAGTATCGCCGCTGACTGCAAGTTCGCTGGTGCGTTCCGCGTAGACATTCAGGCGTTCGTTTGTCAGAGGAAGATATGAAGATATTAAACTCAGCCAGCTACAGTATCCGAAAGGGTGAAGTTACTATCGTTACGTCGGCTAAGTTTGATGAGCTTGCGCTACCTGCACAATTAGATATGCTTAAAGCTG
>JACCDO010757878.1_pt1 | contig 11704 bp, 9 predicted proteins | sample 7446101 | NCBI WGS metagenome assembly JACCDO01 (sample SAMN15323440, study PRJNA562643) | freshwater metagenome | isolation source: river surface water | place: USA:Blue River Watershed | collected 2017-08-16 | reverse complement strand
ATTTAGCAAAAAGCTTTAGGGCGACATTGCTAGATAAAGCAGAAGTACTTTCTCTTCCCATTATTAAAGATGAGCACGCATCTGATGGCACCCGTAAGTGGTTGCTAGATGTTGGTGCCGGTAATGCGGTTGAGTCCGTGTTTATTCCCGAGGACGACCGAGGCACTCTATGTATCTCATCTCAGGCTGGATGTGCTGTGAATTGCCGCTTCTGCTCAACTGGGCATCGAGGCTTTTCTCGTAATCTGACATCCGGTGAAATTATTGGACAACTCTGGTTTGCAGAACACCTCTTGCGCAATGATCCAGAAGCTGTCCGCCGAATTGAAAAATATCCAACGCCGGGCTGGGAGCATACAGGCCGAGTGATTTCCAATGTGGTCATGATGGGCATGGGTGAGCCCTTACTCAACTACGACAATGTGGTTTCTGCATTGCGTTTGATGTTAGATGACAGAGCCTACGGTTTATCGCGTCGGCGTGTTACGGTTTCTACTTCTGGTGTAGTGCCCATGATTGATCGCTTGGCACAAGACTGTCCCGTAGCGCTCGCTGTTTCATTGCATGCTCCAAATGATGCATTACGTGATCAACTAGTGCCTCTCAATCAAAAATATCCGCTGCGTGAATTATTGGATGCTTGTGAGCGTTACTTACCTTTTGCGCCAAGGGATTTTTTAACCTTTGAATATTGCATGCTTGATGGCGTCAATGACTCTGATATTCAGGCGAAAGAATTGGTTCGCTTGCTAAAAAATATTAAATGCAAAGTAAACCTGATTCCATTTAACCCCTTCCCAGAATCTGGTCTGAAACGTTCGCCAGCACAACGTGTCCATGCATTTGCTAGCATTCTGTTAGATGCGGGCATGGTGGCAACTGTGCGTAAGACACGCGGTGATGATATTGCTGCTGCCTGTGGTCAATTGGCAGGGGATGTTGTAGATCGCACACGTGTTCGTGAGCGCGCAGTACATGATGCAGAAATTATTCAAATACAAGAACAGCCCATTGAATGGCTTAAAAAATTGGATAGCTGATATGAAATCATTGCCACCATTACCTTTAGGTCCAGCGCCAAAGCGTGCAACTCGTCAAGCAAAAGTCGCTTGGAAAAGCAACATCATTACTGTTGGTGGAGATGCACCGGTGCGTGTTCAATCCATGACTAATACTGACACGGCAGATGCAGTAGGAACTGCGATTCAAGTTAAAGAGTTAGCTCGTGCTGGATCAGAGATGGTGCGCATCACTGTGAATACGCCCGAAGCTGCAGCTGCAGTCCCCTATATTCGTGAGCAGTTGGATAAGATGGATGTTCTAGTGCCGTTGATTGGCGACTTCCATTACAACGGTCACACTCTATTAAATGATTACCCCGATTGCGCCAAGGCACTTTCTAAGTACCGCATTAATCCTGGCAATGTCGGTAAGGGCGCAAAACGTGATCCACAGTTTGCGCAGATGATCGAAGCTGCATGCAAATACGATAAGCCCATTCGTATTGGTGTGAACTGGGGTAGTTTGGATCAAGAGCTTTTGGCTAGCATCATGGATATGAATGCTGCCTTAGCTAGCCCAAAGACTGCGCAAGAAGTGATGATTGAGGCTCTCATTCAGTCTGCTTTGCAGTCTGCAGAAAAGGCAGTCGAATTCGGTATGAATCCCGATCAAATACTTTTATCTTGCAAGGTTAGTAATGTGCAAGATTTGGTGGCGGTATACCGTGATCTTTCAAGACGTTCTGACTATCCCTTGCATTTAGGTTTAACTGAAGCTGGTATGGGTAGTAAGGGGATTGTGTCCTCTACTGCTGCCATGGGGATTTTGTTGCAAGAGGGTATTGGTGACACGATCCGGGTTTCATTAACACCTGATCCTGGTGCTCCACGAGAAAACGAAGTGATCGTTGCGCAGGAAATTTTGCAAACCATGGGCTTACGTAATTTCACGCCTATGGTGATTGCTTGTCCTGGTTGCGGTAGAACGACCAGTACTACTTTTCAAGAGTTGGCAGCCGATATTCAATCCTATCTACGTCAACAAATGCCTATTTGGAAGAAAACCCATCCTGGCGTTGAAAATATGAATGTAGCGGTGATGGGGTGTATCGTAAACGGACCAGGCGAAAGTAAGCATGCCAATATCGGTATTTCCTTGCCAGGTACCGGTGAAACACCGGCGGCCCCAGTATTTGTTGATGGCGTAAAAGTAAAAACATTACGCGGTGAAAATATTGCGCAAGATTTTCAGGTCATTGTTGATGAATACGTCAAGCAAAACTACGCTGCAAAAGTGTAATCAAAACAAGAATAAAAATGACTGAACAAAACAAGCCAGAAAAAGTGCAAAAGACGCAAAAAATTAATGGCGTACGTGGCATGAATGATTTGCTACCAGCAGATGCAGCGCAGTGGTCTCATCTCGAGCATGTGCTGCGTGATCTCACGCGTGCCTACGGCTATGAATTTTTAAGAACGCCGATCGTAGAAGCTACGGCCGTATTTCAACGTGGTATCGGTGAGGTAACCGATATTGTTGAAAAAGAGATGTATTCCTTTGAAGATCGATTGAATGGCGAGCAGTTGACGCTTCGTCCTGAAGGAACGGCTGCCTTAGTGCGTTCCGTGATTGAAAATAATTTACTGTATGAAGGGCCAAAGCGCCTTTGGTATACCGGCCCCATGTTTCGTCATGAGCGCCCTCAACGAGGCCGTTATCGTCAGTTCCATCAATTTGGTATTGAGGCATTAGGATTTGCTGGGCCTGATATCGATGCAGAAATTATTTTGATGGGCCAACGCTTATGGGATGAGCTTGGTCTGAAAGGGGTACGCCTAGAAGTGAATTCGCTTGGGCAAGCTCCTGAGCGCGCGCAGCATCGCGCTGCATTAGTAACTTATTTTGAGAAACATCAAGCCCAACTAGATGAGGATTCACAAAGACGTCTCTTGTCTAACCCATTACGCATTTTGGATTCAAAAAATCCGGAGATGCAGGCCTTGATCGAAGGTGCACCTAAGTTATTGGATTTTTTGGGTGAAGAATCTCTTGCACATTTCAATGCAGTACAGGCATTGTTAAAAGCCAATAACATCCCTTGCAAAATCAATCCGCGTTTAGTGCGTGGTTTGGATTACTACAATCTCACCGTATTTGAGTGGATTACTGACGAGCTCGGCGCTCAAGGCACTATCGCTGGCGGTGGCCGTTACGATCCTTTAATTGAACGCATGGGTGGCAAAGCAGCACCAGCTTGTGGTTGGGCAATGGGTATGGAGCGCGTTCTTGAATTAATGAAAGTCTCTGGATCCATTCCAGAAGCGCAAGCCCAATGCGATGTATTTGTCTTGCATCAAGGCGGAGACACCTTAACAACGGCAATGATTATTGCTGAGCGCCTCCGTAGTGCAGGAATTGACACCATTCTTTTCTGCCCACCAGATGGCCAGTCAGCTAGCTTTAAGTCTCAAATGAAGAAGGCTGATGCCAGTGGGGCAGCCTTTGCCGTCATCATTGGCCCAGACGAATTGGCTAAGGATGAGGCGCAACTAAAAGACTTGCGGGCGAGTGGTGAGCAAAAAGCAGTGCCCTTAGAGGGGCTGCTAGAAGCTGTGATTGAGGCTCTAGTGGGTGCCTCCGAATAGAATGAGCTTAGTCACGAACTAATTTGCAATACAAAAAACAATAAATTACTAATAAATGAGCTTGGATTGATATGCCTTTAGATCTAGAAGAACAAGAACAGATAGACCAGCTGAAAGCGTTTTGGCAAAAATACCGCAACCTGATTACGGGTGTTTTAACTGCGGTTCTGTTTGCTTATGCTGCCTTTAGTGCTTATCAGTGGTGGCGCAATAGTCAGGCTGCTGAAGCCTCTAAGCTTTATGAAACGATGGTTACTGCGATCACTAAGGGTGACAAAGACCAAACCTTGCGCGCTGCCAATGATTTGCAAAAAGATTTTTCTCGGACTCCTTACGCAGTGATGTCGAGTTTAGTTGCTGCCAGAATTGTCTCTGATGCTGGTGATAGTGCTAAGGCAATCGATTATTTGCGTTGGGCAGCAAAGAATGCATCCGATAACAGTTACTTGGCGTTGGCTAAATTGCGTTTGGTGTCTCAGCTTATTGAGCAGGGTGGTGACCAAAACTTTGCCGAGGCCGACCAGATTTTGAAAGAAAAGCCCATCCCAGGATTTGAGGCTTTGTGGTTAGAGCGTCGTGGCGACTGGTATTTGATTCAAAAGAAAAATGCAGAGGCTAAGGCAAGCTATCAAGAGGCTTGGAAAAAGCTGGATCAAACCAAAGAGTTTCCTGAAGAAGCGCGCCGTCTCTTGAAAGTCAAGATAGATGCTGTTGGAGGAGTCGCTCAGTGATGATTTCGATGAAACGGATGACAAAGCAGTGTGCATCAGTCCTCTTGCTGGGGACTTTGGTGATTGCTTTGATTGGATGTTCTGGAAATTCACGTGTGCGCAAGCCTGCAGAGTTAGTGCCGGTCACCAATCAGTTTGAAATGGTGCCTATTTGGACAACAAACGTTGGCTCATCTGAAACATTTAATTTTCACCCCGCTGTTGCAGGAGATGCGGTCTATGCAGCTTCTAATAGCGGCAATTTAAGTAAGGTTGATTTAGCAACCGGTAAAAAGGTTTGGGAAGTATCGGTACCAGAGCGTTTGGCGATTGGTCCAGGATCAGATGGGCGTACAACCGTGGCTGTAGGTATTAAAGGTACGGTTTATGCCTTTGACGATTCAGGCAAGTCACTCTGGAAAGTCAGTATTGGTAGCGAGGTGCTAAGTGAACCCGTTGTTGCTGGCGGTGTAGTTGTGGTTCGCACGCTGGACAATCGCTTCGTGGGCTTGGATGCACAAACAGGCGCACGTAAGTGGAACTATCAACGACCCCAATCCGCATTGTCATTGCGTGTTGGTTATGGCATGTTGCCTATTAATAATGAAGTGGTCGTAACTGGGTTTTCAGGCGGACGCTTTGGCATGATTGCACTGGCTAATGGCGGCTTAATTTGGGAGACTCCCATTTCTTTTCCAAAGGGTTTCTCAGAAATTGAGCGCTTGAATGATGTCACTGCCAAGCCAAGCATGGAAGGCGAGACAGTGTGTGCTGTGTCTTACCAAGGTCGTATTGGATGTGGTCAGGTGAGAACTGGAAATCTCTTGTGGTACAAAGATTTTTCTAGCTACACGGGAACTGCTCAAAGCGCCGAGTTAGTATTCTCATCGAATGAAAAATCCCATATTTCTGCATTCGCTACTAAAGATGGCACATTGGTTTGGGAAAATACCAAATTGACTTTCCGTAATGTGGGGGAGTCTCTAGCGATTGGCCGAGTGTTGTTGATGGGTGATGCTGAAGGCTACGTCCATGCATTTTCACAGTCGAATGGCGACAATATTGCTCGCTTTCGACACGATAGCAGTCCAATCTCAGCCGCTCCTATTGCAGTAGGCGGCCTCATCTTGATTCAGTCTCAAGGTGGAAAACTAGCGGCGTACAGTCCAAAATGAATCCAGTTATCACTATTGTCGGTCGCCCCAATGTCGGGAAGTCGACCCTTTTTAATCGCCTCACGCGTTCACGCGATGCATTGGTAGCGGATTTTTCGGGCTTAACTAGAGATCGCCACTACGGAAAAGGTCGGATTGGCGAACGCGCTTTCATTTGCGTTGATACCGGTGGATTTGAGCCTGTTGCTAAGACTGGCATTGTTGCGGAGATGGCAAAGCAAACCAAGCAGGCGGTAGCTGAATCAGACATCATTATTTTCTTGGTGGATGGTCGCTTAGGTATGGCGCCACAAGATCGCGTGATTGCAGACTTCTTGCGCAAGACTGGTCGCCCCGTTATTTTGGCTGTCAATAAAACCGAAGGAATGCAGGCAGGCGTTGTGACTGCAGACTTTCATGAGCTCGGTTTAGGTGAGCCCTTCCCAATTTCGTCGGCACATGGCGATGGTGTTCGTGGCTTAATCGATGATGCCTTAGATTCACTCGGAATCCCTGAACCTGAAGAGGAAGAGGCAGCAAACGATCCAAATCGTCCGATGAAGATCGCAGTAGTTGGGCGTCCTAACGTGGGCAAATCTACCTTGATCAATAAGTTGATTGGTGAGGAGCGTGTTATTGCATTTGATATGCCTGGGACTACAAGAGATGCGATTGAGGTTCCCTTCGAACGTAATGGCAAGCCGTATATCTTGGTCGATACTGCGGGCTTGCGTCGTCGCGGAAAAGTATTTGAAGCGATTGAAAAATTCTCCGTAGTGAAAACACTGCAAGCGATTGCGGATTGCAATGTCGTGATTCTGATGTTGGATGCTCAACAGGATATTTCTGAACAAGATGCGCACATCGCAGGATTTATTGTTGAAGCAGGCCGTGCATTGGTTGTGGCTGTCAATAAGTGGGATGGCATTGATGCCTACGTGAAAGAGCGCGCGCGTTTGGAGATTGCTCAAAAACTACGTTTCTTAGATTTCGCTAACGTACATCCTATTTCTGCAAAAAAGGGTACCGGCCTAAAAGAATTATTTAAAGACGTTGATTTGGCCTATGCAGCTGCAATGGCGAAATTGCCAACCCCACGTTTAACCCGCATTTTGCAAGAAGCGATTGAACATCAGCAACCTAAACGGGTTGGTATGGGTCGTCCTAAATTACGCTATGCACACCAAGGGGGCATGAACCCTCCCATTGTGGTGATCCATGGCACTTCGCTCAGCGGTGTGACTGATAGCTATAAACGATACTTAGAGGGACGATTTAGGGATGTCTTTAAGTTGCGAGGAACACCTTTGCGTATTCAGATGAATACGGCAAAGAACCCTTACGTCGATGCGGATAAAGGCAAAAAAGGCAAAAAAAAGTGATTTTGAGATAAGCTTTCATTTTGGGCTTGATTTTTGAGAGATTGGGCCCAATATAGAAAGCTGTAGGATTTGTAATAGAGTTAAAAAACGAATTAAAAAGAATTAAAAAAGCGAACAAAAAAAGCAAGACTCCCAAAATAAAAGATCAATAAGGAGCAGTATGAATAACAACAAAGTCCAATTACTACAAGACCCATTTCTGAATGCCCTCCGTAAGGAGCATGTCCCTGTTTCAATCTATTTAGTAAACGGGATTAAATTACAAGGCAATATTGAGTCGTTTGATCAATATGTTGTGCTGCTACGTAACACCGTAACTCAGATGGTTTATAAGCATGCAATCTCTACGATTGTTCCGGCTCGTGCGATTGAATTTCGATTAGAAGAAGGCAGCTCTGTATAACACTGGAGTTGATGCGCCACGCGCTGTCTTGGTAGGTGTTGATACTGGGCGCGAGGATTTTGCAGACAGCATGGCCGAACTCAGTCTGTTGGCTGATAGCGCTGGCTCTATACCTACAGCTTCAGTAATTGCGCGTAAGGGTAAAACGGACCCTGCTTTATTTATCGGCTCGGGTAAAGCCAATGAACTTAAGCGATTAATGGAGGAGCATGATGCAGAGCTCGCCATTTTCAATCACCCACTTTCTCCAACACAGCAACGCAATTTAGAACGCCATATCGGTCGTCATGTGATGGATCGCACCGGCTTAATTTTGGATATCTTTAGTCAAAGAGCTCAAAGTCACATCGGTAAGACTCAAGTTGAATTAGCTCAAGTACGTTATCGGATGTCACGACTGGTGAGGGCATGGAGTCACTTAGAGCGTCAACGCGGAGGTATTGGTGTGCGTGGCGGTCCTGGCGAAACCCAGATGGAGCTTGATCGCCGTATGTTAGCGACCAAAGCAAAGCGTTTAGAGAATGAGCTGGAGAAATTGCAGCGCCAACAAAGAACCCAAAGGAGGGCTCGCAACCGTAAGGATGTGTTTTCTGTCTCCTTGGTGGGTTACACCAATGCTGGAAAATCCACCTTATTTAATGCCCTCACAAAAGCAGGGACATATGCTGCGGATCAGCTCTTTGCTACCTTAGATACCACCTCTAGAAGGGTGCTTTTGGAGGGGGTGGTTTCCATTGTGGTTTCAGATACGGTGGGTTTCATTCGAGATTTGCCGCATCAGCTCGTGGAGGCTTTTAGGGCCACTTTGGACGAAACCATTCATGCTGACCTGATTTTGCATGTAATTGATGCCTGTAGCCCTGTTTCCAGGGAGCAAAAAGCTGAAGTAGAGGCAGTTTTGAAGGAAATTGGGGCTGATGACATCCCCCGAATTGAGGTGATGAATAAGATCGATCTCATGCCTCAAACCTTTACCCGAGGGGCTGTTTTAGAGCGGGACGCCAATGGCTTCCCTAGCCAGGTTTTCCTATCAGCCCAGTCTGGCTTAGGGCTGGATTTACTCCGGTCGGCTCTAGCGGAATGCTCGCAAATGACTGATAGAATAAGGGTCGAACACAACCGTGCCAAGAAGCAAATGGCCCCGGACGAGTTTTTAGAGCCATTACCCGAACGACCAGAGTCCTCCGAATTTAACCCGATTTCTAACCGAAGCTATATTCCTAATGACGCGTAAATTTTTAGACCTCTTTTCGGTCAATGATCCAGGCTGGGGCAATAGCCACAATTCTGGTGGATCTAAAGATGCCAAAGATGGGCAGGCTAACGAGCAAGCTCCAAAAGCAGATCCCGGAAATGGTAATCAACCTGCTGAGACGCAGCCAAATAATCCCTCAACACCACCAGCTGCAAAGCCAGATGGCCCACCAGATTTAGATGAGCTCTGGCGTGATTTCAATGATCGCTTGGCTGGCATTTTTGGTGGTAAGAAAAAGCCTGGTGCAAGTAGACCTGCTAATAAACCTAATGTAGGTGATATTCCTCCACCATCACAGCGTGGTGGTCAGGGTGGCGGTGGCGGTAACACGCCTAGTTTTGAATTCACCAATCCCTTCGGATCTAAAGCTAGCATCCTTTTAGCAGCGGCAGGCGTTTTCTTTATTTGGATTTGTAGTGGCTTTTTTATTATTCAAGAGGGTCAAGCAGGCGTTGTAATGACCTTTGGTAAATATGACTACACCGCTAAGCCTGGTATTAACTGGCGTATGCCTTGGCCTGTTCAGGCAGATGAAACGGTAAATCTCTCTGGCGTACGCTCGGTTGAAGTGGGACGTCCTGTGCTAATTAAAGCAACAAATCAAAAAGACTCTTCGATGTTGACTGAAGATGAAAACATTATTGATGTCCGCTTTGCCGTTCAATATCGATTGAAAGATCCAACCGATTATTTATTTAATAATCGCGATCCTGATGCTGCTGTTATTCAGGCTGCTGAAACAGCGGTACGAGAAATTGTTGCACGTAGCAAGATGGATACCGTCCTCTATGAAGGGCGTGAAAAGATTGGTGTGGACTTAGCAAACTCAATCCAGAAAATTTTAGATAGCTACAAAACCGGTATTTATGTAACGAGCGTCACTGTACAAAACGTGCAGCCCCCTGAGCAAGTTCAAGCTGCCTTTGACGATGCGGTTAAAGCAGGCCAGGACCAGGAGCGTTTGAAGAGTGAAGGTCAGGCTTATGCCAACGACATTATTCCGCGTGCCAAGGGCACTGGTGCTCGCTTAATTCAGGAGGCAGAAGGCTATAAGGCTCGAGTAGTTGCAACCGCTGAAGGTGATGCCGCGCGCTTTAAACAAGTGTTAGTAGAGTATGCAAAGGCACCTCAAGTCACGCGTGATCGGATGTATATCGACAGTATGCGTGAGATGTATGGCAATGTTACTAAGGTCTTGGTAGATACCAACAAGAGTAATAGCCTCTTGTATCTGCCATTGGATAAGATCGTTGCCCAGGTTAGTGCTGAAAGTGCACAAGCTGCTAGTGGACAAACGAATGCTGCTACAACGCCAACTGGATCGGTTACTGTAGGCGGCGCTACTGGCATTAATAATCCAGCACCCACAACAAGTACCTCAGTACCTAGCTCGTCAGCTGTAAGCAATGCAGATAAACGCGATGGTTTGCGTAGCCGTGATCGGGAGGCTAGATAATGAATATGAATCGTCTGATTGCTGCTGGCATCGGTTTTGTTGCCCTGATATACGTTCTGTCCTCGAGTATTTTTGTGGTTGATCAACGTAAGTTTGCTGTGGTGTTCTCATTTGGACAAATTGTTCGCGTGATTGAAAAGCCTGGCTTGCAAATTAAATACCCGGCGCCATTTGAAAGCGTGCGCTTTTTTGATCGCCGTATATTGACCATTGATAATCCGGAAGCAGAACGTTTCATTACTGCTGAGAAAAAGAATTTATTAGTAGATTCTTATGTGAAATGGCGCATTGTTGATCCTCGCAAATTCTTTATTAGCTTTAAAGGGGATGAGCGTTTAGCTCAAGATCGCCTAACTCAATTGGTTCGCTCCGCATTGAATGAAGAATTTACGAAGCGTACTGTACGTGAATTAATTTCTGATCAGCGTGAGCAAGTCATGCAGGGCATCCGTAAAAAAGTTGCCGATGACGCTTCTGATATTGGCGTTGAAATTGTGGACGTGCGCCTCAAGCGGGTTGACCTCTTGGCAGAAATTAGCGACTCAGTCTATCGACGCATGGAGGCGGAGCGTAAACGGGTAGCCAATGAGTTGCGCTCAACAGGTGCTGCAGAGTCTGACAAAATTCGTGCGAATGCAGAACGTCAACGCGACACGATTTTGGCAGAAGCCTATAGGGATGCTCAAAAGATTAAAGGTGCTGGTGATGCCAAAGCAACTGCTCTATATGCAGAGGCCTTTGGCCGCGATGCACAGTTTGCGCAGTTCTATCAAAGCCTAGAAGCCTATCGAAGCTCCTTCAAAGACAAGAGGGATGTCATGGTGGTTGAGCCTAATAGTGACTTCTTCAAGTTCATGCGTAAAAAATAAGAGAGTGAATTGTTTACATCATGAATCGTTGGTTGCTTCCTGAAGATATTGCAGACGTTTTGCCAGCAGAGGCTCGCAAGGTAGAGAGTTTGCGTCGTAGCATTCTGGATTTATATCAATCCTATGGCTATGAGTTGGTTGCGCCTCCTATCTTGGAGTTTTTAGATTCCTTGTTAACGGGTACTGGTTCAGATCTCAATCTACAAACCTTTAAATTGGTTGATCAATTGTCCGGCCGTACCTTAGGTTTGCGCGCAGACATCACACCTCAAGTTGCCCGCATTGATGCCCACTTATTAAATCGAGCTGGTGTGACACGTCTTTGTTATGCAGGCTCAGTTGCACATGCCCGTACTCCAGTAGGTAGTTCTGCTCGCGAGCAATTACAGCTGGGAGCGGAAATCTATGGATGTGCCACTTGGGAGGCAGATTTTGAAGCAATCTCATTGCTTCTAAAGACACTAGAACTTGCCGGTTTAAGCAAGGTTTATCTCGACTTATCTCATGCAGGTATCTTGATGGGTCTTTTGGATGGCCAGACTTTAGATAAAGAGTCGATTGAAGAGCTGTACGATCTCTTGCAAAGTAAAGATCGCCCACGTCTCACACAGTGGTCAACATGCGTCCCAGCTAAAACAGCCCAAGCATTAATGGCGCTTACTGAATTGAATGGACCTTGTGCTGAAGTCTTGGCAAAAGCCAAAAAAGTACTCCCCAAGCATGCTTCAATAGATCTCGCGTTGCAGGATCTTGAGCGCTTAGTTGCGGTATCTGAAAACTTGTCCAATGGTTTAGAGCTCAGTATTGATTTATCCGATCTGCGTGGCT
>JACCDO010390663.1_pt1 | contig 11708 bp, 9 predicted proteins | sample 7446101 | NCBI WGS metagenome assembly JACCDO01 (sample SAMN15323440, study PRJNA562643) | freshwater metagenome | isolation source: river surface water | place: USA:Blue River Watershed | collected 2017-08-16 | reverse complement strand
GTAAAGCATCTTCTTTAGGGTGTGCCTCAGTAGAGCTCGCGAAATGATCAAATACTCGCAGAAAACTTTACAGAAATGCAATTCAAATGGTGCAATTCAATGAATTTCGTACTCATGCATAAATTTTGAAAGGAAGCAAAGGAGTTGGGAATCAAACTTTCCTCTCTCGCAACTTTTGATTGTCCAATCTCACCCTAGCTGAAGGATGAATACTGCTTCTTTATCGACGAGATGTCATTATTGATGGTTTTTGTTCCTCTAAAACCCCTAAATATTTCTCCGTAAAAAGATGATACCTTTCCTTACTTTCCCATGTATTTTTGGTTCAAGTCATGCGATCATGTTTATCAATAGAATATTTACAGTAAACACAACTTTTACAAAGCGATTGGGATGGACACTATAACCGAGTGTTGTCAACAAATGACGCTTTGCTCTGTGGTGCCTGCACAGATGACTGCGCCTTAATCTGTGACGATTCTCGTACGTATTCTTGTATAAGATCCAATTCATCCATATGTGCTAAACGCTCAGACTCCCGATTGCGATTCTGCTGATTGAGTGAGGCAATCCCTGAGCCTGTGCTCTGCCGCTCAGCAGATTGCGTCAGGTGATGATTGGTGATCGTTGAATGCTCTACTGCATTGCCTTGCTTAGGACTGTTTATGCACGCGGCTGATAGTGCCTCTTGTTCCAGCAACGGAGACGTGATGGCGCCGGCGCCATGCGGTGAAGACGCCGGTAAATGTCCAGAGCTTGCAGACTCGCCAGTGCGAAGGTTTGCAGGTGGTCTTCTATGCACGCGAACAAGCTCTTCAGGTATTTCGCCCACATCGCCGCAGCAGAAGACGAACATGCGTTTGAAGCAAAGGACTGCCCCATTCTGAGTACTCAGAAACACGATCAATGACGCAAGTCCTGCAGAGGGAATGCAAATCACAAACACTATCAATAGTAATGTTTGCGTAAAAGAGGCATCTGATGGGAAGGCAGAGATGGTTTGGCCATAAACTAAATTGTAGAGCGAACCTCCAAGACGCGAGATAATCATCACAACAGGGTACCAGATGATCTTTCGCATGAGGTAGCGTAGAGGATCTATGTCTCGTGCAACAGTGCTAGAGCGCCTAAACACAATAAAACATAGTATAAGCATTTGTACAAAGCTCAATGAAACGATTGATACTCGAGTAATGTTATAACTATGAATTGCACGATCGCTATCAGTATCCAACCAATCGGAATAAATACAGGCTCCTGCTACAATCGGCACAATAGACAAAATTACCATCCAGATTCGAATCATCATTGGGGTTAGTGCAGTGCGCGTGATCGCCGTTTGTAATGCGCAAGTTAAGATCAACATTGCGAACAAACAGCTTGTTATACCGCACACTCCAAAACTTGGATAAAAATATGCGCCACAAGTGCCCGTTTCACAGCTGTTTTCTAAAAAGAAAGACACATCATATAAAGCCTGGAAGACTGTCATTCCGATTACAAAATACAAGTACAGATTCATTCTCAGCACTCTTCGTACATGCATATATCTCATCAAGCTCACAAGTAATATAGATGCCACAACATTTATAGCCGCTAGTACGATTAAAATAGTACCTGCAACTGATTTTACCGAACTCATCTTGCCATAAAACTTGCAGAGCCACCGAAAGTGGTCTTTTTATCTTTGCATTTTTAAAACGCCGAACGCGATGTCCCAGCCCATAGAGCCCCAATCTCGCGAAGAATTCATTCAGACTGGTTTGAGTTGAGTGTCGTATTGACTCTCATAAAAAAATTGATTAAATATGAGCTATGCTACTTTAGTGCTTATTGATAAAGAGACTTCTAATAACTTGGTATCCTTTATAGGCAATCGATTAGAAAATGATTCAGCTGAATTCACATCTCGATGTGCTGAATTGATTGCAGCAAATAAAGGATTAGAGCTCGTAAATGCCGTTTTGGCGAAATCTAAGTATATTATGGCTTTGGAAGCTGAACAAGGTAAGCTTATTTCCTTTGCTTCATACAAGAATGTTAAACTTCTAAGATATGATAGGGCCCGGCCCTGTTATGGCATTTGAGGATCCTCGTTAAACTTATAATTATTCCATCCCAGTTTGTGTGTGACTTTCTTACTAATTCTATTTTCTTTCCTGAAACTTTTCCATTCGCTTATTACTAAAAATTTCTTGGCATTGTTTGCTTGTTACATAACTTGCAGATGTCGAAGGTTGCTTTCGCGCTTTGATTTCTATCATTTTGCGTTCCGGGGAAGAGCATGGCACTAAATGTATTGCGGACATAATTTCTTGCTTAGTAAGTGACACGCAGGGACCGCGGTGTAAATTAAACTTGCAATTATTGCTCATACTGTTTAATCTGGTATCCTTGGATGCTCACAAATATGCTGCGATTATGGCTGTCTTGCAATATGCCTTGGACACCCGACAAGCAGCGTGTGTATCTCGTATACATTCTCGGGTGGCACAATGGGCTAAGGCGTGGGTTTTGACTGTATCTCAGAAAAGTGCATTATATTTACTCATCCGGAACGTTTTAGAGTCCTCTCCCAATACGGCCAACACCGCTGATAGCAAATCGTTCTTCATGCAATATATCTCGTGCTTTCCCACGGATGCTGCTCTGCCAAAAGATGCGGCAGAGCGTTGTACCGTTGCTATAGTGGACTGTATTCAGAGTCCTGCCGCCGCATTCGGAGAGCGAGCAGCGTTCCTTCAGACGGTGACCGCAGCTCACGTTCAAGGCCATGCAAAGTTGCAAAGTTTACGCGAATTACTCACCGTTATTTGTGAGGGCAACTTGGCCACGTTCCAGTCGTTTGCTGCCAAGACACAGTTATCGACATTGAATTTAGATGCTGCGTCATTGGAGTCGAATATGCGTTTACTTGCACTGTGTGCAGGGGCAGTTACAAAAGAGAAAATGACTTATGGTGAGATTGCTGCAGCGATGCAGGTGCCTGTGGATGACGTTGAGATTTGGGTTGTTACAGCTATCGCACAGGGCGTATTAGAAGGCACTTTAGATCAAACGACGAGCACGTTGACCATCGCACGGTGTTCGTATCGTTCGTTCGGCGTTGAACAGTGGAAAGATGTACAAAAGAAGTTGACGCAGTTACGTCAGCATATTGCCAGTGTTTTCGATGAAATGAACCGTAAATAATAACTAAATAGTTGGAATGATGATTTTTTAAATTGCATTTGATTGAAATGTCAAGAAGCTACAAGAAGTCGGGAACTAGTTCCCAGTGGGCCCTTCCCACAAAGCGACAGTGACAAAAAAAGAGAAATACTTGCTTCTTCTGCATTCGTAAAATGATTCGAGGAACGCGCGCTTTATTTAAGGCAGCTGCTGTTGTGGGTGAGTCCCCTCGCATGACTATTGCCAAGAATATTTTGGCATACAATGCTATGATTGAGGCAACTTCTGAGGCACAACTTTCTGAGGCTTCGAAGGTGGGCACGCTTGATGTCAACAACCTTCCTCCCCAAATTGCTGACTTAAAGGCATACTTGTCTGTGCCTGTGTCTGAAGCTGGTGCAGGATTCAAGCCCAACCCGGAGGCATGGCAAAATAAGGATTTCGGCCCAATGGTTGCTGAGGAAATTGGTTATACGTGGTTTTGGCCATTCGTGGTCGGTGGAGCGTAAGTGAAGTAACACCAATTTGCATATTAATATATCTGAATTCGCTTTGAGGAAGTTTCATGTGATCGCTTTCGAAATAAATATCTTTTTCACAAAAACGAGTTCCTCTTAATTTTTTTCTAATATTCTAATTGTTCTATCTCTTGCTTTTTCTTTTGGCTTTGTTTGTTGATTTACAATTTATTATATTTTTGCGTTTATTTTTTGCGCCTACTTTATTTCGCATTCTATAGTCTGTCTGCACTTCTTTTCGGTATCTTGCCTGCAGCCTCCCTTTCCAAGGAGGGTCGCAAGAACTCTAATTACGTGAAGATGTTGGAGGGAAATAACGGCCATGATAGCCATGAACACAGCCACGACCACGGCCATGCGCACAGTCATTAAGCGTGAAATGGGGAAAGTCGATGGAAATTGAATGTGTGCACGTCAATCGGTTTCATGTGAGAATGCCGACGTACGGAAACATACATTTCAAAAGTTATCATGAGTTGAAAGAGATGGCGTGGAATGGGGGCGCAGGTTACTGCGGGCTGTTTCGCTGTATTATACGTAGTAATATAAACAAACAAAAACCTTTAAAACACTTTATACATAAAAAGTCTGGTCAAAACTGCATGGGTCACAGACTGTGGATGCCACAAACGAACACTGGGCCTTCATCAAGTCCATATGTTGCACGCTAGTATACCTCATCGAGATAGGGACTTCATGGTCAACTTGCCAATATGCTTTCTTTCCCCTGAGAACACACATAATATATTAAATAGAATCAAATCCGCAGAGCTCACGCGCTTTCTCAAAGAGTAACAAAGACATGACGGTATGAGGTCCCACGCGCCAGTAAGCAGCCGTCCATCCCCGTAGAAAGCCTTTATAACCATCGATTCTGTATGTCTCCGTGATACAGTGTGTAAGGGAGTGATATTTTCGTTTCCCGTCAATCATGTCGCTCATGTATCTGGACTTGATAACATCGCACGGATTGCTAGCCGTAGTTGCCACTACAGAGGCACTCATGGCACTGCAAATATGCAGCAAGGCTTTGTCTTGTTTTTCATTCAAACCAAAACGCTTTATCATGATGTTATTCTTAAAAACATCGTATGTTCCAAGTTGACCTGAGGTCAAGAATGCAGCTCGGCCGCATGTTACTTCCCATGCTTTATAGATACCTCTTAAACCGCCTTCATTCTTGTAAATGTATAGTAACGCCTGCCATGTGTTTCTGTAAGGCAATGGTGTTTGGCCTGGAAATACTGCTTGAAATCGCGTTTTGACCAAATCGAAAGGGTTTGTGAATGCAGCTCCAGTTCCGCCACTGAGTAGAGCCGATCCGAATTTAACGAATGGTGATATGTCTCCTTTGTTCTCTGAAGAACGAGAACCAAGAGAATCGGTAGAACTTGATAAACTCAGTAATATGTTCTTAATAGGCTCGTATGCGCCCATACGACATGAACTGTAGGTTATTTCTCGCAGCATTGATGGCTCCAGTCCACGGCCCCATCCACGCAACCCTTCTATTTTGTAAATAGAAAATAAACCATCTAAGAAACTACTATATCGCGGTATAGCGGAACTATTACCTACATTAACCGGTGTTTTGCTATCCTGTATCATCATTCGCGTTTTTGTCACATCAACAGGATTCAAAATAAAAGATGACAATGCACATGATAAGCCGGCTAAAATTGCCTTCTGAAAGGCGAGTACTGTTGATGCATCCATCATTTCCTCAAGAAATGAGGAAATGATGACCAGAAGATCCATTTCCATTTTTTGCTTGTCAATATCCTGGAAATTTTCGCTTCTAAGAGCAAAAGATCAAGAGCGATAGTGACATCTTTTTTCGGTGATTCCATTAGAAACACCCTGTTTTTATTGTTAACGAAACCTGTATCCTGTCGATTGATAATATCGAGTTACCTTGCATCCGTGTATACTGCTGTGAGACAGGACGGCGATAGAGCACTCAGTCGGCAGAAGTTTGATCGTTAACTCAAGATTGTTATCCTCAGTATATAATAAGCGTATAGCTTTTTCTCTGTGTAAAAAAAAATTATTATGAAAGCTGCTATTCTTTCAAGCCTTCAGGCTCATAGAAAGGATGGCATAATGTTGAAGAAGTTAAAGAAAGAGTGTATGGGGGATGATTTGACTTCTTTAACAGAACATACCGATGCAAAGAAGCGCTTTAAGATAGCTTATGATGCTCTGCTTAATAGCGAGAAAATTATTGAAGATGTAAAAGGACTCGTAACTCTAAATGAAACAGCAGATAGGGGAAACACGGAAGCTCCTTTGGTTCAATCAGCAGCGTTGTCAAGCAACAATGTTGATAGTGAGGAATTGGATGCCAGTTTGCGTAAAGAAAAGAAAGAGAAAAGAGAAAAAAAAGAGAAAAAGGAGAAGGAGGAGAAGAGAGATCGAATCGATGAAAAACAACTAGATAGTGATGCTGGTCACGAGGAATATAACCATGATGAAGAAGAACCTCCAGCAGCCAAAAAAGCAAAGTGGGAGAAGGGGCCAGCCAAGGTGAAAGGTGATAGGGACGGAGGTGTCGCCGAAAACGGTCGACCAGGTGACCGCTACGAATTGTATAAAAATGGAGAGCAAGCGTGGAGAGATAAGAGCTTACCACAAGACTATTTAACCAATAACCCTGATGGAATCACGCGTTTGTTTTGTGGCAACTTGAAGCTAGATGTGACCGAGGAAGCGTTGCTGACGCTATTGCCTGGTATCACGTACATACGTTGGCAGAAGGACAAGACCACGAAGAAGTTTTATGGTTCAACTTTCCTGGAGATGAAAGACTCGCGATGTGCGGCACAAGCGGTGGCTATGGATGGCAACAAGTTCATGGGAAGACCGTTGAAGATCTACTATTGCCCCCCACAGCCGGGAACAGAGTGGCCGCCGGCCGCTGGTACTGCTGGCAATAGTGCTTACCGCGACTCCGCTGATGGTGAAACATCTGCGCCTGCCCGCGGAGCTAATGGTCTAGATCCCATGGGTGTCGGGCGAGGCTACAGTCAGCGAGCCAAAACTCCTAGACCGCCAGGTTGCAAGAAGCTATATGCAGGCAATCTCGCCTATACCATCGACGATGATAAAATGGTTGAGTTCTTTAAAGACTGCGGAGAGATGATAGGGCTACGTTGGTTGACGAATAAAGACACAGGCGAATTCCGGGGCTGTGGGTTTGTGGAGTTCAGCCAGCCTGAGGAGGCAGAAGCTGCGATGAAGCTCGACGGCGTGGAGCTCTTAGGGCGGCCCATTCGTCTGGACTGGACCGCATAGCGGAATATATGTATAACATATTTTGCACATGTGAGTTATTGAAACTGTAAAGGGATAAGGTATTCTAATTAATGAAAGAAATGACACACACTACAAAAGGCTTTAAAGCAGCTATTATTGGACGCTCAGGGGCTCCGCGAGGTCAACATCGCTGGCTGTTTCAGACGGCATATGCAAATTCTGCAAAGAGACATAAGCAAACATAATGAAGCTGATAATGGTCATAATGCCGCCAACACCGGGAGCCATAGTCACCACCAAATTGGTGTAAACAGTTGCTTGATATGCTACCGTGGCGTCGTAGAAGTTCTTATAACAGTTGTGCATGGACAAGTAGGCGATAAGGCTGCTTGCAAAAGTTATCAAGGATGCTACAAGGCTGCCGATTTTGTCTTTTCGAGTATCAGCCGTCATTCTGTTTTTGCAGAAATACAATGTGACAGCAGCGCTGATACTTGCTATGATAATAAATGCAAATGCCACTTGACCTCCACTGTTGCACGCATATGCAGCAGCACAATATACATCTTCTTGCGTTTGCAAGTCAGAGCTATCGCATACAGCGACTTCATCCGCGTATGATATGCTAGATCCTTGCTGGCATTCACGGTAAGGAGAGTTGTCAGGATTATACTGAGTCACAGTGCCGCAAGCTGCAAAGCACATTGCACGCAAACCTAAATAGTAGCAAGCTTGGTTGTTCATACCAGCGCCGTCGAAAGACATCGTTTCCAATAGAAAAGGGACGTTTTGAATCATTTTTACATTGTAACCAAATGAAAAGCAAGCGACAGCCATAACTGCGACAACAAAAATACTCAAAGCTACATTAGCGAATTGGAATGTAGCTATTGGTTAAAATACAAGTAAACGGGAATGGTTAGCTTTGATTGCTTCTAGTTAATTAGTAAAACAAAATTGGAAATCCAGACTCACTTTTCATACTGGCGTTGTATTCACGCATTCTACAAAGTTTTGCGGTAGAAACAGGCATATTTTTACTATTAATTGATTGAAATATTATAAAACTGTAAATATACTTGATACTTGATACTCCAAGGAGCTCAAGCGGACTCCACGCCTGCAACTTTTGTACGGTTCAATTAGTTAGAGAGTTTTTTGAGAGAGTCAGAAAATGTTCGTCAGATCTATGAAGACATCAATAAGGATGCTACCTTTTAGGCAGCATCCAAATGTTTCAATTTATTATCGTGCATTCAGTGCTGGAATTCCGGATGATCCTACGGTAAGTCATGCGGAATCCATTGCGCGACGAGTACGCGCTCTCCAAGAAATGCCTCCTCCAAAGGGAGGTAGTGCAGTAGATGTTCGTGCATATTATATGGCACGTAGTGTTGATATCACTCGCCTCCATAATAAAGACAATATTTACGCGAAATACCCCCAAAATTATGACTCCGGTTGCCTTACGATTACCATAAATGGAACTACTAATGAGTACTTATCGATATTCGATTATGGGAGTGTAGTTCTGTTTAATGTTCCTCAGGCATCACATAAAGAGCATTTAGATAGGATTAAGCAGCAGGCAGGTATAACCCCACTTGGCAAAAAAGACACTATGATGACAGATTCGTATAGACTAATGATACACCCCGATTTAGAAGGCTTGCCCAGTGTTGTGAAAGCCGCGCATTTGAATATCAAGAAGTTAGATGCTAACAATATTACTATTGTAGCAACAGTGATGGCGCAATCCGTATCATTAGACTACTACGCTGACGCCGTTGACAATATGTTGGAATCCTTTATGAACATGAATTTGAAAGTGGAAAGAACAGGCGGAAATGCGATTAATGCCCTGGACAAACAGCAGCTTTATCGACTAGTTGCGTCTAATAATACCGTGATTACAAATGTTCTGTTAAGGTTAGGTATTTTCGAAGGCTCTGATGCCGCTTGGGATAACGCTGATTATCACTATACTTTGGAAGCCTTACGCACGGACTTTGAATTAGATCACCGATACAAAGATTTGTCTTTAAAGTTGGATCTCGTTAAAGACAATGCCAGATTTTTCTTGGATATTTTGAACTCTGAAAAGGGCGAGAAGCTAGAGTGGATTATCATCATCCTGATTGGTGTCGAGATCGTGCTTGGATTAGCTGGTTTATATCTAGACCACTATGACAAAAACCTAGATAAAGAAGGAGAACTGCGCCTTTGGGACCAACTGGAAGAGGCGCGGATTAGAAACAGGCGACAAGCGCTCGACCAGGCTGCACCGGCGCTAGGCGCTTCGGGTCATTGAATGTCGAAAATGGCTGAACAGACCCCAAGTCAAATAATATTATGAATGTGCAATCAGTGTATGGCGATGTTTGTTTCAATGGGAAACATGCTTACAATCATTATAGAGTTGGACTTGTATATTTTCTTAACAATTGAACATATATAAACACAAATAACCCATAATTTTGTTCTATCCTAAGGGGCTCTAGTGAAAAAGGCCGTTACATCGTTTGGCCTTTGGTGGGACTGGGAGGCCGCTTTCGTGCGCTGTGCGCTTTATTATGAGCATTCACAATAGCGCCCATATCGTAGTGTCCATGGGAGTCCTTGGCTACCTCCACTGTGGTGTTCATGCCCGTATATATGTGCGGACTGAATGGTGCTGCTGCCTTCCAGGATTTGTGGTTAGCATTCATTGGAGATATTTGTAATGCAATGGGCTTCTCTGTGGGAGATGCATGATCGCTTTGGATATCATCAGTTGTGGGCTCAGCTGCAGGGGTACTCGTTGTTGGGGCTGGTGCAGTGGGAGCGATGGTCTGAGTGACGACCGGTGTAGGTTTCCATGCGCTGGCGAAAGCCGTACCATTCGTGCCACCAGTCCCTGCACCTTTCTTTAAGAATCCACCTGGCTTGGCACGATGCTTCACTGGCACCTGCGCCATCCGAACGATACCTCTGTTTTTCGCTGCGGTTTCTTTTGCGCGTTGTAGCTGCTCTTGCTGTTGCTGCTGCCGTTGCTGCTGCAGTTGCATTGTAGCGCGCTGGACTACATCTGCATTTGCTTGGTTGTAAAGATCACTATGTGCCTGCATATGTGTTTCGTATTCGGCGGGACGAAAGTTCATCGCACCCTTAGTCTCCGTAGCCATGGGACTCATAGAAGCGCGGCGGCGACTCTCCTTGGCTTGCGCCGCCGTATGCAACGCCATCTTGACTGCAGATGGATCGTACTTGTGAAAAACGACCTCCTTTTCTATAGAGTTTGCGTTTCTTGAGGAGGTGAATAGGGCACGACCCATGGGAGACATGGAGTGCGTAGGGCTCGTGGACCTATGGCTGTGGCCGTGCCCTACTCCTGTGACAGAGTTAGCTGACGAGTGCTCCATGTTGTGCTGCATGTACTGTGGCAGGTGCTTTTGCCGCATCAGCGCGGCATCTTTATCTAGCGCTACGTGTTGTGCGTGAATGTCTTTACTTTTTCGCATTGCGTCGGAAAGCTCCAGCTGCGCATCTTGCACATTCAATGATAACATCGCACGGTTCATTTCAGCCCGAACTTTTTTAGCATATAATTTCGTCCGCTCTGCTTCAATAGCTGCATGATGCGTTTGTAGTGTTTTGTATGCCGCGGTAAAATCGATGCTGCGCTGTTTATGTTCAGCTGCGGCCGCCGCGCGACGTGCCTGCAGCGCAGCTGCTTCTTGGTCAACCGCGAACTGCGCCAATGCCAGCTCATTCTGCACTTTTTCTTTCCATTTACGGCGCTCGGCCCAAGCATATTGCACCTTAAGTAGGCTGTTCATTTCTGCCTCGCGAATGCGGTTCGCGGCTTCCTGTTCGGCGATCTCAAGCTCTGCCGATATCTTCGTCTCCTCTTCGGCCACCTTGAGCCACATGTCGTCCACTGCATAGCGCTCGCCCAGAATTAAGTGAAATGCACTTTTTGGAACATGCCCGCTGTCATCAAAAGGCGCAGCATCAGATCCAGTGCCAGGCAAGCGGGCTGTAGGGTCCTTCTCTCCTGAGAGCTTGGCAACAGCCGCAGCGGTAGCTGCAGCGCTCATTTCTTCCTTGATTGCATGTATGTGTTTTGCATGCTTGTGCTTGTGTTTGATCTTATTTGCAAAACCTGCCACTAAAAAGCTCTGGCCGATACTGCTGTCGCCCGTCTGTACGGCGCGACACACCGTGCTCGCATCTTCACTTACTGCGAACACACTGACGCTGCTCCTTCGCGATTTTAATTGTTTACTTATTGTATCTGTTTGCAATGCCATTTGAGGTGTGAAGAGGAATGAAGCGTTGTTGGATGTTCCGGGGAAGGCTGAAGGTGTTGACGCGGCAGGAATCGGAGTGAGCCCCACCTGGGACATCGTGCGCGCACCAGGGGTAGCCATGAGTCCGGCCTCAGAGTCTTCCAAAGCCTTTCGCTCCCAAGCCTCTACTGGCGCTGTATATGCACCAGTTAAACCTAGCTGTGCAAGAACTGCAAGTTCAAGATCTGTCGAGGGTTTGCTCGTGCTGGACAACCCTGATGTTCCGGGGTTGGGGACGGCACGAGTAGTAGGCGCAGCTGCCCCAACACTCGAGCTACTTCTGGAGCTGCTGTCTCCTATCGGAGCAGCAATCGTCCCATCTGCTGTCAAATTTGCAGGGCGGAATGAAAGCACTTGCTTTCGTTGAGCGGACTTGAAGAATGTCGATCCCACCGCGGCAGTACTACTCTTGGTTGACGACTGCTGCAACATT
>JACCDO011920051.1_pt1 | contig 11709 bp, 7 predicted proteins | sample 7446101 | NCBI WGS metagenome assembly JACCDO01 (sample SAMN15323440, study PRJNA562643) | freshwater metagenome | isolation source: river surface water | place: USA:Blue River Watershed | collected 2017-08-16 | reverse complement strand
GGTACAATTCCAGCTTACTCACTATTAACATTATACAACAGATTCTGACGTAACTGTATCATTGTGTAATTGCATCATAAAATTTTAACAGTGTAAAAAATAGTTCCGGTGAACGAGCGATCATCAAAAATTTCGGAATCAGAATCGAAAAGTTTATTTCTATTTTTCTTCAATATTTTCTGCTTCATGCGTACTAACGCACTATACGCCGCATAAACACACATAAACACGCGCATACATACGAATTAAATACACCTGCAATATTAACACATAGCAATAGATAGGTGTAAATGTTTCATAACGTTTTTTATAGTGTTTTTGTTATATATATATTATTGGTATTTACTATAATAAATACAGATGCAGCAGCATCATTAGCAACAATAATAACAGCTGCTGGTTCTGGTGCGACTACTTTTACTGGTGATAATGGTGCTGCAACAAGTGCAGGTATAAGAACTCCATGTGGCATTGCATTTGATTCAAGTGGTAATTTTTATGTTGCAGATGTATCTCGTGTTCGTAAAATAACAATAGCAACTGGAATAATATCTACTTATGTAGGAACTGGTAGTACTACGTATAGTGGTGATAATGGTATTGCATCAAGTGCTGCACTTTATAATCCAAATGGTTTAGACTTTGATACATCGAATAATTTGTATATTGCTGATAAAATGAATAATCGTATTCGAAAAGTAACTTATATAACAAGTATAATAACAACAATTGCTGGCACAGGTAGTACTGCTACTAATGGAGATGTTATTGCGGCAGATAATGGTGCTGCAACATCAGGAATATTATATAGCCCTAGTGGTGTTGCAGTAGATTCTTCTGGTAATGTATACATCGGTGACTTTAATAATCATCGTATAAGAAAAGTAACTACTGCTACAAATATAATATCAACAATTGCTGGTACTGGTTCTGGTGGTTATAGTGGTGATGGAGGTTTAGCTACTAGTGCAACCATTAAAAGACCTTATTGTGTTACGATTGATAGTAGTGGTAATATATACTTTGGTGATTATAATGGATTTAATGTAATCCGCAAGATTACTATATCAACCGGTATTATTAGTACGGTTGCAGGTAAATTTTCCAATAATGGTGGATATAGTGGTGATAATGGTGCAGCGACAAGTGCAACTTTAAATTATCCAATAGGTATAAGTTTAGACGATTCTGGTAATTTATATATCACTGATTACAAGAATAATCGAATTCGTAAAGTTGATATTTCAACTGGATTGATTTCAACTGTCGTAGGTACAGGTACTGCGTCATCAACTGGTGATGCAAGTGCTGCTACTTCAGCTACGATAAATGGTCCATTATTTTCTCGATTTGATAGTAGTTATAGTAATTTATACATCACAGAATATGATGGAAATCGTGTTAGAAAAGTGTCATCGATTACAGACAGCCCAACGATAATTCCAACATCAGCATCGCCAACATTTGCACCAACAACAAAGAGTCCTACAAGAGTACCAACTGGTATTCCTAGGTACTATTATATTACATATCGCTCCATACGCTTTAACCAATCTAACCAAATTAATTGTATAGTATAATACCAACTGTTGCACCGACACGCGCACCAACGTATATACCATCGTTAACTCCGACACTTGTACCAACTGTAATTCCCACCAAAGTCCCTACATTTGTACCAACGGCAAAACCGACATTTACACCAACATATAGGCCATCTGTTACACCATCAGTTATACCAACTGTCATTCCCAGCAAAATCCCTACATTGGTGCCAACAGTTATACCAACAACGTCAGCTCCAACGTTCATACCGACGATAATACCAACATCAATTCCAACAGAAACACCAACATTCGCTCCGACAGTGATACCGACGATAATACCAACAACAGTGCCAACAGAAACACCAACGGAAACACCAACGGAAACACCAACTATTGAACCTACTCAAATCCCAACCGAGACTCCGACAACTTTACCAACATTTACACCTACATTTGCTCCAACCGCGACAGTCAATGAAAACTCTACAGCTTTGATTCTACCATCTTTTGGTGTTGGTGTTTGGAACGATCCGAATACTGACGTGTCTGGTGCTGCAGTTAGTGCTGATGGTGAACTATATTTGAGTGATTCAGGAACACAAATGGTCATGCGATATGATACTAGTGCGTCTACTTGGGTTAGTTATATTTCGCCGAATAATATTTCATTGAACTCATCACTATCTATTCATATTCCTAAATCAAATCGAAGAAGACTGAGTTATTCTATGTCCAGCAACAATGTGCTTATTACTGATACCAATAATAATCGCGTGTTGCTATGTAATGCAACCAATTCTTGTATCGAATATGTGTCTGCATCCTTAGGGTATACACCATACTCCGCTGTAGTGAGCTATAAAGACGGATATGTATACTTCCGGAGTACTAGTAAAATTGTAAAATGCACTGGGATAAATGTTTGTAGTAACTACATATCCACATCCATGACGCTTAATGGAAGAAGTGTCACTGCTGGGTATAATATCGCCTTCGATGACTCCGGATATGTATTTTTTCAAGATATTGATGCCAGAAGAATTATAAAATGTAAAACTGGTTCTTCCAGTGCGAATTGTGCGGGATATACGAGTCCAGATGAACTGTTTGATAACGTAACACTTGGTAACTACAGTCTGAATACTATCGGGATTGATAGTTTTAGGTCTTGGGTGTACATTAGTGACATGGATAACAGTCGAGTCATACTGTGTAAAGGGTCGTCATCATGCAGTACTATAATGTCGTCAGTTACATACATTGAAAATGTTGAATTCACTTCTCCATCATGCTTTACCATCGATAGTAATGGCGCTATATACGTAGTCGACATGACCAGAGTAATCTTATACTTGGAACAGGGTGTAGTAATAACGGATTCTCCTTCCTATGTACCCACCTTTTCACCAACTACAGGACCAACATATGCCCCCACGAAGTATGTCTATAGTCTGTATGATCCATTATCCCTCGGTGTTTACGGTAGTATTTTAGCGCTTTCAATATTTATATGGCTTTGTCTGCTCATTGTGATGGTTATTTTCTCATTAAGTCAAACTAATGATCGTTCGTTTGAAGCATCGAAAAAACTTAGTCCTGCCGTTTATATCATCGCATTTTGCGCTATGGTGCAACTAACGGATTACGTTTATTGGTTTACTGTCAGCTTCCAAAATGGGTTTCTATTTATTGTTTATGGTGGAATATTGTTCGTATTCCCGACAATCCCATTTATTTACGAGTTGTATCATTTAGGCGCTCATCCAAGTATGTTCATCCATTACTACCCTGGTAAGGCTTTTGCAGATAGTTGGTTAGGCCTTTATGGTGTTTGTTATTTTTGGTTATCGATGGATCCTGCCGGTCATCCCCTATTTGTCATGCGACATCGGTACAAAAAGACGTATCACACAATTGGATTTCATTTTGCGGAGCATGAAAGCATCCCCAAACTCGTATACTTCATACTTTTATGGATCTCACTAGTAGTCCTGCAGGTGATCACACTGATTCCATTTTATTTATGGTGCCTGTTGTTCACACCTTACTTCATGCTTTTGTTAATTACTGGAGTATTTGCGTACCAATTTAAATTTATGAGCATTAGTTCAGTGTGGAATTTGTGGTTCAGATATTGGGTTGGACACGCTGAGAGATTCGAGAAAAGCATCATCGACTATGTGGATACTGATCACTTGAATAAATCAATTTTTATTTACTTCATTGTAGCATTAGGTCCTATCTTGGGCACTCAATTTTACAATTATTTACATGCGACAGGTACTCACTCACTCGTTCACTCACTCGCGCAATTGATTACTCATTCACTCGTCTAGATGCTGAAAAATCTCAATTTTTGTACTGGTTTCCTCCTATAATTGGCAGTATTCTGTACATCGGCTCATGTATCCGTTACTCATATTGGGTACTGTACAAAGGAATAAAGCTTGGTGATGTTCCAGTACGATTGTCATTTGGCGATGATGCCCATTTGGATAATCACAAGGAGACGAAAAATGCGCGACTAGTAAAGAATTATGATCGTAAAAAGATTTTATTAAAAATTGATCATTTAATTGAAAATTTTGTTTTAGGTACGTTTTATGACCTACGTCACTCATTTATCCACATCGTTATCCACTCACTCACTCACTCGCCTTGCCATTTTTAGAGGAGATCGATGATTGGGGCAAAGCGGTGGATCGGGCGGTTTCAGGGCATCTTAATTCGATTAAAAGTGAAGAAAGACAGAAAATATTTGAACATAAAAATAAATTAATTGGCCGATTTCGTAAATTTAAATATCAAATTTGCCGTGAGGATGCAGCCAACGAGGTGTGGCGATTGCTCATGACTAGCTGCACTGATTTACGTATAGTTGAGTGGTTGCAGGCACAGGAAATTTCTGAACCATCACAACTGGTCAGCATTAGCCCTAAATTACGTGATGATTTAATCAAGCAGATACCGCGAGGAGACAATGACGTCGTAGTGAAGAGAAAGATTCGAACATTGTTAGAAATGACGTATATTGATAATAATGAGTCGATTAATATCCGGAATAATAGCAAGGTCAACAATGCAAATAATGAAGATTCCATTGATGTTAATCGGATTTCGATGGTCAATGCCAACAAGGAAGATCACTTGATTCTTGATTCAGAAAATGAGCTAAATACTGATGTTCATACGTCACAGTCGGTGAGGTTGCAGTCAGTTAAATCCGACACTCAGGTAGATCCGTTCGTGGACAGAAATAGTGATGATGAAAATGATGAAAAATAATTAATAAATTTCAATATGTAACATTAAACACACTTATTGCAATATTTAAATGCTTGGAAGTTTTCCACAATCTGCAACGTACTCAAGAGTAATATTCAACCCTAGATTATTCACTGCTGTAGCTGCTTTCCGGTAGCCCTCACCATACACTTCACTGGGATCAGTTTCAATAGAATACTTGAAATATTTACTTAATGGCATATTATCTCTATCGTTGTTCATGTCATACGTCAGCATTTCATCCGCAATCCATTGACAGAGTCCCTCTTCACATTGAGCGTCAATATTCAATGGGAATGTTTTTGTTAACTTTATATAAGCATGAAATAGCTCATGCGCTAAAATCGATAAAGTTAACTTATATGGCAATCCCGTAAGCACTAAGACGGCCGTTACGTCTCTAATCTGTTCAATTCTATGTATTCTCGGAGGTTGTAGTACTACTTGACCGTATTGATTTATCTCTATTCCACCTTGCTGAACATGTTTAATTTCACCTACGGATGACAAAGTTAATCCGCGACAAATTGGCTGATTATGGGTTCCAATTTCATTCTTTCTTTCATTTAAGCATGTTAAATCAACTGCTAAAACTGGTACATTATATATGTCTTTTGGCAATGTCATTTTTAAAACATCAATGAAAAATGAAAATATTTTATTTTTTAATGGTACTAATTCTTCACTATCAAATATGGCAGTGCTAATACACTCCAAACAACTAAAACGTCCATCTGGTAGTGATATGTATTTTTCTTTTGATGAAAGTGGTTCTTTTCTTGAACACGAAAAACAACGATTTATTTTAGGATCGTTACCGTGAGCTTGACAGTAAATTTCATCTGGAAAAAAATGATGTTTCATGTAAATCCCTCTTACACATGATTTACATACACTACATTTTTTACCAAATAACTCTTCAAAGCATGGAGAGTGATACACGGCCTCTTCATGAATCGTGTAAGTATCACGAATTAATTCATTACAACCCATACATCGAAAGCATTCATTATGATATTTTTTTCCTTTCGTTTCAATATAGGAGCGAGTGAACGGTTTGTTGCAGCCTGCGCATAAGTCCGTTCCTCCAGTCCTACTGTGTGCAGATGGACTGTCTTGACCTTGTAATGCTAGTGCGTATGCGTAATCATTTTCTTCGCGTTTCTTCCTCTCGACCCGCTGCTTTTCCTCATGCTCCATCAGGGACAGCGCCAGCGCTCTCTGCAGCTCGCGGTCATTATCCATTTCGAAGCAATTTTCTTGAAATTCTTGAAATTCTTGTTGGAATAGAAATTTTGGAGAAAATCAAACCGGAACTAGTACCGGTGTTTGATTTTTTAAAGAAAAGAAAAAAAGATTTTTCAGTAGTCATGTAGAAACAAACTCTATCGGAATTGGTTAGGTTTGATTCAATCAAATCAAAGACTGCAGTCATATCGCTTCATTTAGTTAATTTGGTATTGCAGTCCTATTGGTGAGTCTAGCGGCAATAATAGTGAATTATTTTGACATCGATTGATTGATAACACGTCACATTACCTGTTAGACTGTCCTATTAATGACTCTCGTGGCAATAATCTATGCATTGGCATCATATAAGTAAGTAACCATCGGATCCTAAAAGAAGTAGTTAGCCTCTATAAAATTTCGTCGTCTACATGCAGTTGATTTTAGAAGTAGTCAGAAATCTCGGAATCCAATTAAACTAAATCTCCATTACGACCGCCTCTTTCAGATTGACAAATAGTTTTTGCAATTACGTGCAATGTACTACGGTACACCGCGGCTTACCCGGAATGCCGGCCATTGCCGAAAAAGTTGGGGAGGAACGTAGTGTTGACCGAGTTTTCGTTTAAGTATTGCACAGCTAGTCGATTGCGTGCGCTGAGATGGTGCCATCGGACAAGTTAACTTGTTTTCGATCGAGAAACCGCCAGCTGCGTGTGACCATCATTATTGTTATGCTGTCCTTGCTGTTAACTTTGTATATTATCATAGTAAATGGAGGTCAACAGTCATTGCACTACAGGGGTAAAGTGGCAGTGGTATATGCGCATCCTACATTCCACGAGGAAGTAGTATCTTCTATTAGTTGTATGTTGCACGATATGGGATATTCGGTATTCATTTATGTTGGGTCAGGTATAAACATACTTGGTATGACACTACCATATTCAGACGCTAGAAAAGAGAGTAGTAAAAAATTTTATGGTAAATGTATATCACAATGGGAGTCGTTAACGTATCCTGCAATTACATCCACGATACACCGTTATGTGTATAAACCCGACGTAATGGTTTTCATAACATATCCAATGAAGTTAACTGCGTATACAGTTGATAGTCAAGCCATAAGTATCATAAAAAAAGTTATAGAAGACAAATCCAACACACCAATTGTCCTGGTAACTCATCATCCTCGGAATTTAGCAAATGTATATAATCCTGGCGATCCTGTTCACTCCATATTACCGTTAAATCAAACTACTTTCATGTTCCTGGGAGAGCATACTGAAACACACGCTCTAAAAATATTAAAAAATATGACTGCAGATATTGATGTGGGCAATGATTATGTACAGGAAGTCCAAACGGCACATTTATATCCAGTGTTACCTTTGGCATACATTCCAAAACTGAATGATGGGAATGAACTGTTAAAGCATAAACCAACATTCGCTATGCAAGGTAATTTTGGAGGTGTGCAGGCATATAAAAAGGATCCCAGGGGCGTTGTAGACTGTTTGCAGCATATTGCAAAAAATTATACCTCAGACTTAAGCATCGATTTTATTGGACATTTACTTACACCAATCAAAGTTGGCAAATTAAAAAATGGGAAAGTTAGATTTTTAAGTGGATTGGATCACCCTCATTTTTATGCCGCTATTGCTAATGCGAAGTTTTTAGTATTTGGTACTACTTCCGAAAGTTACTTCACCACAGCTGCTTCATCTACTGTTCCAGCTGCACTGATTACTCATGTACCGCTCGTTACCTCTAAGAAATTATTGAATTTATATCCATGTCTTCGCGACAGTAAAATCCATCAGCTGATAGCTAGAGACTTAGAATGCGATGCCATGACGGCAGCTCTTGCTCTAACTGATGATCAATATCGACAAGCCAAAGAAGAAATAAAAAATTGTGCTGATTATTTTTGGAGTGATGCTAAAAATAGATTGTCAAATGTTATAAATAAGTAAATTTGTTCATAAATACTACAAATTAATCGTTTTTTACTATACTATCAAGATCTTCGTCTTTAGCAAAAGCAAAATCTTTGAATGCATCATGATCTGGTAGTTGGCCTCCTGCTGCTTTGGCATCAGTTTTACCTATACCAAATATGGTTCCAAGTATTCCTTTACCACTTTTACTCTTATCACCACTAGGTGCATCGCTGATGCTGTCAACGGGCGCTTCACGAGTGAAAACGGTTTCAAATGATGTGATATCAACACTGTCTTTCAATGCTGGTTTGTAAGGCATTTCAATACGTTTTTCTTCTAATGCGACCCAGTCTAAACCAGTAAAGAATGCTAAATCCTTTAGTTCATTGATGCCGCTTGTGCAGCAAAGTCTCGCTCGAGGCACTTTAATCAAAAAGCTTCTTACTACTAACACGGCTTCCTTCGATAATCTACTATCAATATTTGGTTGCTTGGTAACCATGTTACGTAGAGTATCATAATGTGATGCTCCATGAAAAGGATGCTTTGCACTTATCATTTCATGCATGAGCAATCCTAAGCACCACCAATCCATGCGGTAGTTATGTCCTTGTTGTAGTAACATTTCAGGACTCATGTACTGTTCAGTACCACAAAATGAACGTGTTATCATATCACTAGTATCGGTGCTGTCCTCGACCATGTCCTCTGGTGCTGGAGGTCTTGTTTCAAAGTATCGCGATAAACCAAAATCCGTTAATTTAATATGACCATCACCACATAGTAATATGTTTTCAGGTTTTAAATCACGATAAACAATTTGAATATCGTGTAGATGCTGCAAAGCCATAGCAATCTCCGCGATGTACATACGCACCCAGTCTTCAGGTAGACGCCGAAATTTACGCATTACAGTAAAGAAATCACCGCCTTGCACAAAGTCCATTACCATGTATAACTTTTGTGAATTTTGGAATGCATAATGAAGGCACACAATAAATGGATGTTTCACTGCAGCTAGAATTGTCCTCTCCGTTTGCGTGCGTTCAATTTGTCTTCGTCGCTGTAATTCACTTTTTTTTAATATTTTCATAGCGTAAACCTTATCCGTTGGAATGTGACGTACTTGCATGACTTTCCCGAATCCTCCTCTACCAAGTACAGCTAACAATTGGAAATGATCTAATGTTACCTTTTCGTCGTCATTACCTTGTAATAAATTAACTAACTCGCCAGAATCTTGTAAGTCTTGAAGGACACCAAGCATGTCTTTGGTCCTTGGTCCGCCAATACACTCACTTCCTTCCTCTGTCAAATACGATAGTAACCACCCAGTATTGCCTATTCTACTATCGATTTGACTGATGATAGTGATTTGACTAGCATTTTTATTCCCTTTTATTGGTCGCGCGACATATAATAAGGATAATACGTCTACTGTCACATGGTTACTTTGACCGTGTACTTCACAATGTCTAACACTTATTTCATAGAGATAACAAGTGCCATCAGCATCCATAAATGAATCTTGAAATGCACATACTTCTCGCGGACGATGTGACACTGTCATTAATGATGTACTAGTTGCTCTCGCAGTGCGATATATTATTTTTGTCGGATAATTCTCTAATTCAGGCTTTCTAGCAATGCCAGCACAGTATTTACTATTTGTTGGAGCAATTCTACCATCATTCTCACCGACTGTAGACACCATGCGATGTGCCATAGAACTAGAGTTACTCCCTGTGTGATTATTATTCGTTAATCTGCATTCACTCATATGCTGTTCAATTGCATCGATGTCGCGAGATACAACTTCCCCGCAATTTTTACATCTGCATGTTTTAAGATTAATTTCAGTCTCAGTGACGGTTTCTGCTTCTGCTTCAGTATCAATATCTAATAAACCAGGAACTAACGGTTTGGCTTTGGAATTGTACGCAGTTGGTGATGCTGGTGATGATAATGATATAGATGTCGATTGGTTATCTTCGCGTTTGGTTATTGGTGCAGGACCTTCCATGTTGCTCATTAAGCTACTACTCTCGATGTATGAACTTCCATAATCGACCATACCAATCTCTTCTGGTCGCCACCATTTTCCTCGAACATTAGCGTCAATATTACTATTATCTTTCACAGCTTCAGGTGGGTGCCTTATTCTTGAACTTTCACGATAACAATGTATGCAAACACTAACACATTGACGAGAGACTACTTCAAATACGCGTTTTGATACGCATGAAACGCATGACACCATAGCGCAACATGGGCAAAAACGAATATTTTTAGAGGACGCAAACGATGCTTGGCAAAGCATACATTCTTGAGGCTTTGATAGCATCATTTGTTTTCGTAAATGAGCTAATGCATGCTGTCTTTCGGAATCATTTAAAAATGCAATTGGCATACCTCTGGGTACTCCAGCGAGGTCAACTGTTTTTAAAAATCCAAAGATATCATCTTGAGATTTACCATATTCTTGTGGTAACGCGGGTGTCATCGTCTCTATGTCTTCACTACTAATACGTAACGATGCGACACCACCATGATTAGTTGGTGATGACGCTACGGCCGTAGGATTTGTCATAGGCTCCCCAGTTTCAATAACTTCAACAACAACACCATCTTCAAACATACTTTCCCATTTTTTTCGAGGTGAATTTATATCAAATGACATCATTCCAGTAATAAATGCTTTCGGTGATTCATTATTGACTCCAGTAATTTTAACATTTTTAAAATCACCTCTTGGTCTTTTCCGTTGATAAACATTAACTGCAATTCTATTTATGACGGTAGACTGTGATAATATCCAATCGGGCGCATCTGGTTCAGCTTGTTCTTTAACTCTACCACGTAGTTTATTTATAGCAGTTAGTCTTGCTTCAGATGATCCACCAGCAACTGCACGTTCTAACTCTTCCGCTAATCCAATATCCAATAAGTACGAATTATGTGCTGTATGTGGACAAAAAGACCACTTACAGCCACCTTGCCCTTGATGTGTGGTTTTTCCATTTCCAGCATTTGTCGCACCTAATGCCATACTATCTTCATTATCATCTTCCGTAAATCGATAATATAAATAAGCATCCTTGAATTTATGTCCATCTGTTACATGTTTAATCAATTTTTTACCCAACATTTTGTTCCCAACGCTTACTGCTTGTTCACGTGAGTCGACAAATCCTTGTGTCACCATGAAATCAACCGCATCACTACCAATAAAACAATTTTTGTGAACTCTGGTCATCCATGATCTATTTCTTATTTCAACGTGCGTTCGAATGAGACTCAAGATACCGATCAAGTCGCGCTCGTTGTCCATTTCTCGAGCCTGTCGAGCAGCTGGTCTAAAACAATCGCGTCGCGATACGCATTGAATTCTTCAAATCCTGGTACCAGATGCAACCGGTACTTAACTAGTTCCGTGGTGCTAACAAAGAAAAGGCAACCTAATGTAGCGCGGTAGCTGGTTGAAGGATGATTATTGTTACTTTTTCTGGTAAATTCATTTTTTTAATGCATAATAAAATAGAAAAAAATTTAGCAATAAATTTTAAAACATCAAGAATCACCAAGGCAGAGATAAACGCTTAGTGAATAAGAAATAGTTCATTCTTATCATTTTCACGCGATAATATTATCATTCTCTCTCTTCTGACCTTCGAAGGCCGCTCTAGTGGCCCCCCCAATCAAAG
>JACCDO010767573.1_pt1 | contig 11709 bp, 10 predicted proteins | sample 7446101 | NCBI WGS metagenome assembly JACCDO01 (sample SAMN15323440, study PRJNA562643) | freshwater metagenome | isolation source: river surface water | place: USA:Blue River Watershed | collected 2017-08-16 | reverse complement strand
AGTAAAAGTAGTTTCTTCTTTCAAATTAAAAAATTTATTAATTTTAAATTTGGTTTTAATTTCATCATAAATAGGATTAAAGATTTTATTAAAATAAATAGCTACTTTAGGGTCATTTTCTTCATAAGGTAATAATTTTTTTTCAACTAATTTTTTTTTACAAATATTGTATCCCATAGAAATAAAATAAGTTACATCAGGTTTCCAATCAATTTTGTCAATGTCCAAATAATTCCCATATAAAATTAATCCACGTTTTTTTAATTTGTTTACATCTTCATTTAATTTTTTCCAATTATAATTATCAGGATGTTCATACAATTTAAATTTAACTCCGTCAACTTCTTTGTCAATATATTTACCATCAATCAAATAATTATTTATATTTAAAATTGGTAAACCTAAATCAACAACTAATTCTTTAGCAATTGCTGATTTATTTGAGCAAGGCAACCCCAATACTAACACAATAAATTGTTTGTTTCTTTTTTTAAATTCATCCAAAATAGTATATTCAGATTCATCAGCTAATATTTTTTTATCAGCTTGCTTATTAAAAAATTTGCTTGTATAACTTGAATTATCAGATTTAGATGAATTATCATTTGAAGATTCGTCAAAATGTCTTCTCAATCTCTTTTGTTTTTTTAATAATTTTTTTTTATTATTTAAGGTTTTAGATTTAATCATTTTTATATAATATATTTATATAATATAAATGAGTTTAATAAATGATGGTATATTATTATTAATAAATATTTTACATCTTATAGTAATAATTTTTGTTGTTGGAGCACCTTTTTCCAATTCTAATTATTTGTTATTTATGCATACAATAATAATTCCATTTATAATGTTACATTGGGCATTAAACAACAATTCATGTAGTTTAACATTAATGGAAAAATTTATAAGAGAAAAAACATATGGGAAAGAAGTAAATGATAATGAATGTTTTACATATCAATTTATAGCACCAATATATGATTTTAACAAGAATTTGGAATCATACGAAACTTTTTTATATGTAGCAACATTTGGATTATGGTCAATATCAGTATATAATTTGATTAATAAAATAGGAGATGGAGAAATTAAATCAATATTTGATTTAACTAAAATATAAAAATAAAATTTGCAGTTTATTCGCAAACACTAGAAGTAGAAGTAGAACCAATACCCAAATCTTTCATTTGATTTCTCAAGTTATTAGAATTAGTTTTAACTGAACCGCCTTTTTGTTGAGAATTATTAGAATTATTTAAACTAGAAGGTTTTTTAAAAATACTAGTATCTAAATTAGAATCAGAAGAAAAATTAATAGTTTCAGATTCAGTTAAAGCCCCGCCTCTAAATTGATTTTGTACAAATCCACTGGATCCAAATCCATTGGGTAAATTAGATGTTACAGAATAAACATCAGAACTGGTTCTAACTTGATTATAATTTTTTTTCAAATTCTTACCTCCTTTCATAGAAGAAAGATCCATACCCATAGGAGAAGTTTCAGAGAATCCCATATTATTATAATTTTCATTCATAGGTGAAGTATCTGATAATTTACCTCCTCTTAAATTCATACTCATAGGGGAAGTATCTGAGAAATTACCACCTCTTAGATTCAAATCCATTGGTGAAGTATCTGAGAAGTTACCACCTCGTAAATTATTTCCCATATTACTATAAGAAGTTTCTGATAATCCAACATTGGAATAATTAGCAGACATGGGTGAAGTTTCAGAAAAGTTACCACCTCTTAAATTATTATTGGTATTGGAATTAGAATTAGGCATAGGGGAGGTTTGAGAATAAATATCAGAATTGGTATCACCTCCTTTCATCGAAGAGTAATTTTTTTTAGAATGTTTAGATTTAGATTTAGAACTGAAATTTGATACATCAGAAGAAGTATCTGAAAACCCGAATCTTCCTCCTTGCATATTATTAACAGGTGTAGGAACATTACTAGTAGTAAAATCGATTGTATCAGAATCTAAAGAACCTCCAGTAAAATTCCCAGTATTTCCAGTTCTAATAACAAGTTCATTTAAATTTTTTTTAGTTTCGTTACCACTCTCATTAACAAAAGTTAAAACCACACCATTATTATTACGTTCAATAGATTTAAAATTAGAACTTCCTCCAAGCTGTAATTTTAAAAGAGTTTGAATAGAATTTTTAAAGTTATTTAATTCATCTAATGATAAATTTACTGTATTTTCCATTTGATATAATTATATTACTATATATATAAAATATTTTATACTAATATTTATAAAAAATTATTTTTATTATTAATTATTTTTTTTTACTTAACTGGTTAATTTTATCAATAACTTTTGTTTTCTTTTGTCTAAGATCTGACATTTCCTTTTTAACTTTTTCAAGATGTTCAACAGTTTTAGCACTATCTAAAAGTTTTTTTAATTTATTTTCTTTTCCAAGAATACTAGCAAATTCATTTTTAGTATTTTTCAAAGTAGCTTTTAATTCAAGTTCTTTATTTGTAACATCAACCAATCTAGAATCTATTTTTTTAAGTCCATAATAATTAACCTTGCCGGCATTTAAACATTCTTCCATAGAACCTAATCTATAGTTTTTAGGAATAGGATTTTTAATTCCACAATATGGTTTAGCGGGTTTTTTAGGTTTAGTTGATTTTTTTGAAGTTTTTTTAGTTGATTTTTTAGAAGATTTTTTTTCTGCAGTTTTAGGCATATAATTTATATAATTATATTTTATAATAAAATTAATTTGAGGATGAAAAATTAATTATTTTTATTAAATTTACTTTTATTTTTAACATAATTTTTAATTCCAATCAAGTCAGTGTATAATTTATAATATTCTTTCATATCATCAGTGTCTGAAATTATTTTTAACATCATAGATTTTTGAAATATATTATCAAATTTAAAAGCTAAATTATCAGAATAAGATGACTTTAATTCTTTTTTAATTTCAACAGCTAATTTAGAAACATTTCCGGTATTATCCATTAAAATATTATTATTAATATCTAAAAAATCAATAATTATTTGAATCGAATTAATTAAATCAAATGGTTTGGATTTTGTATCAGATTCATTTTTATTTGATTCAGAACTAGTTTCATCGCGAATAAAACTAATGTCTAAACTATATTTATCATTATCCTTATCTTTATTCATTAGACTTGGTTTTTGTTCTGATTCTGATGAGTATTCTAATTTTGTTTCAGACTTGATTTCAGATTTAGATTCAGATTCAGATTCAGATTCAGATTCAGATTTAATAATTTGAGCATGATTATCCCATTCATTTTTTAAAGAATTAAAATTATCTAATTGATTAGCTTTATTCGCAATATTAATCATATTATCAAAATCATTTTTATTATTGGAATTTTTAAATAATTTATCTAATTGGTCAGAAATTATTTGATTACTGCCATTTGATAAATTACTACCTGAATCATTAATACCAGATGAATTAGATGATGGTGATGAAGTTAAAGATAATTTTCCATTTGATTTTTCATTTAATTTTTCATTTGATTTTTCATTTGATTTTTCGTAACTAAAAATTTTATTTCTTAATATTCTAGTATTAATTTGATTAGATTCAACATTAATATCCAAATCACTTGGATTATTAATATTTTTAGAAGTTAAATCAATACAATCTGAATCCAATTGTTTTTGGAAAATAGCATATTTATTCTTAAATTCTGTATTTGTATTGGTATTAGTATTAGTATTATCAGAACATAATTGAAAATTTTTAATATTATTAAAAGCAAAAATATCAGAAACATTTTTATTATTATCAATATTATATGAGTCCAAATGGTCTAGAATATGTTCAGATTCAGATAACACATCAAAATTAACAAAACCAACAGAATTGATAGATTTGGATTTAGTATTGTTTATTTTTAAATTTGTATCAGTATTAGAATCAGATGATTGTTTAAAATAGAATTTTTTATTTTTATCTTTAACATTATTATATTTAGATTTCTCATATAAAGTTTTTTCTTTTTGTTCTTGACCATTAGCTAAATTGGTTAAATTAGTTTGATTATTTTGATTAGTTTGATTAGTATGATTAGTAAAATTATCATCAGAAACACTATTTAAAACATAATGTTTATCAACATCACATTCAATACCCAAATTAGATTCAGCTTTTTCCAGTTTTCCGATACAATTTAAAAGCTGTTTATTAAAATCATTTTTAGAAATTTTAACGGTACTTTTATTAGATATATTAGTTTGATTATCATTAGTTTGGCAATCATTAGTTAATTTAGAGTTAAATTTATTATAATTATTAGCAAATTCTTTTAAAATAAAAATAAGAGCATCAATAGGAATATTAGCGATAGTTTTAACTTTAATTTTGCAATTACATCCCTGAATATGATTTTTTTGATTATTTTGAATATTAACCTCATTACATTTATTAAAATAAAATAATTTTCCAGTAATAAAAAAGTCCATAATAGTTTGAGTTTGTTTATTAGAATATTTAGAATCAAAATAATTATAATCAAGATTAATAAAGTTGATAAAAAGTTTTTCAGATTTAGCACAATTAAAAATTAGTTTTGATTTATAATTTTTCTTAAAATAGGTTCTAAATTCTTCATACGAATCGATATCATATTTTTCTTTAATATATTCATCATTATATTTAAAATAATTATTTGTAAATAATTGTAATTTAATTAGTTGATTTTCCAAATCATTTGAATTGAAATTAATATTATAAATAAAATTATTTTTTAACCCGGTCATTATATATAAATATTATAAATATAATGATTTTGTAAAAAAAACTTAACTAATAAAAAATATTTAGTCAAAAGGATTTGAAGGATTATAAACTGTATCAATATCAGATATTATTTTACACATATAACTAAGTTTTTCAATTAGTTCAATTAGATATTTATTTTGAGACAATAATACTTTAATATATAATCCTAATTTATTATTTTCCTCAAAATCAAATAATCCGTCTTTAACATATTGATTTGGTTCTCCAATATTAATATTTGAATCCAATTTAGTTTCAGATTCAGATACAGAAGCAGATTCAGATACAGAAGCAGATTCAGATACAGAAGCAGATTCAGATTTAGATTTATTAGAATTATAAGAATTTGAACCAGATTCTTCATCTGAATTTAATAATTTAGAGAGTTTTTTAGTTTTTTGTATATTATTTTTATTATCAACTAAAATAGATTTAACATTTGAAAATGTTTTTGGGAATAATTTAGAACAGCTATCATTATCAGACGCATAATTAAATTGAAAAGATTCAGTATTATCATATCCAATAATATTAAAATCTTCATTTATAGATACAGATTTTTTTTTATTTTCTAAAAAATTGTCAAAATCAATTGGATCAGAATTTTCTTGTTCAATATTTTCTAGTTCTTTATTTTTTTTATTTTTTTTTTTCCCAATTTTTATATTATTATTTTGTTCTTGTTGTTTTAGTTGTTCTTGTTGTTCTTGTTTTTCTTGTTTTTCTTTTTTTTCTTGTTGTGCTTTAAATTTTCTAAAAAGTAAAGAGTTAATATCAGAATATGAATCTAAATTTTCATTAATTTTTTTAATATATTTAGATACAAGATTATCTGATGGGTCAATAAGTTGTTGTATATATTTGATAAGATGATATTTAAAAGAATTAACAATTTTATTGTATCCGATATTATTTTCTATATAAAAGTAAATTTTTTTTTTAATACAAAAGTCAATTAAGTTATCCAATAGTTCATTAATAGAATTAATTTTATTTTCTAAATTAGAAGAACTATTTTCAACTTCTAATATTTTTTTAAGAAAATTATCGATTAAAATATTTATTTTAGATTTCATAAAATTTTATTAATTATTAAAATATTTATAAAAAAAAATAATTTTCTAAACATATTATTTTTTTAGTTTTCATAAAATTTATAAATATAATATATCACACAAATAATACTAAGAGCAATAAGAGATAATTTAGTATATTCTCCCATATAATCCCAATAATTGGTAATAGAATAAATTAATAAAAAGACACCACCAATATTAAAGCTCCATCTAACAATCCAGTTAGGAGTTTTAACTTCAGGATTTGATTTAGATTTTTCATCAGAAAGGAATTTCCACCCAATAACCATACCCATAATACTAATAATATAAATAATAGTAACATAAACACTAATTTGACTATCAGGATCATCATAAGAAGTGCTCATCATTTCAGCCAATTTGGTAACCAAAAGCATATATAAAACGGAAACAACTCCGATTAAAATTATATTTAAACCCCCTAATCTTGGATCAGTTTTAGCCATAAAAAAGTTAATTATATAATTTATTTATAGATAATTTTTTAAGAATAAAATCATCTAAATAATCTAAAATTTCTTCAAGAGTATCAGAATTAATTTTTAATTCGATGATAGAATAATTTAATTTATTTTTATAATCGATATAATTATCAAAAAAATTAAAGCTCATATTATTATCAATTTTTTTACCTAAATCTTGAATTTTAAGATATGTATAAATAATATTTGAATAGTATTCGGCCATTTTAAATAGATTAGGGTCTTTAAATTCACCTGACCCAATAAATTTAGCAGTAATTAACAATATATAAAAAAAGTTGGATAAAACTTTATCAACCCAACAAATATAACATTTATCAATACAATATATATTATTGTTAGTATTTGTATAAGTATTAGACCCAGATAATTTATCACAATTAGAAGAACTAGAATCAATAGAGTTTACAATATTAATTTTATTAGATTTATTAGATTTATTAGATTTATCAGATTTTAAAGATAAATTAGATTTATTAGAGCAAGAACAATTAGATTTAATATTATCATTATCAAATTGTGTTTGTATTTGTGTTTGTGTTTGTGTTTGTACCTGTTCTTCTGTACTGATATGTTTAAATTCAACTAAATTAGTAAGATAAGGTAGTAATTCAATAATTAATTTAGAGTAATTATTATTAATTTTAGCTTTAGATAAATTAGTTTCATCAACTCTAGAATTTAAATAATCAATATTTGAAGCTAATCCAAGCCAAAAATGATTTAAATCGATATAAGTAATTTGTTCACGTTTAATTAATTTTTTTTTAATTTTAATAAATAAATTAATAAGACTATATGCAATATAATATCCATGAATAGAAATTTTATTTAATTTACAATATCTATTCATTTCGGTTAAAAACAAAATTCCAATTAAATAATCTATATCAGATATTTTATCCAATTCAATAATTTGTTTTTGTGTTTGAATAAATTTTTTTATATTTTTTTTATAAAGATTAATTTTATTATAGTTTGTCATAAATGTTCTATAAAAATATTTATTTTTAATTTAATCAAAAATAAACATATATTAAGTAAAAAAATATTTTAACTCAACTTAACTTAAATTAAATTAATAATTCAAGTGAATTAGAAGACCGAGTAATAGCGGTATATAAGCATTTGGAAGTTTCATCAATATTATTATTTTCTAATATATCAGAAATATCAACAAAAACATTTTTAAAAGTAGAACCTTGTGATTTATGTACTGTAATAGAATATCCATAATTTAATTGAGCAAATTTATCTGTAACACAAGTTTGCCAATCTTTATATAATTTATTAAGTTTTTTATCAACTTCACCTTGTAGAGCACATTTAGTCATTTCATCTTTTTTCAATTCTGTAATTAATTTATAACAGGATTTACGTAATTTTAGTACAATAGTTTCAAATATTTCATCCAATTCTTTAAATTTTTTCTCAGAATTAGGATGTATAGAATAGATAGTATGGATAGGAGCTAAATTTTCATTAACTTTAATATCACTCATTCTTTTAACTTCAAGTTTAAAAACATCTAATTCGACATCACAATTTGTATTAATTAATTCGATTTTACTTCTAAATTTATCATTTAGTTCAGTAGTTAAAATATTATTAATTTTAAATTTAATATGGTCAGGTTTGTATTTGGTTTTTTCAATATTCACTATTTTAACTTGTTCAGATGTATAAAAGCTAACAAATTCTTTTTTTATATTAGCATTTGAATCATCAACTTGTTTATTAGCTTCTAACTTATCAATTAAATCTTGGTTATCTTGTACTGGTACTTCAGATTCATATCTATAAAAGTCATTAAATATAAGAATTTCTCCAATTTCAAAATAATCCAAATTCTTTTTATTAAATAATTTTTGTCTAACATATTGATTATAATTATTACATTTTTTATTAGTCCATGTTAAAATAATATTATTGTCAAATGAAGAAGTGTCTGGGAATATATCCAATGAATTAGAACCATTAGAACCATCAGATTTATTGACAAAATCATTATTCGCATTAGAAATCCCATTAGTAATTTGAATATAATTATTAAGCCATTTGATAGTTTCTTTATTTTGTGATGAATAAATATTAATTTTATCACATTGGTATTTAAATACATTAGGTATATCAGAATCCTTTTTACTAAAAATCCATTTACGATGGTCACAAGACAAATCCATAATTTGGTTATTAGAAGTTCTAATAATTTTATCTAAGGTAAGTTTTTTAACAGTTTTATTAAAAATAGTGCTATTGGGTTGGTTTACAGGAGGTAATTGAGCAGGATCACCTACATAAATAATTTTAACATGTGAATTAACTACTTTGCTTAATTGTTCAGATATATCAGAAATAATTTGATTAGACAACATAGAACATTCATCAACAACAATTAAATCATAAATAGTCCAATTTGGGTCAATTTTACTTTTAGCAAAATATTTTTCTCCGGTTCCAGTAGAAGAATCAATATAAGATTGATAATTTAATAATCTATGGATAGTCATAATATTAATATTTTTAGATGGTTCGTGTTGAGAATCAATTGAAGAAAATAATTTTGATTTAGCAATATTAACAGCTTTATGTGTAGGAGCTGCAATAGTAATTTTTTTACATAATTTAGTTTTAACCAAATCATTTATTAATTTAGTAACCAGAGTAGTTTTTCCTGTCCCAGCATATCCAACCAAAATAATTTCATTTTTAGAGTTATTTGAGTTATTTGAGTTATTTGAGTTATTTGCATTTGTATCTGTACCTTTAACAAATTCAATCAATTCATTATAAATCAGAGTTTGTTCTGGAGTTAAAACTAATTGGGGTAATGTTTGATTTTTATCAATTGGATTTGGAATATCAATATTATTTTCAACATGATTATCATCAAAATCAGTTAAATCATTATTTAAAGTTTTTTTTGTTTTTTTTGTTTTTTTTATTTTATTAGTAGAGTCCATATTGTATATAGTATAATATTTGTATTATTAATATAATATAATATAATCAATTTTTTATCTTAATTTTTGGTAATAAAAAAAAATATCAAATATAAATAATATGGTAAAATATTTAGAAAATAGTATATGTGAATTTGAGTTATTATTTGATATAGATTATAATAAAAAGACGAATATAATATCAGCATGTTTTTTTAAGATGAATAAACATTATAAAAATTTTTCAATATATATTGATGGATTAAAAAGATTAATTAAACTATTAGAAGAGGAAAAAAATTATAAATTAAGAATTTTTATAGATTCACATATAAAAAATGACAAAGAAATTTTTGGATTATTGAGTTCATCAAAAGTTGTTCAGATGGTATTATTTAAGTGTTCAGATTATATTCAAGATGATTATCATTTAGATGTATTTGGAGCTTTAGTAAGATTATTTCCATTATTTGATTTTCCAAATAACGATGCAAAAAATGTAATAATATTAGATATAGATTTAAAGAAGGAAGATGTAAAAAGTTTCAAAACAGTATTGGATTATTCAACAGATTCGATAGAAATAATAGGTAAAGGAAGAGCAGAAGATTTATTAATAAATAAAATATACCCTCCTCATTTTTATTTAAATTTGTGTGCATTTTATAATAAGAAATATTCTTCAAAAATAATTATAGATTTTATAGAACAAGCACCTAAAATAAAAGATAAAGGTTTATATAATCTAAGAGTAAAAACATTTGGATATGGAACAGATGAATTATTTTTAAATGAATATTTCATATATAAATCAGATTATACATCAAAAACAAAATTAGGAATATTATTTGATTATGACATAAATTGGTTTTTATATCATTATAAAAAAGATTTATTAATATCAGAGCCGGTTAGTACAAATAAATATTTAAATTTTATATTAGAAGATTACAAAAAGCCTGAAAGTACAATAGAACAAATGTTTAATACAATAGATAAAATAATATATAAAGTTGATTATAATAATCCAAAAAAGAAATTTGTTTCAAAGAAATTTTACATATTAATAAAAGAGTTGGTAGATAAAAATTTGGAATGGTTTGATATGGCAAATATAAAAATAATAAATAAATATTATTCAAATATAATAGAATGTACTTCAATAGTATTTTTTGATAAAAATTTAAATATTATAAATGTTAAAAACTATAATGTTAAAAAGATATAATTTTAATATAATATATAAATATTATATTTTTAATTCAAATGATAGTATTTGTTATGGCAGGAGGTTTAGGAAAGCGCATGGGTTCAGATTTACCAAAAGTATGTCATCAAGTAAAATGTTTTATAGATAATAAATTTTATCCAATGATAGTTCATGTAATATTAACAGCTTTAGGTATAAATGCTGAAGCAATTTATATTATTGTTGGAAAATATAAATCTGTGATTGAACAAGTAATATCCAAATATTTAACTCCAGAACAATTTCAGTTAATTCAATGGATTAACCAGGAAGAAGCATTAGGAACAGGTCATGCAGTATTATGTGGGCTAGAAGAATTAAAATCACATCCAAATACTCAAACTATAATATTATCGGGAGATGTTCCAATGATAACAACATATACATTAGAGGAATTGATAGATAATAAAAATAAATTATTAATAACAGAACTGGATGAACCAAAAGGATGTGGTCGTATAATATTAAATAATCAAGACCAGATAGAAAAAATAATTGAAGAAAAAGATTGTACAGAAGAAGAAAAAGAAATAAAATTAGTAAATTGTGGAGTATATCAAATAAATTCGGATGATTTAGTAAACTTATTACCAAAAATTACATCTACAAATAAATCAAATGAATATTATTTAACGGATATAGTAGGATTAATGCAAGAAGCAAATATTCCTATTGGATATTATTGTTTACCAAAGGACCAACAATTTGAGGTAAAGAATATTAATACACAAAAAGATTTAGAAGAATTAAACGAATTAATGGAAAAGAAAAGTTTACTTTTTTGAATTGACTTGTTTAAAATTATCAATTTTCACATCATCTAAAAGATATTCATTAATTTCCATCCCACAATAATTTTGAGGATTTTTTCTATAATCGATTGGTGTATAAATACCAATTTTAGTGCTTTGAATAAGTAGGAATTTAAAAATTTGTTTAAATAAAGGTGTATGACCAAATTCAGGACATCCAATATGAGCTAATTCATGAATTACCACGTACATTAGAGTATTCATATCATGAATAGAATTAACTACTTTAGCTCTTAAACAAAAAACGATTCTTTCGCCTTTATTAACAGTATAAGAGGTATATTTTTCATCAGCACCAGTTTCCATAATAACAATATCTTT
>JACCDO010089720.1_pt1 | contig 11710 bp, 7 predicted proteins | sample 7446101 | NCBI WGS metagenome assembly JACCDO01 (sample SAMN15323440, study PRJNA562643) | freshwater metagenome | isolation source: river surface water | place: USA:Blue River Watershed | collected 2017-08-16 | reverse complement strand
TCATTGAATCATAGATCGATTCGTTACATGTTAAATACCGCGTGAAATGACAGTAGAGTTCGGGTCGTTCCTGTTGTGTCTAGTGGCAAGTGAGAAAATCAATAAAATATTTGACTGGTTATTGCCAGTCTACGTGATTGGTGTCGCGATACTTATTAAGAAGTCGATAGATAATCCACTTCTCTTCACCCCTGCCTTTAGTGATGCACCGCGCAAGTCGTATGTGCGAGTTGACAGAAGCGTACCATTAAACTGGAAAAGACAAATGGAGGGTAAATGGGATTTGGTTAGTCGAAAAGGATTCAAAGAGTTGCTTATATTGATGGGAAAAAGCTCCTTTATAGCTGGAATGGCAGAGAAGAAGCCGTCAACCACTGTTATTAAGTTCCAAGATCCAGCCAATGAAAATGTCATAAAGTTTGATTCATTTGGTGTACCACAAATTGAAGGTCCATGGGTAAATGTAGGTACATCAGAAAGTAATGCAACAGTAGTAACTACGTCGCAAGATGGTAAACCAGTGTTTGAAAAGGTTTGGATTGACGAAGAAAAGAAGAAGATCATAAGAGTTAGAGAAAGTAGCGAGCATAACGGGGGGTATATCAATTATCAAGAACGATATATCAATGCGCAAGGATTGCTAGTGACAGATGTTGTTTACACTAGAACATCTGATAAAACTGTATGTAATGTATACCAGGAACAGAAGAGAGTTAGTAATTAAACAAATTATTTCCATATTCTTTACATTATTTACACGTTTTATGCTCCTATTAGATGTGGTTGATGCGGTATCAATGCGTCCGGAGTGACGTGCTTTGTCACTTCCTTCAAAAAAGCGGCGGTATAACAGTAATAATCCTCCAACCGCAAATAAGACTGTCCAAATGCATATGCATTCTTGGCGAGTGTATGCGCTTTCTCGTCGTTTCGCTGTAACCATTGAATCTTCTCGATGACGTCCGCTCCGTTGTAGGCAATCGGGACGTAGTGCACCCACGGTTTCAATCGAGATGAAAAATGATATTTGATTTCCGTTGAGTCTTGCAGCAATATAACGGCGCCGGAATAGCGCAGGAATTGTGCCAGTCTCCCCGAGGCCGACTGGCCGTTCAACACTATCAAGTACTTGTACGTCTTCATGATATGAAACAACGAGATACGTTGCTCGATTTTGGTCTTCTGCAGATGCTCTTTCCAACTATCTTGGTGGTACAAGGACTGGATTTTACTCAATATCTCCGTGTCGTTGCGGTCCGTTAGGGGGAAATGAGGAGCGCTATTAATGTCTGCAATCCAAGAAGAGTCGAGATACTCGGGATAGAGTTGACTCAAGTCCAGCATTAAATGCCGAGCAACACTGTATCTGGTGTACCAGATATTGCCGTAGTGGCAACCCTTGTTGATGCGGCTGTTCCAGGTCGACATGTTGTGAGGATTTATTGCATACTCAATTTGTTTTTTGGGAAAATCACTGTGTAAATCGGTGTATTGTTCTTTACTATTCTTATTATCGTGAAAATGCAAGTAATTGATGATTTCGTCGTTGATGAGCAAAGGCCAGGGGTAGATGATGTCGCTGTGGTAGATGGTGCTGCCCGCGTTCAACACAGGAAACGGAAAGTTACTGGGTAAAAACGGATAATCAAAGGAAACCATTCCGAAAACCGTGTCATTCAATTTCACATTTTCGACGATATTTGCGATGAGACGAAGCATGTTCCACTGACTATAAACTTCAAATCTGTTGTTGTTGTTGTTGGTGGTGGTGGTGTCGTTGTTGTGCCAATCGTAATATAGTTTATTGTTTATAATGCGAACTAATCTGGCGTTGGGCTCAACGTCATTATCCACAGTGCCTTTCAATCCTTCTAAACACGAATAATCTACAACCATCCATTGATTGACACATTTGTTTTTATTGTCGGCTAAGATATTATACAATTCGATTGATTTTCTCGTAATTGGTTGATATTTTAGTAAGCTCATGGTACCATGGTGATAAATGCCAGGTTCGTATGCAGGACATTGTAATTTTGACATATAAACATCCAATGATTCTATTTTGTTTCGCTTATTATATTCAATTTTTCCATCTCTTGATAATGCAAATTTTGATATTCCTAATACTTCATCCATAAGTCCACTTTTTACTCTTATTCTATTACCATTATTATTACTATTATATACACTACGAACGCGTTCTTGATGAGGTATTCTCGATGGATACTGATATTCATCATTCTCATTTATCATATCATTAAACTTGAATGATTGTGTTTGAACGACAATGAGTAGTAGTAATAAGAATAATAATTTTACTAGTGATAATAAAACAATCAACATCTTGCAAAATTAAATTAGAGTATATTCATCCAATCATTAGTTAGAGCACCAACCAAAAAAACAATATCTGATAAAATATACTGGTAATAATAATCAATGCATTACTTTTTTGACTCGAATGTTGAGCTATTCATGTGAGTCTTTGCCAAGGAAAAAAAAATTAGCAAAAAGATTTAATTACTGCGAGTGGGGTTTGAACCCACGCGTCTTTCAACATTGGAGATTTGAGCATGAAGCGCCTAAATCCAACTATCTACCCCGCAAAAGGCAGGACCTTGTTGGCTCGATCGTAAAATCGAGAGACCACTCGGACATCGCAGCGAATCACTGATAGTCGGGCAATGGGTAACCGCTTGGATATAAATTCCATCTAGTGGTAGCAGAAGCATCCTTGTGACTGCAGCAACCCGTCGGAGGTCGCTAATGGTACCTTGACTAAAATCTTACTACATATTGCTACCGAATACTATTTCTTAGACTCGCTATCTAATACTACGAGTATGTATGTATATACTATTTCTCTTCTTCGATTCATTTATCCTCTCCTCATCTACTCCATCTAATCCCTATATTAGCGATGAATAGATGCCATGGACAGAACTTAGTTAGACTCGCGGCACATAATAAATGGATTTATTATCAACGACTAAAGCATACCACAAGCGTAGTCGCCGTGGAAAGGTGCTGAAGATAACATCTGATCACTATATCCGCACGGATATTACTCTTGGTTATTTGCACAAGAAGCCATTGTTGCACTCTGATTTGGCATCATTATTATCAAATTCGGCAAGTAAAAATAATATTGTAATTGTATTGGATACCAATATATTGATGCATGGAATAGATATATTCGATGATGATAGTAAGCAACTGCCGCTTCAAGTAGTAATAGTATTGCAAACGGTATTAGAAGAAATCAAACAACTAAACATGTCAATATACAAAAGAATAATGAATTTATTAAACGACGAGAATCAGTATTACATCTTTTTACCGAATGAATTAGTTAATTTTACTTGTTTGAATCGCGATGAAGGCGAGATCATGAATGACTATAACGACAGGTTGATACGAAAAGCAACTCTCTATCTGACTAACAACATCAGCAATAGTAAAGTGATTTTGCTGACAAATGACCATGGCAATTACAACAAATCGCTGCTATTGGGTCTGAACTGCTGCACGTTAGTGGAATACATCCAGCAATACTTATCCAACTACCCCTCACTCGTGGACATGCTCTCCGTCGTCAATAGGTCGCTGCTTCCATCAAACAAGAAAGACGAGTATAAGCACAAGCAACTAACTTATGATAAATACAGCAAGCATATAGCCGTTGACGAGATTTCTTTGGGATTAAGAAGCAAGAAGTACTATAAAGGTATTGTGAGGATAAGTAACCGCACTTCGTGGTGTAAAGATGCCTACGTGGTGGTTACACTGAGTGGTGATGTAAGGAAAAGTATCCTTTTAAAAGGGAAAAACTGCATCAATCGCGCGGTTGACGGGGATTTGGTGGCAGTGGAAATCATCGATGAAAAGGATGAAATCATGAATACCAACGACTTGCTCGTAGACTCCCTCGCTAGTAACACCGGTAGCATCAATGTCATGGAGGAGACCGCCGAGCCTTCGATAGCAACAATAGAGGGATTACAGCTAGATACCGGCAACAAAGAAGAGGATGCAACAACGGTGGATGCAAGCAGCGTGGCAGCGAGTGACGCGACATTATACGGCAAAGTAATCGGGATAATCAAGAGGAATTGGCGGCAGTACGCCGGTTCCATCGACATGGAAGGCAAGTTCGACTACGCAGTAGTCCGCGACAACATCGCCAGTAACGACTCGATTTCATGTCTCTTTCACCCAATAGACAAGCGCATCCCGCCTATTCGTATTGTGACCTGTCAACGATCAGTCTTATTGAACCAACGGCTACTCGTTGCCATCGATGACTGGCCCGAGGACTCCTTGCTCCCACACGGTCATTACGTCACTATTCTAGGTGATATCGGAGAGAAGAACATCGAAACAACTATACTTTTGCACGAGTTCAACGTGACCACAACCGAGTTCTCCAAGGATGTGATGGCGTGTCTTCCTGCCAGCGATTGGTGCATTTCTCCGGATATCATCGCCAAGAGAAGCGATCTGCGCCACTTACCCATCGTGTCCATCGACCCACCCGGCTGCAAGGACATCGACGACGCGCTGCACTGCATCGAACTGGAGAATGGAAATCTAGAAATTGGTGTGCATATAGCTGATGTGACTTACTTCGTGCATCCCGACACCCCGTTGGACAAGGAGGCGGCGCATCGCTCGACTTCGACGTACCTCGTAGAGAGAAGACTTGACATGTTGCCCAGCTTGCTGACTACGGAGTTGTGCTCGCTCAGGTCCAGCGAAGACCATCTTGCGTTCTCGGTGATCTGGGAAATGAAGCACGACGGTACTATTGTTGATGTCAAGTTTTGTAAGTCAGTTATTCACTCCAAAGCCAGTTTGACGTATGACGAGGCGCAGACGATGCTGGACACGTACAACGGCCACGTGGGCAAGGCCAGCCGGGATGTCTCAATCCCTAAAAGTGTGAATTTACTCAATAAAATTGCGCGGATATTGCGTCAAAAGCGTATTGATGCAGGTGCGTTGACCTTGGCGTCGCCGGAGGTTCGGTTCAAGCTAGATAGTGAGACGTCAAATCCCACCGACGTGAACGCGTACGTCTTGAAGGAGGCGAATGCGTTAGTGGAAGAGTTCATGTTGCTAGCAAATATCACCGTGTCCAAGAAGGTATTGAAGCATTTCCCCACGTTAGCCGTGCTGCGACGACATGCGCCACCTTCGCGTGAGCAGTTTCAACCACTACTTGACAGTGCGAATGCTGTCAACGTAACCATCAACATCAATACATCCAAGACATTAGCAGACACCCTGGAACTAGCCGTTAGACCGAATGATCCCTATTTTAATAAATTATTGCGCATATTATCCACCCGCTGCATGATGCCTGCGCAGTACTTCTGCTCCGGTGAAGTCCCTAAGGATCAGTGGCACCACTACGGACTCGCTGCGCCTGTGTATACTCACTTCACATCACCTATTCGTCGCTATGCAGACATTATTGTCCATAGATTACTAGCTGCGAGTATCGGCGTCATTGCGCTGCCTGCGGGTAACGCGGACAGATCCAAGCAACAAGAGCTGTGTTCTCACATGAATCGTCGCCATAAAGCAGCACAATATGCGCAGCGAGCAAGTGTCAACTTGTACACCTTGTTGTACTTCAAGGCGAGTCCGTTGGTGGAAGCGGCGTACATTCTCTCACTGAATCAGGACGGAATCACGGCGTTAGTTCCCAAATTTGGTATTGAAGGAAACATTAAAATGGACTCAATATTGAAGAGTGTCGGGGTTCGGCTGCAGGAAGTCGAGGTCAAGTACGATCATGTCGCGCAGAAGGTGCATATTGAGAAGAACAAGCAAAATGTGTTGACATTGCAAGTATTTCAACAAGTTGCGGTGTATATCCATGTGGAGGAATCGAATACTGGTGACCGAACTTTAGTGATGGAGTTAGATAGTAAAGCAGATAAGCGGAAGGGAGGCGGGGAGAGTAGTGCAGATGCAAAGCGCAGTAAGAAGTAAATTGATATTGTATTTATGTTATAATTATCGGTTTTTAGTATTGCTTTATAGTTGGATCAACTTGTACACTATACTGGTGAATACCACCATCAACGTTGTAGACTTCGCTAAACCCTTTATTCACCAAGAACTGTGCTACTCTCATGCTTCTTCCGCCGTGATGGCAAAACACCACAGTTGGCTTCTCACTGTCCAATAAAGAGCCATTTTCTACCTTCGGACTCCACGAGCCAGCATCTTGCAATGCTAAGTTCATAATATCATTTCCTTGGATAGATGCAATTGCCAGCTCGTCCTTCTCTCTTACGTCTATTATTTGGTAGACATTACGTGCGTCTGATTTCAATATGTCATTAAATTGCTTCACATTCATGTTCTTTACACTATTTGACATGCTTAAAGAGCGAGACCACGGCAACCTCGCCGCGCTACTGCGCATCGTCGCCCTGACTGACATTACTGCAAACATTGCCAACAGCAAGAATAGACCAAATTGCATAAGGAATTGCTGGAATACGTCGCCAAACACGACTAAGCAGAATTTGGCGAGGAAGAAATGAGCTAGTGCCGGTGCCGGAAATGGAACACGGACCGGAAGACTTACACCTAATCCGCTCGCGCTTCTCCTTCGCTTGCAGCTATGCAGCTCTTGCCTGCTGGTTGCTAAACATCTCGATGCAGCAAGTGTAATTGGAGGTTTAAATCTTCCGATCGAAACCACACCCACAAGGCAAGGCGAAAATCAAAAATTAAAAATTTTCGCGGTAAATTGGTTAGATTGTTGTGGCTATGGACGGGATCTGATGTCTTGTTGTCTGTCTATAGTGGTTGGCTTGGTCCACTTCTTCTTGTGGTACTTGTTTGGTCGCTGGTTAGTTCCAGTATGTAACAATAGTAGCAATGGGAATTTGGTAAACAGCATTGATTGTTTGCATTCCCGTGAGCAGAGTGTTGTTGTAAATGGATGTTCTGCACTTCGCGACATTAAAAACACTTTTATTGTGTCAGTTGCAACTGAGATTATTTCTAAATATAGATTGGATCATTTAAGTGAGTTGAAATTACCAGCTCTAGACACTTTGGTCCTCAGTAACCATCGCGAATCGACACCAATTAGTGACGGACTACAAGGATGTGCCAGTTATATCAATCCTTTGGTATCTATGAAGCAATCGGCATGCTTTGCTGTCGCTTTTGTTAATGACAAGCATGCTTATAATTTACAGCGCATACATATCGATGAAGATGAGCAGCACGAAGAGGAGCAAGAAGACGCGGAAGTACTTAAACCTCAAGTAAAAAGTATTGCTTCAAAGATGGAATATGGCTTCTTTGACAAAGTCGCCAAAAGCTCGCATCGTTCAACATTTAATAGTGTTATGTTGCAGTTCCTCCAATCACATAGTGCGGTAAGATCGTATGTAGCAAACACGTTGAAGCAGCACGCGGTGCACCCAGGAGACGACGTCATTGCCATGGTTGTCAATGAAGGAGAGATCGACCTGTTCATGAACTACGTGTGCTCGCTGCACGTCAACAACGTCACCAACCCAGTAAACACTGTTGTGTTCGTCACTAGCGCCTCCTTGGTGCCCATCGTGCAGAGCATCGGTCCGCACTACATCGCGCTTTATCACAAGCAATTCATCAAAGTTGGGAGGGACGCCAACGAAGAGTACCTGGACGAGCAGTTCGGTCGCATCATGTGGTACAAGCTGTTCTGCAACTGGCTGCTGCTCGAGCTGGGTTACAACATGCTTTATCAAGATGTCGACATTATTTGGTTTCAAAATGCTTTCTTGCAAGCAACTAGTAATTCGCGGGAGTCTCTGTCTCACTCACATGAGTTGCATGCGCAAGAGCAAGTCATGCGTCGCAACACCTCGTACGACGGTTACTTCAGTGACGACGGTCAGCGCAACCTCAGATTCTCTCCCTTTTACATCAACTCTGGGTTTTATTATTTGAAAAGCAACAGCAGAACCAAGTACTTCACGTGGAGTGCGCTGGCCGCCTACGACTACCTGCTTGTGACATCGAGCCATCAGTTCTTGTTCAACATGAAGCTGTTGGAGTCGCTGGACTTCGCTAGGATATCTCCTGCTATCCTCAACCTCAACAGCTACCCGACGGGGATCAAGTTCAACCACGACAAACCCTACATGAAGGGCCTCCGCGAGGGAATCATCAAACCGTACCTGTTTCACATGTGTTGGACAGTGAACAAGGACCAAAAGATCAACAACTTCAAGAGCATCGACCGCTGGTACGTCAAGGGAGAGTGCGCCAGTGTCAGCAAGATGTACACGCGCCCGAGCATTTCGCGGTTCCAAGACTGCTGCGGCGCAATGTAGCTATATTCATTTGTTTATTGTATATACACCAAATTACATTTTACTGGTTACATGGAGCAGTAGTAGCACTGGCTTGAGCCAGTGCATGGGTCGTACAAGTTACAGGTCTCGACGCTGTCGATTATGTCCTTGAACGATGCATGTAGATTAGAGTTGGAGAAGCAGAGAGTGCCGCCGCCTCGCGATTCTTGCGAGCACATTCTATTGATATCGCCGACGCACGACACCAATGTGTCGCTACTCCCGGTGCTAGTGCACCATTTGGAGTGGTCCTGAGTATTCGACCAATGCGCGCCGTCGGCACTCTTCATGGTTATCGAGTTAACTTCGTAAATGTCGTATTCCACAACGTCCGTCTGGTTCGTGCACAGCGATGACATGCGTCCTCCTGACCCGTCGATCCACGTCTCGACGTTAAGAGGGACTTCGTAGTAGGGCGCAACCAGATCATCGTACAGATCTTTTCCCCAGTTCTTAGACTTGGCAAATTGAGTGAATGACAAATTGCCGATCGACGAGATATTCACGATGGAATAGGCGGTAGAAGTTGTTACCTTGTTAATGACGGAGTTAATCATGGGGAATTTGCTCGCCATACTCGATGAAATGTAGGAGGAATATATGTATGGTCTGTTGACCTGCAGCGAACCAGCGATGATATTTGCAGTGTCGCTAGAAACGGTGATGCATATTAGCGACTGTGCGTACTGATCATCAGGAAAAGGCGCTGCTTGATTATTCGTTGAATTACGTGTTGCTGGCCAATTAGGTTTGGAATGAATTAGATAAAATCCTTGTGTTTCATCAATAAACAACACCCCTTTTGAGTGAGCATAAGTGTCACTGGCAGTATTGTCAGGAGGAGGCTCATCGTTCCACATTATCAACGCTACATTTTCTCCGTCTTCAAACTGATATACTTGATTTACTGTCGCCATAATTGCACCATCAATCGTTTGGTCTACATTATATTCTGACAGTTGAAACTGTGACATCTCTATGGTCTGGTAATAGTAAGCAGACGAGTCGTACGCTTTCAGAGTAGTCCAGTAGTCGATGGGAAGGCTAGACTCATCCAAGCAGCTGTATTGTGCAGTAAGACGCAGACAAAGCTGCAGTAAAATGAGTGACACCAGCGAGTACATCTCAATATACTCGTTTAGAGCGAATAACTACCCGTACACACTAAGGGAATCACCGCTTCACCTGGTGCAGTTTTCTTCAATCGCACGAAGTCCGTGCACCTAAGGGCCGGGTCGCACCGGTCCGTCAACGAGGTAAAGAGGAAAGAAGGTACTATTTTGGTTCAATATATACAAAACACAGTTTCTGGCGCGCTCAGCCCACGACCCGGCCGTTGTGCGTGGCGTAACGGTCGACGCTGCTCAAGCTGGACAATATTTGGATCTTTTCTGGGGTGAGAATTGGCGTCATCTTGCCGGAGTCGGTGGTGATTTTCTGCGGTTTCACTGGTGATTTAGGCTTCTCCTTGTCGGCGCTTGCATCTGCATGGCTATCCGCACTGTCCTCGCCCAGATCTCTATTGTGGGCGCGACCGGCGAACAACACCAACGAGATTCCTACGACAACTTTAAGCGCAACTAAACCCAAAAATACAAATAAAATCAAAAGATAAAGTTGATACCGTTGCAAGCCCGCCATTATCCCTAAGACGTACGGCGACGACAACGCCAGCTTGAAGTGGCGCAGGGAGTTGCACACAATAGGTATCTGCGCAAGTCCGATACGTTTTGTCAATGTGTGTGTGTTCTCCACCACACCTTGGTTGTCTTGGTAGCCGCACAAGATATCATTGCGCAAAACCCGCGAAAAGTCTTCGTAAACCGACGATTTAATGTTATTAAACTTGTTGATGAATGCGTGTTTGATCCAATCCGCGATCGACTCGCATATTATCATTGTAATCATCACCTTGACGTGGATGGGGAAGGCCTCGTTGATGGTGAAGCTGTCCTGCGACAGCGCCACGATAGTTATACAGAATATCGACAGAAACAGGTTGAATCGCTCGGTGATCTCACTGCACGCCAGTTGGAACAGGTTGTGGGTGTCGAATTTTTTGAATACAAATGATTTAATCTCGGCGAAATTATTCAGTATCAAGACAATAATGAGAGCTTGATCCGAGGAGTTGATGGCGACCGTCATGGTGGCCACGTAGAGGAAGTGCAGACCTGAGTGAATAATGACGTACACCGCGACAATGATGAAGGAGAAGAAAATGTTCACCAAGCCGTAAGACAGCCGCGTCTGCACGTACAACGAGTCGAATGCGTCCTGGCCGAAGGAACACAGCAACTTGTCGCTTATCTCTATCATTGAAGTAAGAACATATAATTTGATCATCGACTGACCACGTATGAAGTGGTAAACCCGCGACATGTTCAATAGTTGTAACGAGTAGAATCCTATCAGAACTAGCGCGCCGCGAATGATGTCGTAGGCTTGAATGCGGTGGAAAAATGTCCCGTTTACTTTATTCTTCATAACTTTTTTCTTTGAACTAAGTTGAGTTGGTGCACTTTTTTTATCACTTGCTCCTGCATTACTACTTGCTTTACTACGAAATGGTGCAATAGGAATCACATAATTGATACATTCGAATGCCAACATGATAAATGAAAATATCACACGAATAGGCAAGAACGTAAGAATATACAAGTACGCATCAATGCACAACACAAATCCTAATCCTACAAAGCTTTCAATTTGCAATGGAACACTTAAAAAGTTTTTAATATTATCTACTGCAGTCAGATTCTCTGTAGTATAGCCCGAGTAGTTGTCGAACCAACCAATCAACTCCGTCTGCAGATAGCGCTTGATTGAGAAGTCTTTATAACTAAAATGTTCATTTAAAAATGGTGTTTCCTGGTGAGTTTGGTGTTGTTGATACGTAGGATGCTGGTGATATGTAGAGTGCTGATTGTGATTGCGGTGATGTGTGTCATGGGGCGATGGTGGAGGCGATATCTGATGATGGAGGGATTGTGGGGGTGGATGTAGCTGATGATGTTGAGTAGTTGCAACACCATGATCTGTTCGTGCACTAGAAGTTGGAGAAGATGGTACATTACGGTTTGAAGGACTTGCCTTCTGCACCATTCGATGCTTCAAGTTCAAAGTATCCACGTAACTCATGCTGCGAGCACCAAAACGCTACAGTATCTCTTTCCTTCTTCCTTTTTTGGGAATAATTTTTTTTTGCGATTTTCGGAGAGGAAAGAGGCAGAGGTACGTACCCGTTGGGCGCTGCAGCTGCGAGAAGGACAGAAGTGCAAGATGGAGTACGCAATTCGGACGCTGGTGGTGCTGGGCGTGTGTTACTTGAT
>JACCDO011692492.1_pt1 | contig 11711 bp, 10 predicted proteins | sample 7446101 | NCBI WGS metagenome assembly JACCDO01 (sample SAMN15323440, study PRJNA562643) | freshwater metagenome | isolation source: river surface water | place: USA:Blue River Watershed | collected 2017-08-16 | reverse complement strand
ATCACGCCGGTATCGGCTGCTTCGTCGACTCGTGCGGCGACTGCGATAACTGCAATATCGGCGAGGAGCAGTACTGTCTCAACGGCGGCAACACCCCGACCTATAACGGTCGTGAGCGCGATGGCGTTACGCCGACCTACGGCGGTTACTCCACCTACATCGTGTGCAAGGAGCGGTATGTCCTGCACATTCCGAAGAACCTGCCCCTCGATGCAGCGGCACCACTTCTCTGCGCCGGCATCACCTTGTACAACCCGCTGCGCAAGTGGAAGGTCGGCCCGGGCATGCGGGTCGGCGTGATGGGCCTCGGCGGTCTCGGTCACATGGGCGTCAAGCTCGCTGTCGCCATGGGCGCCGATGTCACGATGATCAGCCACTCCAAGGCGAAGGAAGAGGATGCCCTCAGCCTGGGTGCACACAATTTCCTGTACTCGGGCGACGAGAAGCAGATGAAGGCGGCGCGAAACTCCTTCGATGTGGTCGTCAACGCAGTCTCGGCCGACATTGACGTCGTTCCCTACATCAACCTGCTCGGGCTCGACGGCGTGATGGCCCTTGTCGGTGCACCGCCGAAGCCGCTGTCGATCCCGGCATTCGCGCTCTTCGATCAGCGCCGCACCATCGGCGGCTCGATGATCGGCGGCATTCCTGAGACCCAGGAGATGCTCGACTTCTGCGGCACGCACGACATCGTCAGCGAGATCGAGACCATCGCGGTGCAGCAGGTCAACGAAGCCTGGAAGCGCGTCGTTGCGTCTGACGTGCGCTACCGCTTCGTGATCAACACTGACTCGCTGAACGATTAGTCAGCCACGACCGGCAATGCGCAGCACGCGCATTCGGTTGTAGCGCACGATAAGCACGAAGGGCGCATTGCCGAGTACCACGGCGATCGCGAAGGCCAAGGTCAGCCACCACGGATTGAAGAAGGCCAGCGGGATCCACGTGAGCATCGAGATCCAGTGCACCCACTCCGCGCGCCGAAGTTCCCGTGCATAGAGGGCCAGTTGCTCCGCCTCCGAGCCGGGCAGCTGGCCCTTGCTGCGCCCGCCGAAAACAGAACCCAGCTCAGGCAGCCTGTCCTTGATCGCATGAATCCCGATACGGCGGTACGACTTCGGAGTGTCGAATCGGGTCAGTCGCAGGATTCCGCGGTCGTGCTCGAGCCAGGAATCCGACCATCGCGGAGCAATCGCCCCGATCACCACCGACAACGCCACGACAATGAAAATGTCGATGACGATGCGCAGCACAAGCCCGGTCATCGTCATCGACACTCCACGCGGCGAGGGAGGGATTTGAACCCCCGGTGAGTTTCCCCACGGGCGCTTTCAAGGCGCCTGCAATCGGCCGCTCTGCCACCTCGCCTAACGGCGCCCACCTTACCGATTAGCCGATGGCGCCCTGTCGAGCCATCGGCATCGGGCCCGAGTTCGGGGCCACCTGGGTGAAGGCCACGTACGCATCATCGACCGCGAGCATCGACCACTGATGGCCATCCTTGTCGGAGATGACGTAGGCAGGGAGCAGCAGGATCGTGCCGTCGGGCTGCCAGTACTGGGCGAGACCGAGCTCTGACCCAGTGATGGTCGCGACCGTGATGGTCACGCTCAGGGCGGGGCGACCTTGGTAGCTCGGGTTCGGCGGCATGGTCGGCGCCGCGGCGGGCTGATCATCGACTGCGATGGTCACGTCGCCATTGGAGATCATCGCCGGCTGCAGTGCACTCCAGCCCGGCTGGCTCAGCCGCGTGATGGCGTCCTTGACGCCGATGATCGCGTAGCCGGGGATTTCGACGAGACCAGCAGAGAATCCATAGGCACTGGCAATCTCGCCCTCGCCGAAGAAGGTGACCGACCATTGCAGCTGCGTGCGCTCGCCATCGATGGTCAGCCATGCGGTGGCCGTCGTGAAGGGGTCGTACACATCGAGCTGCCAGTCGACCTGGTCGAGGGGAACGCCGAGGCGCGCGAAGATGTCAGTGGCCCACGCCTGGGCGTCCTTTTTCGACGGTGCGGGGCTCACGCTCGGTGCGGGGCCAGCCGAGCCCTCGACCGCGCCGACGGGACCTGTGCCGGACGAGCCAGCCCCCGCATCACCGCTGACCGCGCCATCAGCGGCAATGGCCGGAGTAGGAGTGCCGTAAGCCGTCGGATCGTTGTACGACCACGAGGCCGAGGAGTCCTCGTTCACGTAAATCGTGGGTCCGGAGCCATCGGTCGGACCAACTGTCCAGCCGTAGTCGTTCTTCACCGGCTGACCCGCGACACCGAAGACCGTGGCCAGCTCACTCGCGAGTGCGGCTCTGTCGATACCGGTGTCGTCGACGGTGTAGCCCGAAGCAGTGCCCGGCTTATTCGGCAGTCCCTTGCCCGGCGTGAACACGGTGTTGAACCCCGGCCAGATCATCGAGGAGGCAACCTTCGTGTCGGAGGCCTGAGAAGCGGAGCCATTCGACATGCCCATCGGCACGGTGCCGGGTTCATTGGCAGGTTCGACGACTACTGCAGACTCCTGCTTCTGAGGAGTCGTATTGCGGCCGATGATCGCACCGCCGATTGCAGCAGCGCCGAGGGCGACGACGCAGCCGCCGGCAATCAATGCTCGTTTGCCACCACGCGAGCGTGCTGCGCTCTCGGAGACTTCCTGCACTTCATTGGTGTCGCTCACGTTCACTCCTTCGGCCTGTCGTTGTGACGGCAGTCGACCGACAGCGGTTCCAGGCCCGTGATCACGATTGAATCACAGCTTGCGACTGAGTCTGCAGCGCGAGGTCATAGACCACAATGCCTCACAGGGAAGGGTGCTTCTAGCCCATGCACGAGACGGCTCGCGGATGCACTCGCCACCACATCTGCGATCCACAACAGTGGCTCGACGCTTGGCGGAGCATGACGAAGAATCACGGGATTTCGAGTCCCACGAGCGAATACCGTGGCAAAAAGTCGTTGATCTTCCCGATCTTGAGTTCTGCCCCTGCTCTCCAGCAGCCAGGTCTCGTCACCGCGTCCGTAAGAAGCCTCGCGCAGAAGTATGCGTCTCGCGCGTTCCTGTTGTCGTGGCAAAGCGAGCGTCACCCAGGCCGTGGTCGACCATGGGCCTCGTTGAACCCTTTCCACCAGGCCCCGTCGATCTGACATTCGCACATCATGAAAGTGGATCCGCCGCTGCCCCTTCTCGAGTAGCGACATCGCCGTGTCACGTGCCTCATCAAGTCGACCAGGCGATACGTGCACGAGTCCGATCACATAGATTCCTCGGTCACCATGTTCGACGAATGACTCGTCGCCGAAGGCGAGGCGCATCGTGCAATCGTGAGCAAGCTATGGCTGCGGCACAAGACTGCCGATAGACCTGTGGACGACATGCAGCTCTTGGCAGGGAGACTGAACTCGAATACGATTTTCGACGAGCCCACCCCCACGGGGGAACGGGAAGTGAAGCCAGGTGCGTCCCGGGGTATACCGGGCCCCTGGCTTCGCGGCCTTATTCCGCCATCTCGATCGGCTCGACCTCGCTGACCTCGCGCCCGCCTCGCCAATCGAGTACGAGGCCCACCAGAGTCAGCACGAGTGACACAGCCACCACGGTTGTAACGATCTCGACCACGCTGCCGTGGCGCCAGATCGAGATGATGCCGACGAGTACGACGAGGGCAATCCAGACGGACGCAGCTGCGCGCTTGTCTTCTGCAGCCAGGCGCGCGTAGAGCAGAACCTGAACGAGTGCGAAGGCCGAGCCCTCGAGGGCGAACAGCCACGCCTCGGTACCGAGGCCGAGCTCTACGTACTGGGCACCACCCAGCACTCGAATCACGAGATCACCGAAGAGCAGGCTGAAGCCGGTGATGACCAGACCGACTACGGCGGTGAGGCCGGTTGCGATGTAGACGGTGCGCTGCGACTTACCTGCGGTCATCTTCGGGAAGAGCACGATGATGATGGCATTCGGCAGGAAGAAGGCAATCTTCGCAAGCAGCACGCCCACGCTGTACTCGCCCGATAGCTCCTCGGACAAGAAGATGCGCGCCATCAGGATGTCGATGTTTGTGAGCGTGAAAAGCACGATAAGCGCATGTGCCACATGACCGAACTCGGCTGCGCCGCCGGCTCCGATCGTGCGTGCCCAGGCACCGGGGCAGCAGATGCGGTACGAGATGAAGGCGCCGACCGCGCAGCCCACGAGGATGCCGAGGGTTGCGCCGACCACACTGTGGAAGGCGACGACGCCGGCGATACCGAAGATCGCTCGCGAGGCGCCGTTAACGATGAAGCCGGCCGAGAGGCGCTTGTGCTCCTCGCGCCCCTGGGAGACGCCCATCGCGGCGGAACCGATGACGACAAAGCCGAGTGAGGCGATGCCGAAGACGACTGCGAGTACCGGAATCGCGAAAATCTGCGAGAGCGGCCAGGCGAGCAGGATGCCGCCGAGGATGATGACGATGCCGAGGTAAATCGACAGTCGAAGGGCTTGGCCCTCGACCTCGGCGCGATTGGTGGTGGCCACCGCCACACGGCGAGCAGCCAGGGCCTGCATGGCGATACCGATGGTGGAGACAATGACGAGGATCGCCAGCAGCGCCCCGAAGGCGCCGAACTCAGCGGGAATGAGCACGCGGGCAGCCACCATGCTCAGGGCATAGGCGGCGCCATTGCCGATCAGCGTGGCTGCGCCGACGAAGATCAGGCCCAGCGCCAGGGCGCGGCGGGGCGCTGTTTCGCTCATGGAAAGACCCTAATGGCTGACGACTAGAGCAGGTGCGCGTGAACCCACGCGCCGAGTGAGGCTGAGCACTCGTCGAGGGTTTCGCTCCAGGACTTCGCGGCCTGCTCGCCCGCCTGGTCACTGACCTCCTTGACCAAGGTGACCGGGATTCCCGCCCACTGGGCGGCACGAGCCACGGCGTAGCCCTCCATGTCGACCAGGTGGGCGTCCTTGGCGAGGCGCTCGCGCACCTCGGGCTTGGAGATGAATCGGTCACCCGTGGCGAGCACGGTGCCATCACCTGCCTCGAACTCCATCGGAGCGCCGAAGTGAATGCCCACCAGGTCGTAAATCGCCGCATCGTTGAGATCGTGCTGGATCACCGTGCTGATGACGTGCGTACCAGTGACGCCGTCACGCAGGGCGCCGGCAGTGCCGAGATTGACGATGCTTGATGGTCGATGCGTTCCGAGGATTGTCGAGACGGCGATCGCGGCATTCACCTTTCCGACACCCGTGACCAGAATCGGAAGCTCGTGCACATGCAGATGCACGGCCTCCTCCTCGAGCGCGACGACAAGGAGCGGGCGGTCAGGCCGGATATCTCGATGCAGGATCACGCAGGAAGCCTAGAGCGTGCGCTCAGCTGCCGAGGACAGTGCCGAGATGCGGATGCGGGATCGTGATCTCGACGTCATCAACCCAGATGTGAAGCACAGCGTTGACCACGGTAGCGCGATGGCAGTGCCCGCCGGAGAGTCGATCGAGGGCTAGCGCATGCAGGTGCAGCCCCGGGATCACCTCTCCGTCCTCGACATCGGGGAAGCGGAATCCGACGAGGGTTCCCGTCCACGCGGTGAACTCGAACTGCACCTCATGCTCGAGTACATCGGTCAGTGGCTTATAGGGCGGCTGCTGACCCGGCTCACTGCGCAGCAGGACGTCCTGGAACACGCCGTCGATGCGTACGGCGGCGACCAGATGATCGTGATGCTTATCAAGCAAGGACAGCACCTGATCGATGTGAGCAGTGATTCCTTCGAAGGTCAGGCCCGCAGGAAGCTCCTCGAGGATCTCCTCTCCGCCTTCCGCGACGACGGCGAACGGCATGCCGAGTGATCCCGCTGCCCGCACCGGGATCCCGTCGGCAGGAATGCACCACACCTCGTCGTCGAAGGCGACGATCTCGCCATCCACCGCCTCGGCAACTCCGAGCCCGAGTAGCGATCCGGCGAAGGCCTCATCAACCGTGGTCACGGCTTCATAGTGACCTTCGAAAAGGTCAGTGACGATCTCGATCTGTCGGATATGACCGTGATGATCCTCTGCGCGGTGAACGGCGGAGGCAAGGGCGGCATCGAACATGCGCACAACCTAGCGAGATCGGCCTCGAGGCGGCAGATGGAATGACGGAACCCCGCAGTCGTGATGACTGCGGGGTTCCTGGAGAAACAGGGTTAACCCGCGAATTGATTGCCGGTGAGCTCCGGGACTCGCTTCGCTCATTCCTCGCTAACCGGCGAAGTTCACCTCAGGAATGGTCGCCAGCGCCTCGGCGAAGCGGGCATCAGAAACCTCCTCGTCGACCATCGAGCCGCTGAGGTAGTTGTCGTATGCCGCGAGATCGAAGTGACCGTGGCCGCAGAGTGCGGTGAGAATGACGGTCTCCTCGCCGGTCTCCTTCGCCTTGAGTGCCTCGCGCACGGCAAGTGCCAGTGCGTGAGTGGGCTCCGGCGCCGGGACGATGCCCTCGGTGCGCGCAAACTGCACGGCAGCCGCGAAGCACTCGGTCTGCGGCACGGCAACGGCCTCCATCATTCCCAGCTCGTAGATGTGCGAGATGAGCGGAGCCATGCCGTGGTAGCGCAGGCCACCGGCGTGGATCGGGTCGGGGATGAAGTCATGACCCAGGGTGTGCATCTTCATCAGCGGGGTCATGCCCGCGGTGTCGCCGAAGTCGTAGCGGTACTCGCCACGGGTGAGCGACGGGCACGATGCGGGCTCGGCCGCGATGATGCGCGGGCTGATCTTGCCGGCCATCTTCTCGCGCATGAACGGGAAGGAGAGCCCGCCGAAGTTCGATCCGCCGCCGGTGCAGCCGACGATGTGGGTCGGCGTATCGCCGGCCATCTCGAGCTGCAGCAGTGCCTCCTCGCCGATGATGGTCTGGTGCAGCAGCACGTGGTTGAGCACGGAGCCCAGTGCGTAGCGCACGTTCTCATTCGTGGCGGCCACCTCGACAGCCTCGGAGATCGCGATACCGAGTGATCCGCTCCAGTTCTTCGGATCCTTCGCGAGCTCGCGTCCGATTGCCGTGAGATCGGACGGCGAACGGTGCACCTTGCCGCCGAATGCCTCGATCATCAGTCGGCGGTATGGCTTGGCATCGAAGGATGCGCCGACCTGCCACACCTCGCACTCGAGGTCGTAGAGCGCACACGCGAAGGACAGTGCGGTGCCCCACTGGCCGGCACCGGTCTCAGTGGTGAGCTTCTTGGTGCCGTCCTTCTTGTTGTAGTACGCCTGCGGCACGGAAGTGTTGGTCTTGTGCGAGCCGGCCGGCGAGACACCCTCGTACTTGTAGTAGATACGTGCAGGGGTGCCGAGCGCCTTCTCGAGCCGGTGCGCACGGAAGAGCGGTGACGGCCTCCACTGGCGGTAGACGTCGAGCACCCCGCCCGGAATATCGATGTACCGATCCTGCGAGACCTCCTGCATGATCAGGTCGATCGGGAAGAGCGGAAGCAGATCGTCGGGGCCTACGGGATCCATGCGACCCGGGTGCAGCGGCGGGGGCGGCGGCGCGGGCAGATCGGGAACGATGTTGTACCACTGCGTGGGCATCTGATCCTCGGTCAGCAGGTACTTGTGCTGGCGCACTGCGTCGTCCATCGCCATTCCCTTCTCGGGCGCTCCATCCAGCCGTGAATCACGCTGCATGTCCGAGGGAATCTCGCCTCGGGCGAGCGACGCTACCCGAGCACCTGCCCCGACGGGGGCGAATTTAGAGAGGTCGATTGGTGCCTTCGCGGGCGGTCAGTCCGCCCAGTCCTACGATCGCCATAGAAGAGGACGCGGCAGGGCCGTCACCTCATTGATGTCCAGGGAGATCCGTCATGCGACTCGAGGCAGCCGGTCACGACTGCGTGTACGCGACCGCGGGCTGGGGCATCCACGATGAGCGTTGGGTGGCTGCCCTGCTGGAGATCGGCCTGCATCCGCACGTGGTCTCCCTCGGACGCGATGCCGCCGACGCCCTTGAGCTGCGCGAGGCAGTGCTGGCCGCCGCGACTGCGGGTGATCGGGTGCGACCGGTTCTCGCAGGCCCGCTCCACACCGTCACCATGCCCCTGGCCGACCTGCCCATTCCCGTCGTCGGACTCTCCTGGGGCTACGACCTCAGTGATCTCGATCGCGACCGCGCCGATCTCACCTGGCTCACACGACTGCACGGGCTGATCGTCGACAGCGAGGCCAATCGAGCCATCGCCCTGACGGCGGGTGTCGAGGCCGAGCGCATCACCTTCATGCCCTGGGGCGTCGATTTAGACGCCTTCCCCTTCCATGCCCCCTGGATTGATGCCTTTCAACTCGGCGTACCTCCGCATGCCCCGCTGGTGCTCAGCCTTCGGGCGCATGAGCCGATCTATCGGGTGGCCGACATCATCCGTGCGTTCGCAGAAGTTCCGCGTCGCGACGACGTGCACGAGGACTTTCCGGATCCTTTCCTGATCATCGGTCACCGCGGCTCCTTGACCGATGAATTGAAGGTGCTGGTACGCGAGCTCGAGATCGAGCGGCGCACACGCTTTATTGGCACCGTGCCCGAGAACGAACTCGTGCCGTTGCTGGGTCGCGCCAGCTGCTACGTGACCGCATCCGAGGTTGACGGCACGTCGGTGACCTTGCTGCAAGCCATGGCCTGCGGCACGCCGGTCATCGCGAGCGATACGCCGGGCAACCGCGGCTGGGTGCGCGAGGGCCAGACCGGCCATCTCTTTCCCGTGGGCGATGTCGAGTCATTGACGAGGTGCCTGATCGAGGTGACAGCGCAGTACCCGCAGGATCTCGTCGACCGGGCGCGGGCCCAGGTGGAGCAGCACGCGGATTGGCACGCCAACCTCGGCCGTCTCGCGGCGGCATTGCGCCTGGGCTGACGGACCAGCCTTACCTCGCGGCCTGTCCATTTCGTCCCTTAATGTTGTTACTGGGGCGTAAGTGACGATGTGGCCCATCCCACATGACCCCCGAAAGCACGTCCGATATGCGGATGGTTGGGTCGCAGGACCAAAGTCCCTTCCGTAACGTCAACCGGGTTGTCGGCCACAGGACCGCATTCGCGGACCACCGTCAGCACGCTGAATCACCAGATCTGCCAAGGCTTTTTTCACGGCCGCAACGGAGACGGTGTACCGGGGAACCACCCGGGTCGGAGCACTCAGCCGGCCCATGGGGCGAATCGGCGGCAGAACCCAGCACTGGGGATGTCGTCGTAGGGCAACCTTCAAGGCCCGAGTCCGTCAGCTCACCTGGGAAGCGGATCTCGAAGGGAACCGCGTGCGTACGGTTTTGCGCTCTACCGGCGTCCAATGGACCGCCATCGTCATCGCCCTGGTGGCACTGATCATCACGATCATGCTGCCGTCGAGCACCTCCAGCGCCTCGGCCGCGACGCCGACCCAGGTGCACTCCACCGTCATGATCGCCCGCCTCGGCACGATTCCGAAGGCGAAGCCGACCGCTGCCCAGATCCGCAAGGCGCAGATCAAGACCCTGCGCATGAAGCTGGTCAAGGTAGCCAAGGCCCAGATCGGCGATCGCTACTCGGCCGGCTCGGCCGGCCCCAACGCCTTCGACTGCTCTGGCCTGACCCGCTACGTCTACAAGACCGCGATGGGCAAGACCCTTCCGCATCAGTCGCGCTCGCAGTTCGGCGTCGTGAAGAAGATCCGCACGAAGGATGCCCAGCCGGGTGACCTCGTCTTCTTCTTCAAGCGCGGAGCGCATCACGTCGGCATCTACATCGGCGGCGGCAAGATGGTCGATGCTGCGGGCTACGGCAAGGGCGTGCGTGTCAGCCCGATCCACGGTTCGTGGTGGGGCCGGACGTTCAGCGGCATAGGGCGCATTGTTCCTGCGGCGTAAGTGACGACGTCACGCAACGCGCACAGCACGCGCCTGCTGATTAGTCAGCGGCAGGGAAACTGACGCGAATCTCCAGCCCACCGAGTTCGGACTGCACGGCCTGCGCATCGCCGCCCGCGGCACGCGCGGATTCCTGCACGAGTGCGAGTCCGAGACCTGAACCGCCCGGAACGGCCGAACTGCCACGCGTGAATCTCTGGAAGACGGATTCGCGCTCATCGGCCGGCAGGCCCGGGCCATCGTCACCCACGGCCAGCAAGACGTCGCGGCCTTCCCTCCGCAGCGTCACGTGAATACGGCTGCGCGCGTACGACATCGCATTGCCGAGAAGCTCGTCGGTGATCTTGGCGACCGTGCCTTCGCTCGACATGATCCACATCTCCGGAGCGATATCGCCAGTGAGTTCGATATCGCGCTCATTCGCGATGAGCTCGGCCTCGGCGATACGACCGGCAACCTTGGTCGATGCATTCATGCGGCGCACCACGGTGCTTCCGGAGTCCGTACGCGCGAGTGACAGCACCTGATCGATGCGATGGGTGAGTCGATCCACCTCTGCGGTTGCTGCGACAGCCTCTGCTCTCACCGAATCCTCGGTCGTGATGTCTTCAATCGCCTCCAGGCGAAGTCGAACTCCGAACAGCGGCGTGCGCAGGTGATGCGAGGCGTCAGCAGCCACGCGCTCGGTGCGCGCGAGAATGCCGTCGAGCTTGCCCGCTGTCGAATTGAGCGCCGACGCGACAGAGCGCACTTCCGCAGGACCATCAGTTTCCGAGGCCCGCAGGGCGAGATCATCGGGCAGTGCATGAGCCACATCGGCAAGACGGCGCAGCGGCGAGGCAATCGAGCGGGCAAGCAGCCAGGCCACCACTGCGGCCACGGCCATCACCGCGATCACGAACAGCAGCACCCACAACTGGGTCGAGCGCACGACCGACGTGACAGCGTCCTCGGGAATCGATAGGCGCACTGCCCCGCTGACCTGCTGGTTCTGCACGATGGGCGCGGCCACGTAGCGCAGATCAGTGCCGAGGGTCGACGAACTGCGCACATCAGTGGTCAGGTAGCCCTCGAGTGCCTTGGTGATCTCAGGTCGATCGAAGGCACGATCGAGATTGGAGTCACTGCTGTCGGCAATGAGCTTGGCCGCGGTATCGACGACAACCACGCGGGCGCCTGTGGCCTGGTGGATGTCCTGGCTTTCCTGCGACCACAGCTCACGCGGCTGCGAGGAGAGAACTGATGCGGCACTGAGGGTCGCAACCTCAAGACGCGAGATGAACTGATCTCGCTGATCATTGGCGACAATGATGACGAGCGGGATGGCGAGCGCGATCGCGACAAGAGCGACAAGCGCTGTCATCGCGATGACGAGCCGCTTGGTCACGCGGCACCCTCGCCAAGTCGGTATCCGACTCCGCGAACTGTCTCGACCAAGGACGCATCACCGAGCTTCTTGCGCAAGGTGGCAATGTGAACATCGAGGGTCTTGCCCGTGCCGATCCAGACCGGATCCCACACGCGCGAGAAGAGCTCCTGACGCGACACCGCGCGACCGGGCTCCTCGGCGAGAACTGCCAGCAGATCGAACTCCTTCGCCGTCAGGTCGATTTCCGCACCATCGACGGTCACGACGTGGCGCGTGCGATCAACGACGACGCGACCACCTCCGACTGTCGGCTCATTGCGACGACGCCGCGCGATGGCACGCACGCGCGCCGCGAGCTCGCGCACGCTGAACGGCTTGACCACGTAATCATCGGCGCCGAGCTCCAGCCCGACGATGCGATCGGTCTCCTCGCCCCGCGCAGTGGCAATGAGGACGGGAACGTCGGAGTTCTTGCGCAGCTCGCGCAGCACTT
>JACCDO010021125.1_pt1 | contig 11712 bp, 10 predicted proteins | sample 7446101 | NCBI WGS metagenome assembly JACCDO01 (sample SAMN15323440, study PRJNA562643) | freshwater metagenome | isolation source: river surface water | place: USA:Blue River Watershed | collected 2017-08-16 | reverse complement strand
TCATCGACGCTCGTGCGACCTGTGCAGCGCCGTCCCCACGGAGCGTCAGAGCAAAGGGCCATCAGCAGTTCGAGGTCCTCGCGCTTGCACTGGCGTGCGATGCCGATGCACAGCGCCGCGGATTCGCGGACCTCTTGGTCATGGCTCGCAAGGCGTTCGCGAAACAGGTCGTGGAGTCGCAATCCGTCGGGATCCACGCCGATCTTGGCGAGCGCGATCATTGCTGCGGTGATCGTGTCGCGGTCCTCTGCGCGCGCGAGTGCCTTGGCCAGTGCGGGCACTACGACGGTGCGAACCTCGGTCTCACTTGGCGCTTCCAACATGGAGCCAAGCGCTCCACGGCCACCAAGCAGGACGTCGGTTGCGTGGAAGGCACGGCGCAGGGCAAGGCCGTCGCGTACGCGCAGCAGTGGGTCCTTCTGGAACTCCCACCAGAACTCCCAACTCGAAAGGTCTGCATCGACCGCGTAGCCGCGACTTCCTTGGCGGCCCGCGCCTGCGACGCCAGACGGACCAGCTGGCCCCGAAGCGGTCGAAGTGGCTGCTGGGCCCGCAGGGACGCCGCTGCTCGCGCCCGAGGAGCCGCTCGTGCCGCTAGCACTGCTGCCACTGCTGGATCCGCTTGGTGGCACAACTGTGCTTGGTCCGCGGTATTGGCCGCCATGCGGCATCGCCATCGCGGTGGCGTGGATCGCAGCGAGAGCCACTGCACATCGAACTGCATGTCGAGTTGCTTGCGAGTTCATGTCGGTCCTTCGCAACGGCTGTTCCAAGCACGAGCAAGCTAGAAACGAAAACGGGCAGCTCAGCAGAGCTGCCCGTCTTGGAGCCGTGAGGCTCAGCCGATCACAGGATGTCGAGGATGCCGGCGGTCTTGTCCGTCAGCGTGTCGACTGCAGCACGGTAGTTCATGTTCGTGCTGATCTTGCTGTTCCACGGCAGCTTCTCCTTGTCACCGACGCCGCCCAATGCGACGGCAGCGAACGCGCGCGACAGCGGCGTGAGCTGCTCATTCGCGAGCATGCGCTTCAGCGGCTCGATCGTGCGACGATCGCCGATGAAGCCGAGCGCCGAAGCGACGGCCGAGAGCTTGGCGAGGTTGGTGTCGCCATCCCCGAGCAGCTTCTGCAGTTCGTCCGCGACGCTCTTGTCGCCGAGCTTGCCGAGAGCGATCGCGGCTTGCTGCAGCAGTTCCGGGCGGCGGACCGACTTCTCGACGATGTCGCGGATGTCAGGTTCCGAGCGCTTGTCGCCCATGAGCGCCAACGCGATGCAGAGGTAGCCCGCGAGATCGTCCTTGCTGCGGCTCTTCACGAGCAGCGCGCGGAGATCGTCAGCAGCTGCCTCGTAGCGGCAGAGGCCCAGGCCGACCGCGAGGCCCGACTGCGCGCTCGGGTCCTTCACGTCTTCGAGCGCGGTGCGCAGCGTGCGGCCGAACTCTTCCTCGAGCTCCGCCGTGCGGCCGGCAGCTTGGTCCGCTTCGTACTTCTCGTAGGCGTAGACGCCCATCGCGATCGCAACCCAAGGCTTCTCGATCGACTTGCCGGCCTTGTCGAACTCCTTGAGGAGTTGCGTGCGGCACCAGGTGCCGCCGATCTGGCCGAGGGCCAGCATCGCGAAGTACTTGGTCTGCAAGTCGCGGTGCGACTTCCAGGTCTCGAGCAAGAGCTTGCCGTACTCGGCGTCCGGCGACTTCTCGTCGTCGATCGGCTTGCACAGCTGGCCAAGAGCGAGAACGCATGCGCGCGGCACGTCGTTGCTGCTGCGCTTGGTCTTGCCCTTGTCGGCAAGGTCGTCCGCGAAGAGCTTCTTGTAGGACTCGACGACCTTCGTGTCGGCGTAGTCCTTGCCAAGCAACTTGGCGATCGCGGGCGGGCAGTGCGATTGCAGCAACTGATCGCCCGAGCCCAAGGTCTTCATGTAGTAGGCCTCAAGGCACTTGAGGGCATCGGCAACGAGCGCCTTGTCGCCTTCGCCGCTCGCCGCTGCGGCGCCTTCGCCGGTCGCGGGAGTGGTCGACGGTGCGCCAGCGGCGTTGAGGATGCCGATCGCGTTGATCGCAGCAACCTTGGTGTTGCGCGTGCTCTTCGAGTCATCGTCGACGAGTTGACGCAGCGCATCGAACGCCTTGCGCTTCAGCGCCGCATCCGCGTTGGCATGGGAAACCAGGCCAAGTGCGTAGCAGGCGAAGGCGCGCGTGCGGTCGTTCACGTCGCCGCCGCTGGCCTGCTTCGCTGCATCGCCGTTGAGCACGAGGCTCGTCAGCATGTCGATGTTCTCCGCGTCAGGCAGAGCTGCGATGCCGAGCGCGAGCGCTGCGGTTTCGCGGATCTCCTGGTCGCCGCGCTTCAGGCGCGGGATGAACACATCGCGCAGCTTGAACTCGCTGTGGTTGCGACCGACCTTGGCCATCGCGACCATGCACGACGACGTGATGTCGCGGTCTTCGGTCGAGTCGATTGCCTTCTTCAGCGCAGGGAGAATGACGTTGAGCTTCTCGTCTTCCGACGGGCTCATCGTGTCCTGCGAATCCACCTTGCGCGTGGCGCCGAGGTAGAACTCATCGCTACCGGACACAGCCGTGCCGGAGTGAATCGCGTCGCGGAGGCGGATGTAGGGGTCCTTGTTGAACTCCCACCAGAACTCCCACTTGTTGAGGTCGTCTTCGAGCTGGATGCCGCGACCGCCGGTCGTCGGGCCTCTGCCCGCCGCGGGGCCCGCAGGGCCGCCCGTTGCCGGACCAGCAGGACCAGGAGCCGCAGGGCCGCCGGGGCCAGGGGTCGCCGGGCCACCGGGGCCAGGAGTTGCGGGACCGCCGGGGCCACCGCCACGGCCGCCACCGGGATTCGGCGGAACCACGTCACCGGGGCCGCGATACTGGCCGCCGTGGGCATTGCCGGTTTGCGGCAGCAGCGCGAGAACGCCTGCGCAGCAAAGGCCTGCGAGAACGAGCTTCTTCATGTTGGGATTGCTCCGAGGGTGCCGGCCTACCAGTGGCGCGGCGGATGGTGCGGGTGCGCAGGATATCGATCCTGGCAGTCTGCACTGCGCAAAATCAGGGCCATGCCCGTTCGTTGCGGCGATTTTTGTCGATCGACGTGGAATTGAAGCGGAAGGGCTAACCGTGTCGCACTTCGTGGACATCTCGCCGCACGAGTGTTACCTGGGCGAAACGATAAGACGCTGCCGCTTCAATCGAGGCAGCAGCTTCCCATGAACGCCAGGCGCGGCAGCGAAGCTAGGCAAGTGGATCTCGCCGTCGAGTTTCGCAGGGAATAGGGGGGACCCATCCCACCCGGTGACGAGCAATCCTGCTTCTGTGAGCACCAACGCGGCAGCGGCGAGATCCCAGAGGTGCCCCTGCTCTTGGATGTTCGCGACGAGTCTCCCGTTGGCGACATCGAGCATCTGGACGACCGTCGAACCGTAGCAGCGGATGCGTGCTCCTTGCTGCTGGATCGCGGGAAGGATCGCAGGCGGCTTGGCGCTCCGTCGCCATTGGCAGCCGACGACTGCTTTGTCGTCCCACGTGGTCTTTGGCGCGCGCAGCGGTGCGCCATTGCGCATGGCGCCGTGGCCTGCGATTGCAGTGTAGAGGGCACCTTCGGGCTCGGCCCATACGGCGGCGACGACGGGGACTCCGCGCTGCAGCAACGCGATCGACACCGCCCAATGAGGGAGGCCGCACGCGTAGTTGCTGGTGCCGTCGATCGGGTCGACGACCCAGGTCAACTCGCGGTCGCACTTCTTGCCGCCGGTCTCCTCGCCGAGCCATCCAGCCTCGGGCATGGCAGCAAGCAGCGCGCTGCGGATCCGACGCTCGCAAGCACGATCGACATCCGTCACGAACTCGAACGGCCCTTTGCGTCGCAGCTTCGGACGCTGCGACGAGGCGGCGCGCTGAGAAGCAAACGCCGCCGCGTCGAGACTGGCGTCCACGGCAGCGCGCAACGCGTGCAGCATGCGATCGATCTTCAGTGGCTCGGTGGTCATGCGGCGACGTTGACGGTTGCGCGGGAGAAAACAAGGGTGCGCGATGGCAAGTGCTCGCTACAACTCGGCGCCCATGCGACGCGTGGCCCTCGCGAGTCTCGGTGTGCTGCTAGGCGCCTGTGCGGCGTCCAAGCCGGAGGCCCCGAGTGAGTTTGGCGGCGCTGGGTCAACCTTGGTGGCGTTGGATGCCAGTCACGAAGCCGATGCTCCAGCCGCAGACCTGCCTTCGGAGGCGCAGTTGTGGCAACGAGTGGAGTCCGGCAATGACGTGGTCGAGTCCGCTCTGTTGCTCGTGACGATGTTGGAGTCCGAAGAGCGTCACGTCGACGCGCTGAGAGCACTGCGAATCGCAGCCGCCAAGGCTCCGCAATCGGCGGAGCTCGCAGTCGCTATCGCTGGTGTGCTGCGCGATCTCGGCCGGCGCGCCGAAGCGATCGACACCCTGTGCGCACTGCGCGATCGAGACGCCGCAGCGTTTGGCCCAGGTTTGTGGCATGAGCTGGCGGAGATGTGCTGCATCGAGTCGTCGTTCTCGACCGCAAGGGACTGCATGCGCCGCCTGCGCGCGACCGTCGATGGCGCGGACTATCTGCGGCAACGGGAGGAGGAGTTCACCCTGTTGGAGAACGCCATACAGCGCGGCGTTGGAGGTCGCCCGACGCGCGTGCGAGACCTGCTCGGAGACTTGCGCGGCGCTGCAGCTCCGTCGACTCGACTGGACGCATTGCAACGTCTGCTCCCCGTTGGCGGCGCAGTCGCGCAATCGGCGTGCACGATCGCGGTCGGGGATGCCTCTGCTTCGTTGCGAGCGATGGCTGTTGAGGCGGCCGTAGTGGACGCGCAGTTGTTGTCCGATTTCTGCGCGGCTGCGCTCTCGGATTCTGATCCATCCGTTCGCATCGCGGGAGCGCGCAAGGCGACGGCGTTGCCCCTGGCGGACCGCGTCGCGCTACTGCTCGGGGCGTTGGCCGCCGAACAGGATGCGAGCGCGTTCTTGGCGATCGATGCGGCGTTGGGCATGGACTCCTCGGAAGCGAGCCCCGCGAGCGCGGCCAATGCAGCAAACGCCGCCTATCGTCGAGATAGGGTCGAGAGTCGTCGACGGAGTTTGGCAAAGTGAGCGAGACCAACGAAATCGGAGGCAACGCGCTGATCGTCCGTCGCGGGATGCGCCAATGCGGATGCGCGCTCATTGCTTCGCTGCTCCTGTGCGCGTGCTCGGTCCACAACTTGAGCTACGACCAGATCCTTCGCGACTTAGATGCCACGGTCGAAGTGGAGGGCAGCGGCGAGGACGAGCGACTTGTCTATCGCACGCAAGTCGAGGCCACGTGGGGCATCGCACGCTGGTCGCTGATGGCGCCGTTCCGCTGGTTCCTGTTGCCGTTGTTCGGGGAGCGCGTTGACAGGGAACTCGAGAATCCCTCGGCCTACGTGCGCGAACTTGCCGGCGCATTGCCTGAGAAGGCAGGTGGCCGCATCGAGCGACGCGTCGCGACGGCGCAACGGCTGGTGCGCATCGCTGAACTCGACCCTTCGCCGCGAAACCGGATCATGGCGCTCGAAGGCCTCGCGCAACTTGCCGCTGCGCAGGGTATCGCGCTAACCGAAGGCATCGCAGAACTCGGCCCCAAGCCGTCGCTGTTGGAAGGAGCAAGCGCTTGGCGGGACACGTTTGCGCAATTCCGACCTGCGGCGCGCACGCCAGTTGGAGCACCGCTGCAGGATGCCGATGACGTTGCCTATCGAGCTGCGATCGCGGGCCTGTGCTCGCGGCCGCTCGCGAACTGGCGTCAGCGACTCGCGTTGCTCTCGGACCTCGCGAATGCGTACGCGGATGAGCCGCAAAGTGAGCTTCGCGACTTCACTCGCGCATCCCTTGAGGTCGCGTTCGCGAACGCGGCGCGCGCATCGATCGTCGCGGCGACGCAAGGTCGCGGCCCAGAACTTCGCGAAGTGCGGTTGTGCGCGATCGAGTTGCTGCATCGCTCTGCCGGAGCGGACTCGGTTCCGCTGTTGCTGGCTCTGATCGCAGCGTCGCCAGAACAAATCCAAGCCGGCGAGCCTCAGTTCGAAGACTCCGATGCTCTTCGACTCCGATTGATCCACATGTGCGGACAATTGCAGGGCGATCGCGCTCTGCGCACGGCGAAGATCGCGGGTCGCGATGCGTGGGATGAGGTTGCGCCTGCAGAGTTCTTGGTCCGAATGGCGCTCGACAGCGATCCGTTTTTCTCACCAACGGCGATCCCTGCGCGCGAGGCGCTCGCGTTCTGCGTCGGCCGCAAGAGCGCGGACCCAAGCCCGGACGCCGGTGATGGAGAAGACTGGGTCGCCGCGTGGTGGAATGACTACCGAAAGCAGAGGACCGTGCCGTGATCTGTCGTTGGATCGATCGCTCCATGACCTACGACGGCTCGCAGTTGAGCGCGCATTGGATCCTCAGCGAGACCGGCATCGTCGGGGATGCGCTCGTTGCGTTTCGCGGTCCCTGTAAGGTGCGCCGCGACGAGATTGCGGATCTGGCAGACATCGATGGCCCAGGGATCGCCGCCGATGACATGGTGCACTTCGTCTGGGAAGCGTTCTCGGACACGGGATTGATGCTTGGCGTGCACCGGCAACGGCTCTTGAGCGCCACGGCTCTTGAGGTCCTGCGCGGGATGCGCCCCGACTTGATTGCCCGCCGCGACGGCGACGATCTGTTCGTCGGGGATGGCAAGCTGTCGATTTCGATCGCGACGGTCACGCCCGTGAGTTGCCTCATCCACTTCGCAGTCAATGCCACGCATGGCGGTGCGCCCGTTCGCATCGCTGCGCTGTCGGACCTGCGAGTCGATCCGCGCGCGTTTGCGGAGAGTCTGTTGGCGCAGATGGCAAGCGAGCAGGCAAGCATCGCCGAGGCGCGCTGCAAGGTTCGCGCAAAGGGAGAGTGGGCGCGATGACTCGTGCTACGGCAGTGAAGCTGATCAAGTTCCTGCTCGTCATCGGGTTGATGACGCTCGTGTTCCGCAGCGTGCAATGGGACGACCGCTTGCTTACCGCGCGCGCAGGGGCCGATGCAGTCGAAGAGACGGTCACGATTCGCGGCGCATGGTCCTCGGATCGCGTCGTCCTCGTCGACAGCAGTGGCAACGAGCGCACGGTGCAACCCGGCAAGCAGGCGGACGGCAGCGAGATCGAGTTAGCGCCTGGGTTCTTGACCTACTGGCGCAATCTCGATGTCACGTTGTTCGTGCTCGGTGCCGCGTGCTACTTCGTCACGGTCTTGGTCGCCGGCGCGCGTTGGTGGTGGTTGCTGCGGGTCAACGGTCTGAACGTCACGTTGCTCGAATCGCTGCGGTTCACGTGGATCGGAGTGTTCTTCAACACCGTCGTCCCTGGTGCGACGGGCGGCGACCTGATCAAGGCGATCTACATCATGAAGCACTGCCCGGGCCAACGTGTCCCGGCGCTGGTTTCGGTGATCGTGGATCGCGTGCTCGGATTGGCATCGCTTGCGATCTTGGGCGCGGTGGTCGTGCTGTTCGCGTTGGATCGATTCGGCGATCTTGCGATCGCAATCTGGTCGGTGATCGGCGGCCTAGCCCTGCTGTTTGCGATCGCGTTCAGCCGACGGCTTCGCAGCCTGGTGCGCCTCAAGTGGATGCTTGAGCGCTTGCCCAAGAAGTTGGGCAACGTGCTGCGCATGTTGGATGAAGCGGTCTTCGTCTATCGCGGGCACAAGAACGTGGTGCTGGCGAGTTTGCTTGCAGGCGTGGCCAACCACGTCGTGTCGGTCATGAGCGTAGTCTTCATTGGCGATGCGCTCGGCGTCGGCATGCCGTGGACCGAGTACTTCGTGCTCATCCCAGTCATCAACATCATCAGCGCCGTGCCGTTGATGCCGAATGGCTGGGGGCTCGGCGAAGTGCTCTACCAGAAGTTGTTCGCGACCTACGGTGCCTCGTACATCACGGGTGCGGGGTCCCTCGAGGCTGGCGCGAAGGCCATGGGTACGCGCGCCGTGGCGTTGTCCGTGCTCTATCGCTTGCACACGACTCTTTGGTCGCTGCTCGCAGGCTTGCTCGTGCTATTCGGCCGCGATCGCGTCACGCAGCAGGACATTGCGGCGGAGCAGCAGCGCGAAGAGGCGGGCGGCTAGGAAAGCAGGCTGGGACGGGCTCGCTCGCGACAGTTCGCACTCGGCGTTTGCGAGAAGCCCTGCCTTGTCGCAGAGCAGGGCTCGCGCCATGCTGCTTGCCCCATGAATCTGCTCGTCGTCGGCTCCACTGCGTTCGACACCATCGAAACCCCGCATGCGGAGGCGAAGCGATGCCTCGGCGGTTCCTCGACCTACTTCGCGCTGTCTGCGCGCATGTTCACGCCCGTTGGGCTCGTGAGCGTGGTGGGCGAAGACTTCCCCAAGGAGCATCGGACCCTGTTGGAGTCGCGCGGAATCGACCTTGCTGGCCTCGAGACGAAGCCCGGCAAGACGTTCGCTTGGCATGGCCGCTACTCCGCGGACATGAACTCGCGCACGACCATCGACGTGCAGTTGAACACGTTTGGAGACTTCCAGCCGAAGGTGCCGGCCAAGTTCCGTAACTCGCGCTTCGTGTTCCTCGCAAACGGCGCTCCTGCGACGCAGATGTCGGTGCTGGACCAAGTCGAGAGCCCCGAGTTCGTCGTCGCAGACACGATGGACCTTTGGATCGAGCGCGAGCGCGACGGACTGTGCGCGTTGATGAAGCGCATCCACGGCATCATCGTCAACGACCAAGAGGTCAAGCAGTTGACGGGTGAGAGCAACCTCATCAAGGCGGGCAAGGCTGTGCTCGCGATGGGCCCGTCGCTCGTGATCGTCAAGAAGGGCGAGCACGGGTGCTTCGTGTTCAGCCCCTACTTCCACTACGCGCTGCCGGCATATCCGACCGAGCGCGTCGTCGATCCGACCGGCGCTGGCGATAGCTTTGCGGGTGGCTTCATGGGCTACCTGTCGAGCTGCGACACGGTCAGCCTGTGGAACATGAAACGAGCCGTCGCCTATGGCACGGTTGCGGCGAGCGTCAACGTCGAAGCGATCGGCGTCGATGCGCTCGCGGCTGCGGATCGCTCGACGATCGAGCGTCGCTACCAGGACTTGCTGCAGTTCGTGCAGTTCTGAGCGCGGGCTCAGTTCTCGCTACGATCCTGCTGCTCGAGATCTGCTGGCCGACGGCGGAAGCCCGCGGTCAGGTCTCGCATCATGCCTTGGCGCCAGCCAAGCAACTTGTAGTCAGGCCCAAACCACAGCATCGCGCCGGGCATGTTCGCCGAGTCGGAGTCCATCGAGAACCGGGCTCCTGGCGCATTGCGGACGACATTCATGCTGACCGTGGCGCCCCAACCCGAGCTGTCAACGTGGTGCCACAGCAGCGCCACGCCATCGTATTGGTACTCGAAGACATGGTGAGGAGCGCCCAAGCGCGCAAGGCATGAGGCGAGGTCATCGACTCCGGGCTGCAACGCCGTGAGTTGTTCCTCGGCGACGGGATTGTCCTCGTAGCGAACGCCGTAGCTGAGCTGCACGCACGAAGCAGCAACCCAGCACAACGCGAAGCCGATCGCGCGCCCGATCACTTGTTCGTCACTCCGGGGCGCTGCGCATCGCGCTCAGCATCGTCCTCGGCCTCATGCACTGATTCCCACGGCAATGCATACTGAGTGCGATGCGTGCCGTAGGTGGCTCCGCAGTGGGTGAGGACGTCCTTCTCGTCGAAGAAGACCCACAGTCGATCGGTCCGCATGTCCTGCGCGAACATGTTGAACACCACCAGCACCAAGCCTGCGCTCTTGGCGCTCGATGCGTCGTAGCGGTAGGCCGAACGCCGCCCGAGTTGAACCACCTCCGTGGGAGCCCCAATCTTCTCGACGACCTCGCGCGCGGTGGTCTTGCCCGGCTCAAACGTCCTCACGATCTGCGCATCGATGGGGTCGTTGGATTCCATCCGGGCGATGCCGCAGGAGGCGAGGATCAGGGCAGACAGGGCAATCGCATGAGAGCGCTTTGGCATGGGGCCGAGGCTAGCCCACCGTGGCTGGTGCGCAACGACGCGTCGGCCAGACGGCACTCGTTTGGTGCGCTATCGGCGACGGCACTTTTTGAGCGAACTTTCCTGTGCCGTGCCTAGGCTGCACGGAATGAACGTGCTCCAGAACTACGTGAGCGGCAGCTGGCAAGCGGGCAGCGGCGCCACGAAGACGCTCCACGATCCGTCCACCGAAGCTGTCCTCGGCGAGTTGCGCGAAGGCGGTATCGATTTCGGCGCAATGCTCGCACATGCGCGCACGAAGGGACTGCCCGCGCTGCAGTCGATGACCTTCGCGCAGCGCGGCGAAGCGTTGAAGTCGATTTCGAAGATGCTGCATGAGAAGCGCGATGAACTGATCGCGATCAGCACGCAGAACGGCGGCAACACCCGAGGCGACGCGAAGTTCGACCTCGACGGCATGACCGGGACCCTTGCGTTCTACGGATCGCTCGGCGCGTCGCTTCCGGCCAGCGGTGTGATGCTCGACGGCGATGGCATTCAGCTCGGCCGCACGCCGCGGTTCTTTGGCCAGCACGTGTTGACCTCGCGCCCAGGCGTCGCGATCCACATCAACGCGTTCAACTTCCCGGCGTGGGGCATGGGCGAGAAGATGGCGTGTGCGCTGCTCGCCGGCGTGCCTGTCGTCGAAAAAGCTGGCACGCCGAGTGCGATGCTCGCCTGGCGCATCTCGCAACTCATCGTCGAGAGCAAGATCCTGCCCGAGGGCAGCTTCCAGTTCCTGTGCGGCTCGGTCGCGGGCGCGCTCGACCATCTTGCTCCGCTGGATTCGGTCGCGTTCACCGGGTCGTCGAAGACCGGCGCGATCATCCGCGGCAACAAGAACCTCATCGCGAAGAACTGTCGCGTGAACATCGAGGCGGACTCGGTCAACGCAGCCGTCCTCGGTGCAGATGTCGATATCGGCGGCGACACGTTTGCTCAGTTTGTCGCCAACGTCTCAGTCGACATGACGCAGAAGGCGGGCCAGAAGTGCACCGCCGTTCGTCGCATCTTCGTTCCGGAAGCGCTGCTTGAGGACGTCAAGGAGGCGCTGCTTGAGCGCCTGAAGGCAACCAAGGTCGGCAACCCTGCGGACGAAACGGTTCGCATGGGGCCGGTTGCCAGTGCCGAGGCGTTGCTCGCCGTGCAATCAGGCATGCAGCAACTGATGACGGCAGCCGATGCGTTGTGCGGCGGCCCCGCGAAGGCTGCGGAACGCGGCTACTTCGTCGCTCCGACGTTGCTCCTCGCGCGCGATCGCGATGCGGCGCAGCTCCATGAACTCGAAGTCTTCGGCCCTTGCGCGACGCTGATCCCATACTCGGGCGAAGCAAAGGAAGCCGCTGCTCTTGCCAACCGCGGCGGCGGCGGCCTGGTGGCCAGCCTCTACTCGGATGACCGTGAGACGCTCGATTGCCTCGTGCGCGCGATGGCTCCCTGGCACGGTCGCCTTTGGATCGGTAGCGAGAAGACGCAGGGCCAAGCTTTGGGGCCGGGCGCGGTGTTGCCTGGAACCATCCATGGCGGCCCCGGCCGAGCCGGCGGCGGCGAGGAACTCGGCGCGCTGCGCGGGCTTGCGTTCTACATGCAACGCACTGCGCTCCAAGGCGATCGCGCGCTTCTGGGCAAGGTGCTCGGCGCGGAACTGGCTGGTTCCTGATCGATC
>JACCDO010004517.1_pt1 | contig 11712 bp, 15 predicted proteins | sample 7446101 | NCBI WGS metagenome assembly JACCDO01 (sample SAMN15323440, study PRJNA562643) | freshwater metagenome | isolation source: river surface water | place: USA:Blue River Watershed | collected 2017-08-16 | reverse complement strand
TGGTGTAAACATGGGAACTCCAACAAGTCCAAATGGTGTAAACATGGGAACTCCAACAAGTCCAAATGGTGTAAATATGGGAACTACAACAGAACCAAATATCTTTGGATTAAATACCTCAACTTCTACACCTACAAATGGAAACAAGGAAAATGCCTCTGCAAATAATTTTGGATTGAAAGGAGGTCGTAAGAGCAGACGTTCTAGACGTTCTGCTCTGAAAAAAAAAAAGTTTAAGGGTGGTAGTTTGAATTTGCGTTCCAAAAAAAATAAACTTGTTGCTAAATCCAAAAAATTTTTATCAAATACCAAGAAAAATTACAATCGATTTAAAAGCAAAGTAGGAAGCAGAATTGGAAGTTTAACTTGGAAATCAACGCATAATAAAATGTTGTCTGCTCCAAGACGACTTGCAGGAAAAGTTGGAAATAAATTAAGTAAACTAGGAAGTCTAGGCAAGAGTCTTATGAATAGAGGCAAGGCAGCTTATGCTAAATTTCAAAAGAATAAAACTAAAAAGGTGGCTATGGCTCAAATTAAAAATGCTAAAAATGTAAATAAAAAACAAAATGCTCTCATATCCCAGATATATACAAATGATGAGAATATGGGAAATATTTATGGAGCATTAAACACAGAATTTAATACATATAATGAAAAATTAAAGAAAGGCACCCCGTTGAGTAAAAAAAATGCAATTGCAATGCGAGAAAAATCTGAAGCAAACTATCGTTTGGAAGAAGCAACGAGTGGATTCCGAAATGAGCAACTTATTGAACAAGCAAAAGAAGTATTAGCCCAACGTATTGCTAATTATGAAGAAGAGAAACGTCGTGGATTCAAAAAGAATAATCCGTTTGATGCTGACCCCAAAAAACCGAATTTATTAAATGTTTACAATGAATTGGAAGCAAAACAGAAAGAATACACAAAGAAAAATCCTGGTTATATCTCCCGTCAAAATTACATGATTCAAAAAGAACGAGAATTTAAAAATGCGGAAGAATCTTGGAAAGCTTCTTTAACAAGAAAAGAACGTGCTGATTTACTAGCGAAGAAAAGTCCTTCTTTAACAAGTATTTTAAAGAATACAGGTAATGTTGCAAATAATGTTATGAATACCTCTTCAAAGAAAACTGCATTTGAGCCCGTTCCAGTCATTGCTTCTCTTGCTAATAAAGCAAGGCTCTATGCTGCAAACAACAACAACAATAACGACCCTACAATGCCTCCTGTTTTAACAAATGAAAGGATCCGTGAATTGGGAGGAAACGTTTATTAATCATCCAGAATTAAACATCCTTCCTCTTTCTCTTCTACTTCAGATGTCTCAGATTCTTCTTGGTCTCCAATTTGAATCCGATACGCACACTTCTTATAATACATTGCTCTCTTTTTCCATTGACCTTGATACATTCCATGACTGTCTACGATGTCTACAATTAAAGGATTCACTTCACGTTGGTTCTTCTGCACACGAAGAATACGCCCTGTGCTTTGTTCAACCTTTCTCCGAGGACTAGCAAGAATAACACAATTCAAATGCTTGATATTCATGGCTTCAGAAGCCATGGCATATGACGCAAGAAGAACACGAGCTTCTCGTGCTCCTGCTTCTCGTTCTTCTTCTTTCATTCCTCCTACATAATAACTCATCGTAAGCCCAGACGGTTTTAGAAGTTCTTCCAAGGTTTCTAAATGACCAATCCGTTCGGATAAAACAAGAATACGGCGTCTAGAATCTTCTGCAATGTCTCGAACAAGTTTGGCAATATGTTCATTACGCTCTTTACATTCTACAATTTTGGTTAAGAGTCTAGCTAACACTGGCTCCCCTTTATAGTCTGTTGGCACTTCATTATAATCAGGGTCTTTTGTTGCAAATTGCTCCAAACGAACAACCACCTGAGGATCCGGTTCACGAGTCTTTTCCCAATAGACAGGCTTTCCAAGAAACCATTCAAAGACTTTGGTTAATCCATCGTCTCGCACAGGGGTTGCTGACAATCCAAGCATACATTTGGTTTGAACTTTGAGAAGAGCACGGCTAAAATGGGCGGCTCCCAAATGGTGGCATTCATCAAAGATAGTAAATCCAAAGTCTTTGAAGGTTCCTTGAGGGAAATCCCGCTGCACAAGAGTTTGAATCATGGCAATGGTGCAATCATACGAAACTGTTGTTATTTCTCTATCTTGAAATTCAGGATTAATAGAACGAATTCGTTCTACTAATTGTTCACGTGTTCCTGTTACCTTTTGTCCTCGTTCCTTGCACTTTGCTTTTAGTTCAGGAAGGGTTAAAGGTTTGCCTACAACTGTTTCGTCCCCAATTTGACATTTATCTTCTTGAAGAATGCCTACACGAATTCCTGGAACAAGAGCTTCCAATTCTCCTTTCCATTGATTCATCAAGAATTCCTTGTCCACCACAATTAAGAATTTTTTACCCAGCCGCATCGCGGTCCAAATAGCCATAAAGGTTTTGCCACGGCCACACGGAACACAGATTAATCCATTGCCACCGACATGAAGAAATTGGTCTACAATGGCTTTTTGATAGTCATAGGGTTTCCCGATAAATTGTAAGTCAGCACGCAGTGCTTTCCCATCGGGAACTGCGGAGGCTTCAGGCTCTCCAAAGGTATCCTTGGCCCAGCACCGAGGAATATAGAATCGTGTAGGAGACTCTGTATAAACGGTAAAGGCTGCAGTGGCCGCTTGCCGTTGAAATTTCGGATTCGTTACAGGAGAGACAGTTAATTCTTTCCGTAAATTCTGTGATGTGCGAGGTGTTAGAGAACTTTTCTTTATAGCATATCCGTGTGCAGTTAGAACACGGTCTAAATCGTTGAGTGAACTCATGGTGCCTCTGTTGGTAGGGAGGAAGCAAAATCAAATTTTGAACCCACTAAAATAGAAAGAAACAATGATGAACACAACTCCGGATATGATTGTAAGTGGTGTTGCGATTGCTTGGTCTGTTGCTTTGCCTTTTCTTCCAGACACATTTTTCCCACTCATTGACAATGTTGTGGGTGTCGTTGTTTTGTTATTAGCTGTTTTGTTATCTCTCCCTTATGGAGCCATTCCTGGTGTCTTAACACTTGTTGCAGTGGGTCTAACATTTGTAGAACGCAACCGTCGCAAGGTGGCCTCCAAATTATTAACCGATGGTCAACCCTCCTTGCAAAAACAATTAGAATCGGCTCCGCCGATGAGTTCAGAAGAAGTTCATCCTCAGTGGGAACCACCCCATGAAGATGAAACAAAGTTTACTCCTGAAGGAGATGCATCGGATACATTTGAACCTGTCGCTGCTTCTATTAATGAGAAGACAGCTATCCCTACGATTTCCACCAATACAGGAAGTGATGCAGCTACACGCTTCTACATCAGCCAACACTTAGGAAAAACAGAATTAGACTAAATTATTTTGGACAGCTTTGTAATCTGCGGTTTGCTTCATCTAATTGCTGTTGCAAACGGCTCGCTTCGTCCGCACGTTTCTTGGCATCTGCTTCAGCCTTTGCTTGAGCATCTGCTGCAGCTTTGGCTTGAGCCTCGGCAGCTTCTCTGGCTTTTTGTTCCGCTTGTAATCGATTCGCTTCGGATTGGGCATTGTTCCGACGAGCAATATAGTTTTCACACGCATACTCGTTCACATCATTACTCATACGCCCTGTTCTCCAATTGGGAAATAATCGTGTAAAATATTGCTCTAGACTGGAACGATCTGCACAAAACGTGGGCATACCGAGTTCAAAGGGATATTGACATTGAATAAGACCAAATTTATTCTTATCGCGATCGTCTAGATACAATGTCGCTTGAGGAGAATTTCCATTAACAATAGGACATTGAACCTTGGCTCGCATCTTTTCAACATAACAACTATCTGCCCATGTTTTATTATCTTCTTCCGAAGCGTAGACTTTACATTGTTTGGCCGTTCCATTTGTCGGTATCGATCCATCCGTTGAAATAGGACCCTCAGAACATCCTTTGGATGAAGATGGATTTAAAATATCTTCATAGTAATTGGGCATAGTGGGAGGGCAAAAATTGGTGCCTTTTTCTCTGAAATACTCACGCCATTTATCAATACAAGAAGGGACGCCAAGATACGCAGGAGATTTGGTGCAGAATGTAGTTCCATTGCATTTTCCATCCACCATATCTCCTTGGCAACAATCCGTGCTTCCTTTGGCTGTTTGAATTTCAGACGCATAGGGAGGGCATGTATTAATTTCCAAGGATGCGACGCTATAGGTATTTGATGTTTGAAATCCTTCTTTTTTTTCTTCCCGAAGTAAAAAATATGATACAACTAATAAGGTCACAGTGACCGATATTAGAAATACGAGAGTCATTTGTGAGGCCATGCCGTCTACTACTACTACAACTTAGAACAAATTGCGTAAAAAGATGCCCAGCATCAGGCAGATTAAACCACTCAAGACAGAAAAGAAAACAATAGGGGGCACAACATTTGCATTTTGTTTGATGACTTTGAAAAATTCATCGGCATTTCCCGTTGTTATACTCGTAATAATATAAGCCACTATCAAAAAAACAAAAATGACTAGAACAATCGCAACACAAACAGCTATGATTTGTTCTACAATAGCCGGAGTCAACCTCGTTCGTGTTCCCTTGCCATTGTCTTTATCTTTCAAGACTTGAGATAGTAACTCACCTGTTTCTGTATCAACAACCAATTTTCCATCTTTTACATTTTGGCTGGGTTCTAATGGAACACATTTGTATGAATCTAAATTATCTGTTCTGTATTGAGAAGAATCAGGTGTTCCTTGAGCATAATACTGACTATATCGCAAAAGAGACTTGTAGTCTGTTTCTGTTGTAATGGAAAACAACATTGCTTGGGATTTATCAACAAGATTGTCAGGCAATTGAATTGTAGGCAAATAGACAGCATTACTAACAGACGACGCAGTAATTTTCCGTGCAATTTCTAAAAAGTTTGCAGCGGGGTAGGCAAGACCCTCCGTAAAGACAAAGACACGCACTTGTTTTGTAGATGTTGCTGTTTGTTCTCTTCGTTGTAAACATGTTGAATAGGATATATAGTGTTTATCAGAAGGAGGGAGAACACTGAGTAAACTTGTGGGTTTTCCATCCAGTCTTCCTTGACGCAAAGCTTCTAGATACACAGACGGTGTCGTTGTGGAACGAGTCAAAATAGGAACACATAAAAAGAGATATTCTTCTGAAATTTTATTTCCTGCTTTGAATCCTATCACAAGTTCACCCGAACAATCACGTTGTTTATCTTGAGGAAGCAGGCTGGCATGTTGAGGAGCACAAAGTTGAACACTGATAAGCGAAAATGAATTTCCATTTAACCGGAGTGTCGTAGTAGACGCTCCTTGACCCATGTATTCCAAATATCCAAGGTTTGCATAGGGTCCATCGCGGATAAACGTAGGTTCTGTTGCTTTGGGACCCCATTGAATATCCAATGGGATTTCTTCATAGATAAGTGCATTTAAACTTGGTGTCACAGGCACCGAATTTAGAATGGGAAAATCTCGTATACCAAAGGTTGAGCACATCTTCTACAGGATACCAGGAACATACATAGGCCCATCAAACCGATAGAGTGTGGCAGTAGCCTCTTCTCCTGTTGGTGTAATTCGCACGGCATCACCATCAAAGAGTTCTTGGCATCCAACAGGGTCTTGACAGTCTTTCTTCTTGTATTGAATCGGTAAGGGCACAGGATTATACGTATCCGTGCGTGTGTAGTAATTAAATCTATCCGAACGAGAGGCTACACGACGGCCATACAAAGGAAGTAGTTTTCCATCTCCTTGTTTTAAGAGGCCCATTGGTTGATACGCTTCAGGAAATCCTTGGGTTGGAATATTAATGGCAACGCCGCCATCGGGAGGAAGTAAGGCTCCACGAGGAGGAATTTCAGGACCATTATTCCAGAATCGTTGAGGCTCGGGAGCTCGTGTGTATCGGTCATCTCCTCCACCGCTTTCAGGCATAATGATAGTTGTGTCTTTCGGAGAATCCTTGGGATAGGGAGCCTCAATACGTTTCGTTTGTAAAAGATAGGCTGCAAATCCAACAAGAAGAAGTAAACAAAGGAATCCAAGGAATCCATTTAATGGGCTGATACACCATGTCCCAGGAGGACAACTATCAACAAATCCTCTACGAGGCATCTTCTACCAAGATGCGTTAAATTAGACTTTCATGGCGGAAGTTCCAAACATTTCTTGGAAATTGGCCATCATTTGCTTTCCATCTTGTAACATAGGCTTCATGGTGCCTAACATCGACATTAAGTTCTTTTGTGTATCAATAAGTTTGCGTGTATCTTCTGTCATAGCCTTAATTTGATCAGGTTTCAAAGCGTTCAATGCATTTATCACCGTTGTGCCTTGATCAATATGATAGCCACCTTTGCTGTCATCAGGAATGACACCTAATTTAAATTCCATATCTTTCTTGGAAGACCCTGTAAATCCAGAGGAACCAGCCGCTTGGCCACCTGTGGCAGCCTGTTGTGTGACTGTCGTCGCAGCAGGAGGAGGAGAAGCAGGGGGCATACCACTTCCCGCGTTACCATTCGCATTTGCAGGAGCTGTTTGTGTTTGTGCACTTGTTGTCGTAGCAGTGCTAGTAGCACTTACTGCATTACCCGATAGATCACTGCTAGCATCTGCAAAGCCTTCCGCAAAGGAGCTAGCTAACACACCACGAGGACCAGAGGTCTCTCTCTTAATCTCTTCTACGCGTCTAGCAATTTGTTCAGCAGTATCCGTTGTGCTAAATCCCTCTTTTGTAAACTTCGTTTCATAACTAAAATTTGTCTGTCGTAAAAGACCATACAAAACACCTACGACAACAGCAAACGCCACTCCCAACTCATAGGACTCTAACATACCGTAAGCGATTACACCTGCAGCAATGGCAATTAAGACCGTCACAAAAGGTGCTGTCATAAAGGTGTGAAGCAGATACACAGCTAAAATCAACGTGCTAGCTCCTTGTGTTAAGGGTGTTGATTTCATCTCTTTTTATATCTTAGCTTTTACAAAGAAATAAGAGGAGCAATCACTCGTTGAAGAACCCAAAAGACTCCTCCAGCCGCAACTGACTTTAATAAAAGACCAATGCTTGTAAAGTCACCCGTAGGTTTCAATAACATCGGTGCATAATGACTCAACAAGATATTTAGGAAAGGAAGACTAAAAATAAAAACAAGGATAGAAACTAAAATAGGTGTCTTTAATTCGTCAGCAATGCGTGCATACATGTTTTTTTGTGGCATCTGAGGCATCATCATCTGAGGTTGTGGGGTCATGTAGGGAGCGTATTGACCCTGGGGCATCATGCCGTTAGCAGGCATAGGAGGAGGAACCATGCCTGCAACTTCTGACCGGGACACACCATGAATTGCAGCTGCAAAGTCACCAGGCGTAGGATGGTCACGTCCAATAATATGACTTGTAATAGGACCATTGTCCATTGTCATAGGTTGTGTTGTATTGGGATTGGGAGCCATTATCATACTTCCCGACCCTCCCGCTCCAGACGGCATAAGAGGATTTACCTGAGAACCCATATTCATGTCTGCAAATATCTTCTTTACCAAGTCATTATCTCCGCCGCCACCCCCACCATCGCTTAAATCACTTAACAATGTGCCACTTGATGCCATGTGTCTCTGAGATATTCAAGTTTTTTGAAGAATCCTCCGCACACGCACATTTTCTTAAGCCCGGGATATCGTAAAGGCTTCCACAATCTTGCCAGATTTAGGGCATTCACGATTTTCGAGGTCAAATTGGAAACATTTAGAGCCCAATTGATAGGTTGCTTTCTCAACTTCATGCACAGGAGGTGCTTTCATTAAAAGACACTGATCACCTTTGCAGACGGGGCGGAGAATCGCTGCTAGACCAAGACCTAAAAGAAAACTAAAGACAAAGTTGAATTTTTTCGATTTTAGTAGATCCCAAATCATCTTCTACTTTCTATGTAGAGTCTAGATAGCATGTTCAACCACTTTGAAATTATGCCATTTTTAATTGGATTTGTTATTGGTATTGTAGGTATACTGATTTGGAAGCCAAAGCCTCGTGTTATAATCAAGTATCCTCATCCGAATAACATTGAACAACTGACCTACAGAGATCCCAATGGTGTATGTTATACATACAAAGCAAAAGAGGTATCCTGTGATGCAAATGAGCAGTCATTAAAGCCTTATCCCTTACAAGAAGGTATGCCCGCTGAAAATTGAAATATATAGATTGTGATGGTATATGTAATATACAGATGACATCACAAAAACAGTGCTATGGTGATTATTATGGATATAAAAAATGTTGTATTCAAGCCTTTCATGAAGTTCTTACTACAGATATAAAATGGACTGAGTTAAGTCAAGAACGGAAAATGACAACGACAAATGGATTTGTTCCTTGTCAGGACTGTGCGGAAAAAATACTTCAAGGAAAAATAAAAATACAAGATTGTATTTTGCCCACACGACAGTGTCCCAAACCCTTTATCCCCTTCTAAAATTATTAATAATAGCACCAACCTTTGCTTTCTTTTGTTCCTCTTCAGAAATAACGGATTGTTTAATTGTATCTGCAATAGGTGCAACATCTGTATCGCGTTCCTTGATTTTTGTCCGAACATTTGCTAATGCATTTGCATACTCTGGACTTCCAATGAGCTTGTCCATCATATGGAATCGGGCAGACCCTGTTTCTTTGAGTTTTTCAGCAGCATCTTTGAATTGTGTATAAAATGCCTCAAGAATTTCTTCCCACAATTGGATGGGGAAGGAGGGTTGACGTTTCTCTTCTGTCACCAAATTCCGAATCGTTTTGGAAGAACGTGTGCCTAACAGACGTTTTACCATAGTGTCATCATCAAACTCCTTAAATCGTTCTGTTTCATACGCTTGATAGGGTGATACATATTTTGTTTCGTTGAAGACAAATTCACGTTCAAACGCTGGATGGAAATGACCTGAGTTTGGATCGTCAGGATTTGTTAAGAAAATAACGACTGTTCCTCCTCCTTCCATGGATTCAGGTGCTGCTTCTCCATGTTCACGATAATGACCATTCGCATCCTCACGTGATAAACCATATCGTTTAAATAAATATACAGGATATCCCATTTTACGCTCTTCATAAGGCATATTCAATAAAATTTTACGCGTATCTATACTTTCTATTACACTTGTCCAGCGTTCAGGATATAATATTGTATTTCGTGTTACACTGATTTCTCGAAGTTCTTCATTCAAACGAACAATTGTTGCAATACTTTCCGGAACAAGTGGATTGTAGGCATCATAGGCAGTTCGCAACTCTCTCATTTTATTGACATAAGATTCTTCTATCTTGGCTTGTTCTTCCATTTGTTTCCTTTCAATTTCTTCAAGTTCTTCAGGACGTAATTGACCAAATGCACGCAGGGGAATCACCATGGCAGGTAATTTCGCAGCATTGCCTTCTTTAATTTCAAGATTGCCTTCCGCTGTATAAACAAAAAAACTAGGATTTTTAGCTCTGTAGCGATAAAAAAGTTTCATTTTTTCAATATCATCTGCCGCAGCCAATTCCGCCACTTTTTTGGAAGGCTTTCGTGGTTTTCGTGCAGTAGAAGCAACAGCGGCGGCGGCAGCCGCTTCTCTCTCCTCACGATTCCGACGGTTTTGTTCTGCAGCTCGTGCAAGTGCTTCCTCACGAGCAGCCCCTTCCAATAATTCTCCATCATTTCCAAAGACTAATTCATTTTCTCTAGCTGCAGGTTCAGCCTCTCTTGCTAATGCGGCTGCACGAGCGTCTCCCGTTAAAAGTTCACCTTCTTCGTCAAAGACGAGGTTTTCTTCAGGAGGTGGTGGAGCTCTACGAGCTGCTGCTGAAGATGATACTGCGGCACTTACGATAGCTGTTCGTGGTGGTGGAGGAACAACTTGAACAGCAGCTGCAGTGCCTATCGGCACACGACGCATAGTTCCCGATTCATTCATTTGAAGCTCATACTTTGGAGCAGTTGACTTCTTTGCTTTGGCTGGCTGTGCAGACATGTCTCTACCGGTATCCATGAAACGAAGTTTCCTCCGTTTCCCTCTGTTCTCACTCGCTTTGCGTCTTGATTTTAACTTCCTAACTGGGGTAGATGGAGAGCAAAACAAAGACAGCCGATATTACTGTCCGGGCTTCTTTTGCACTCATTCACGGTGCGATTTTAGCCATGTCGTTTCCTTTATTCTATTTTTTGATGCCTGACGTGGTGCGTGGAGTTCCAGCACTCTTTTTATTTGTTGTGTTTCCAATTTTAGCATTCTTAATGAGTCTGTTTTTGAATTGGTTTCTACAATACATGTATTGTGGAGCCGTGAGTGTTAACGGAATTACAATGGCTGCAGCGATGTCACCATTAACAACAGAAGTTCTTGTTGCACTAGCCTATTTCATGCCATTCTTAAAGGGTCCAATTCTTCAACTCTTACCTGAGTTGCCTCAGGAAAGTCCTGAGGAAGCTACATTTGCTCGTGATATTTGGGGATATGCATTTTATCTTTTCTGGGCGGGTGTCTATGGACAAACCATTGGTTCAGGTATGATTGCTGCGTGCCCTTCCTAACAACCGGGTTATTCAGGAGCAGCAGGACCTAAGTAAATATATTTTGGAACACCCTCTACACCTGTCCCCTCTGTGTTTAGCATATAGTAGCCAGGTTTGGGTCCTTTATTGACTACATTGTTTGTATTAGCTGTCTTGATTCGTCCGGCCGGAGATTCAACTTCAACATGACTTACCCAGAGTCCGGGAAGAAACCCTGCATCGGCTAGTAAAACAACAGCAAGGTAACTCACCAATGACCAGAGAATACAAAAAAGCCAAAAGGGCATCCAAGTATGGGTCTCTGGATTTCGTCCAATTCCAAACTCTTTCCAAACACCATCGGGAGTAAACATTAATGCAGGACGAAGCATTAAGACTGTAGCCACGCCAACGAGATATAATACACCACTAAAGATGAGAAGTCTCATCGCTCTATTGATATAGTTCAAAAGAGCTTAGGAAAAGGAAATCGCATCTAGAATAGAATGGCACGTAAACTCAAAGACTACCAATTACGAGCATTGAGTGAGCTGTCTTACAGATCGCTCAATACTGTGAAATCCAATTTAAAAACACTCAAAAATAAAAAAGATAAACGAGTATTAACCAAAGCCCTAAACTTGACCAAACGAAAGACACGACGTCGTAAACACTAAACATTCATTGCGAACGGCGGAGGAATTTATCATAAAAGGGAAACGGTGCGTAAGTAACAGACAAAGGAGCAAACCATGCAGGAGCAATAGTCTCTTTATTGAGTTGCTGCTGAAGTTCATTTTCAAAATTGGTAAGATGTTCAAGATGTTCAGGTTTGCATTTTGCACGTTCTTCCGATTCCAGCCAGGCAATGATTTCGGTAATAAATTGATTGCGTTGACCCATTTTCATCTTTGTAAATTTGTCGCGAAAGCGGATATTGTCCATTACGGATGGCATTCTATTTTTTTTAGAGTAATAAAAGTTTAGGCTAGCTTATGGAAAGTAAGTCTTTTTTTTTTCTTTCTTGAAGAAAGATGGAAAAAAAAGAGTTTGAATATCCATTGCCTATAGATACAGGTAAGGGTTTACCTTTTGTTC
>JACCDO010447172.1_pt1 | contig 11713 bp, 11 predicted proteins | sample 7446101 | NCBI WGS metagenome assembly JACCDO01 (sample SAMN15323440, study PRJNA562643) | freshwater metagenome | isolation source: river surface water | place: USA:Blue River Watershed | collected 2017-08-16 | reverse complement strand
CGCCCATTGGCCCGAGGGCGAGAAATTAAACTCCCGATAGCCCTCTCCTTGGGCGGCGCGAAAAAAAATCTCAAAGCAGGTGTGTTGCCACAATTCATCCGCACAGCCCGAGGCGGTGGCCGGGGGAATCCGCAGCGCCGCCAAATCCCCCCTGAGTTGGTACTCCACCTGCACCGCGCCATCCTCCAAAATTTGCACTACCGCAGCACAGCTCACATCCGGCGCCACACGACCAGGGAAAGGGGAAAGGGACAACATGGGGGGACTCCTATACGAAAAACGCCTGCCCATGGAGGGGCAAGGGGAGAAGACTTACTCACACTGCTGGGCTATCTGGCGCAATAAGCTGTTGGACAAGCCGCAATTGCTGGGCTTGGACATGATTGATTACTGACACCGAGGAGGGCGGGAGAGCCCAGGTTTTTACCAAGGGTTTGAGTGCTAAGGCGAGAGCCTCTTGGAGAGGCGGTAGCCATTCTGGCTTGTGCCCATTGATTACCAGCATTAAGCGGAAGTTGCATTCGCTCAAGTTGAGTTGTGTGAACGCTTCCGGTAGTACGGTCGAGGGATGGCGACCGAGTACTGTAGCGAGTCCCAGCAGAAAAGCATGGCTAAGTTTTTGGCGAATTTCTTCGATGAAAGCAGCGAATGTCTCTGGCTTCTCGGAGCGGGGGCTGCTGGATTTTGCTTCGACGATCAAGACGATGGGTTGTCCCTGTTTGTTATTGCGCAGTAGCAGAAATTCCGCCATGGGAATGCCCTGCTGGATCTTTTGGTAGCAGGTGCTCTTTTCGATGAGGAAGACGTGGTCTTCGGCAAAGGGGCCGAACACCATGCCAGATTCTTCAATCGTCACCATGATTAGTTCAGCGCCAGCTCGACTTCTTGCTGGTAGAGCTGGATGGACTCGGCGATGATCGGATTCTCGGGCATGCCTTGCTGAAGATCATCGTGTTGCCATCCGTCATCGGTCGCAGAGAGTACAGGGATAGACCAGCCTCGCTGTTGGGCAATGAGATAGAGCTTTTTGATAACGAAGTAAGAATGGCTGGCCATGAAGAACTGGATGCCGCGCTCAGCAAGTAAAGCGACGATTTCCAGCAGGCCGGAAATGGCACGGGGATGAAGCGCTGATTCCGGTTCGTCGATGAGCACCACCGAGTTGGTGTCTAGGTAACGGTTGCCCAACAGGGTGTCGAGAATGGCAATTTTCTTGATGCCTTCGGCGGTCAGGCCTATGGGGAACTTCTGCCGCCCCTTGATGAACTGCCAACGGCCAGAACTTTCGTCATATTCGACTACGCCACCGAGCATGTCTTCCAGTTGTTTGCGAGACGCAGCGAATTCCGGGAAATTCCTGCCTCGGCTGGTGGGTAGGCGTAAGGCCTTGGCTAAATCAAAGTAGCTATCATCAAAGCCGAAGGCTTTGTCCTGCTCACGGGATTTGAGGATGATCTGATGCAGCGACAGCACTTCCTTGGCCGGTAGAAACACAGAATTGGTGCTGCGCGGCAGTACATGGTTTTCTAGGCTGGAAATTTGCCGACTGGTGTCTTTACCGAAACTGTAGGCAAAGTCTTGATTGTCTAGCGTGATTCGGCTCTCTAGTGGCGCATCGGCCCCTTTGCTAACCAAGTCGCCAATCTTCTCTGGTTGAAAAGTCCAGTACAGCTTGTCCGCCAGAATTTCCGAGGCCGAGCGGGGCTCATGGCCCCGCTTGTACTCTTCCAGGGTGCGCAGGCTGCAATAGAGGGCTTTGAGCAGAAAGGTTTTCCCGGAACCGTTGCCACCGATAATCAAGTTGATTTTGCCGAGTCCAGCCCAGTTGATTTCGTTGTGCGGGCCGAAATTTCGCAGTTGGAGGCAGTTGATCATACTTGTTCCAAAGGTATGTGATGGAAGCCGAGCGGGAGCTCAGCGTTCCAGGGATCGCTCATCACCTAAACGATATGGCCAGTTTGCCGACTCGGCGGGGTGCCGGTTCTTCACCGGCACCGCTCTCGACCCTCGACTCTCTACTCTCGACTGATGTCAGGCTAGCAAAGCTTTAAACCGTGCCACCTGTGCGCGGACTTGCTCCGGGGCGGTGCCGCCGATGTGTTTACGGCTGGCGAGTGATCCTTCCACGGTGAGCACGGCGAACACGTCGTCGGCTAGGCGTTCCACGGCGCCGGGGACGTGGGCCATGGCGGATTGCAGTTCGCCTAAAGTGAATTGGGGCAGGTCGCAGCCACGGGCCACGGCGGCTTTTACCGCCAGGGCCACGGCTTCGTGGGCGTCGCGGAAGGGCAGGCCTTTCTTCACCAGATAGTCGGCCAGATCGGTGGCGGTGGCGAAGCCTTGGGTCAGGGCGGCCGCCATGGCATCGGGCTTAACGCGAATGCCAGTCACCATGTCAGCGAAAATGCGCAGGGTGTCGGCCACAGTGTCCACGGTGTCGAAAATCGGCTCTTTGTCTTCCTGATTGTCTTTGTTGTAGGCCAGGGGCTGGCCCTTCATCAGGGTGAGCAAACCGATCAAGTGACCATTGACCCGGCCAGTCTTGCCACGGGCCAGCTCCGGCACGTCGGGGTTTTTCTTCTGCGGCATGATGCTTGATCCGGTGCAGAAGCGATCCGCCAGATCAATGAAGCCCACGCGGGGGCTCATCCACAAAATCAGCTCCTCGGAGAAGCGGGAGATGTGGGTCATGATGAGCGAAGAACAGGCGGTGAATTCGATGGCGAAGTCCCGGTCAGACACGGCATCCAGGGAGTTTTGGCACACGCCGTCAAAACCCAGCTCGGCGGCAACGAATTCCCGGTCGATGGGGTAAGACGTACCCGCCAGGGCGGCGGCGCCTAGGGGCAGACGATTAACGCGCTTACGGCAATCTTGCAGCCGCTCCACATCGCGCTGGGCCATTTCGCAGTAGGCCAGCAGATGGTGGCCGAAGGTAACTGGTTGGGCCACTTGCAAATGAGTGAAGCCGGGCAGGGGCGTGGCGGCGTGTTGTTCCGCGAGATTGACCAAGCCGAGTTGGTAGGATTTCAGCAGGGCGATGATGGTGTCGATTTCGTCCCGCAGCCACAGGCGAATGTCGGTGGCCACTTGGTCGTTACGGGAACGGCCCGTGTGCAGACGTTTGCCCGCATCGCCCACCAGGGCGGTGAGACGTTTTTCAATATTGAGGTGAACGTCTTCGTCGTCCAAGTTCCAGTTGAATTCGCCCCGTTCAATTTCGCCCAGGATTTGCGCCATGCCACCTTCGATGGCGGTCAGGTCGGCGCTGGCGATGATGCCTTGGCGGGCCAGCATTTTGGCGTGGGCCAGGGAGCCGCGAATGTCTTGCCGGGCCATGCGTTGGTCAAAAAACACCGATGCGGTGTAGCGCTTGACCAGATCAGAAACGGGTTCGTCGAAACGGCCAGACCAGGCCTTGGAGGTAGTTTGCTCGGACATAGTAGCGATTGACGGCGTAGGTTTAGGGCTACGCGCTGGGAAAAAACGGCAAGTATACGGGAAGCCTCGTGCAAATGAGCAGGCCAGCCTGTGGGCTATGCGCTCTGTGTGATGGGCTTTGTTATGTTGTTTGAGTGGCTTTGGGCTTAAATTCAAGCGGGAAAGGCCTTTGTTTCATGCGTAGGTGTAGTGCTCCCCATTCTTCTTCTATAAAATTTCGGCCTCTGCATCCGTTACCAGTCGGCTTGTGAGTAGGGCATACGGTCATGTCGTACTCCTGCGCCTAGCCCCTAAAGCCGCCGTATTTGATGCACAATGCAGGGCAAAATTTGGATCGCAAGCACATCGCACGCTGACTCAGCGTTTAACCGCTTGAATATGATGGGCCGGATCTCACTAATCTCAACGAATTGAGCGTTCAGTATGAAAAAAATCAATACCTTGTCTTCCGTGTTGGTACTTGGCTCCGCTGCCCTGTTTTCCGGCTGTACTACCATCACCAATCCCAACCCCGGCCCGGCCTCCATTACTAATGTGATGCCTGCGACACCCGCGCCTGTGGTGGCGGCACCGGCTCCGGCACCTTGTGCAGCGGCTACTGAGAAGTCTGTGGATGGTAAGACGCAGGTTAAGGCCGGCAAAGACGGCGCACAAACGCCCCGTGACGTGCGTTTCCAAGCCCAGCGGCTCACCGCTATCGGTTACGGCGCCCTGGTGCGGGACAACGGCCAAAGCAATTTCGCCCAGCAAAAGCTCATGGCCATGCGTGCGGCGCAAGTGGATGCCTACCGGAATCTGACCGAACAGGTCTATGGCTTCCGTCTCTGGGGCACCACCTCGATTTCGGCCTATGCCGCGCAAAACGACAGCGTGCGTAGCTATGTGGAAGGCTTTATCCGGGGCGCTCGTGTTGTGAACGCCACCCAAGGCAACGATGGTATTTATGAAGTGACCGTGGAGCTGGAACTGACCACAGCCTTCTTCGGCCAATTCGTACCGCCGCAAGACATGACTCAACCCACCACCAGCTCGCCCTGTGCCCAGCAAAGTGCGGCCTCCCAGCCTGGGTTAGCGGCGGTGCCGTTGTCCACCATGCCGCTGCTGCCGCCTGCACCCTTGGCGATGGCGCCTTCCAATACCTCTTGTTCTTCCATTGGCTGCGTGCAATCTAGCAGCTACTACTACTCCAAGTAATCCATAGTGGGCGGCTGGCGTTTTTGGTTTCTGCTGCTTCTGCTGGGGTTTTCCGCCCTGGTGCGGGCGGAGCAGATCGTGGTGGAAGGCTCAGCCGCCATCAATCAAGGCAATTTAAACGAGGCGCGGGAAGAGGCGGTGCGCAATGCCCTGGCCGAAGCGTCTCGTAAAGCCGGTTTCAGCGTGGCCTCGTCCACCGGGGCAAATCAACGGGAACTAAGCTTCGATCAAACCGTGTTGCGTTCGGCGGCGGTGGTGCAACGCCATGTGGTGATCGCCGAACACCATGACGCAGAGTGGTATCGCGTCACTATCCAAGCGGAAATCATGGAGTCCAACAGCGGCACGGGCGCGTCCATGTGTGGCGATGGCTATGTGAAGCGCGTGCTGATTGGTGGTTTTCCCTTGCTTTACCCTGAGCACATCAAGCCGGGGGAAGTGTCCGGTTATGCCTATCTCACGGCGGCAGAAATGGCGCGCCGTTTTAATGGCAAGCGCCAATTGTTCGTGGATTACGATGGCTCGATTATGGTGCATTACCCCGAGCCGGAGCGGGTGGTGGGGGACTTGCCCGCCAACCAACAAGCCTTGCACACCATTCGCGATGCCGCCGAACGGCACCGTGCCCAATATCTGTTGCTAGGGCGCTTCCGCTCCTTGGAGTTAGCCCCCGGCGATGCCGGACGGCAGCTGGATATGGAAGTGATGTTGATTGATGGCGTTAGTGGTTCCTGCGTGGCCCGCAAGCGCTTCTCTCAAAAAGCCGCTGGCCCGGCGTTTGTGCCCAGCAATAAAGCCTTTGCGAGCGCGGCTTTTTTCGAGACCTACACCGGGCAGGCCTATAACCAATTGCTGTCTGATGTGGCCCAGTGGGTGGCGCAAACCGCCAGTTGTGAGCCGTTTTTTGCGCGGGTGGTGAAGGTGGATGGTAAAGCCATTTACCTGGATGCCGGGGCGGAACAGGGCTTGTCCGTGGGCGATACCTTGCGTGCCTTCCGCCGTAAAGGCCAGCCCGTAGTCACGCCTCGGGGCGAAACTTTGGGCCACGAAATTAGCCCGGTGGGCGAGCTAAAAATCACCACCGTCTATCCCCGTTTTTCTATCGGCGAGTTGGGCAAACGAGTGTCCGCCCAGCCCTTCGTGGCAGGGGATTTGGTCTATTCCCACTGAGCTGGGCAACAGCCCGGCCTCACCTCGGATGGCGCAGATGCGCTGTATCACCGCCGGGCGTGGTTCGCTGACCATGCCCTGTTCAAACGCCAGCACCGTGAGACGCTGGCGCACCACATCCAATAATTCTCCCGAACGCAATAAAAACGCCGGATTGCTGGGGCGCCCGAGTTTTTCTTGGCCCAGCATAAAGGTTTCGTGAATCAAAATGCCTCCCGGTTCTAGGGAGGCCATCACCATGGGCGCAAGAGGGCGCCACAGGTAGTTAGTGATGACGATGCCGTGAAAAAGGCGCCCAAATACCGGCCAGGGTCGGTTTTCTAAATCCGCTTCTAGGGTGTCGATACCGTCTATATCGGCCAGCGTGGCGAGGGCATCAACATCCCGATCCACGGCCAGCACATGATGACCGAGTTGAGCCAGGTAGCGGCTGTGACGCCCGGAACCACAGGCCAGATCCAAAATTTGGCTAGAGGGGGGCAGCAATTGAGCAAAGCGCACCACCCAGGGCGAGGGGGGAGAGGTTTCGATGTTCATCTTAATACTTCAATAATGTGCAAATGACGCACTATAGTAATGGCCTGCTCAGTTGATCTAGCGCAAACGGCAGCAGAAAACAGAAGGGGCCTATTTGTGCGGTGCAGTATAATGCGTGGTTACTGGATGGGGCTAATAGCACCCGTGATGTGAGCACAAACAATAAATGTGGGTCCCGTCCTGGATTATTTTTCCGAAAGGGTTTGTACCATGCAGGAACAGCAGCATTACCTAACTCCCCTGTTTGAGCCGAAGTCCGTGGCCGTGATCGCTGGGAGTGAAAGCGAAGATTCCGTTGGCGCCACGATTGTGCGCAATCTGATGGATGGCGGTTTTAAAGGCAAAGTATTTGTCATCAATCCCCGTGTTGATGAAATTGCCGGCATTAAGACCTGTCCCACTATTGAGGATGTTCCCCACCGCGTGGAGTTGGTGATTATCGCCACCCGCGCCCAAACCGTGCCCGCCTTGGTGGAGTCTTGCGGCCATGCTGGCGTGAAGGCGGTGGTGGTGATTTCCGCTGGTTTCTCGGAAACCGGCGAGCGGGGCGCCGCCCTGGAGCGGGCTGTGGTGGAAGCCGCCCGTCGTAACCGGATTCGTTTGGTCGGCCCCAACTGCTTGGGCATTATTCGTCCCACTTTGGGCCTGAATGCCACCTTTGCCATGGGCAATGCCCAGCCGGGTTCTATCGGTTTGATTTCCCAGTCCGGCGCCGTCTGTAGCGCGATTTTGGATTGGGCGGCACCAAATGGCGTGGGTTTCTCCGCCGTGGTGTCCTTGGGTAGCGGTAGCGATGTGGATTTCGGCGAAGTGCTGGACTACATGGTGTCTGATCCCCGCACTGAAAACATTATTCTGTACATCGAAGGCATTCGTCATTCCCGCCGCTTCATGAGCGCCCTCCGGGCGGCAGCACGGGTGAAGCCAGTGCTGTTGGTGAAGGTAGGCCGTCACCCTGGTAGTTCCCGTGCTGTGCGTTCCCATACCGCTGCTTCGGCAGGTGCGGATGATGTGTTTGACGCCGCCCTGCGCCGTGCGGGTGTGGTGCGCCTGTACAGCATGAGCCAGTTGTACTTTGCCGCCTCGGCCTTGTTCTCCAAGTTCCGCCCCCGTGGCAACCGTTTGGCCATCATCACCAATGGCGGCGGCCCCGGCATCATGGCCGCAGACCGTTGCGCCGATTTGAAGATCTCGCTGGCCGCTTTGTCGGAAGCCACTGTGACTGGGTTGTCGGAAGTGTTGCCCCAGTCTTGGTCGAAAGACAATCCTTTGGACATCGTGGGCGATGCCGATCCTGACCGTTATCGCAAGACCTTGGCCGCGACCCTGGCCGACGACAATGTGGATGGCGTGCTGGTGATTTTGACACCGCAAGGCATGAGCTGCCCCACGGAAGCCGCCCAAGCGGTGATCGAACTGGCGGAAGACTCTGATAAGCCCTTAGTGACCTGTTGGATGGGTGAAGACAAGGTTAAAGAAGCCCGTGCCTTGTTCCGCACCGCTGGCATTCCCACCTTTACTACCCCGGAACCGGCGGTGGAAATGTTTGCCAATATTTCTGCGTTCTATCGCAACCAGAAACTGTTGATGCAAACCCCCACTTCCCTGGCTTACGAAAACCCGCCCCACATTGAGAGCGCTCGTTTGGTGATTGAGACGGCCTTGATCGAAGGTCGTAATGTGCTGAACGAAATGGAATCCAAGGCCCTGTTGGCGGCCTTCCGTATTCCTATCGCCAGCACGGTGATTGCTCGTTCTCCCACTGAAGCCATGGTGCTGGCGGAAGAAATTGGCATGCCGGTGGTGATGAAGGTGGATTCCGCCCAGATCATCCACAAATCCGATTCCGGCGGTGTGCGTCTGAATCTGAGCAACCTCACGGCGGTGCGTGCCGCCTACCAGGAAATTCTGGAAGAGGTGAAGAAAAACCGCCCCGATGCCCAGATCAATGGCGTGGCCATTGAACCCATGGTTATCAAGCCCAATGGTCGGGAATTGATGGTGGGTGTGATGCGCGACAAGATCTTTGGCCCCATCATCACCTTTGGCGAAGGGGGCTCGCGCATGGATGGCGAACGGGATCGGGCCGTGGCTTTGCCGCCGCTCAACCCCTACTTGGCCGCCGATCTGATTCGCTCCACCCGTATCTCCCGCGTGTTGGGTGATTTCCGTGGTATGCCAGCGGTCAATATGGACGCCCTGGAAAGCGTGCTGCTGCGCGTGTCGGAAATGGTGTGCGAATTGCCCTGGATTCAAAGCCTGGACATCAATCCGCTCATCGTGGACGAAAACGGTGCTGTGGCTGTGGATGCGCGCATTACCGTGTCCGATGTGCCCGTAACAGCGGCCCGTTACGATCACATGGCGATCCACCCCTATCCGTCCCATCTGGTGCACACCTGGTACACCAAGGACAAAACCCCGGTGCTGATTCGCCCCATCCGTCCCGAGGACGCGACCATGGAGCAGGAGTTTGTGCGCAAGCTGTCTCCTGAAAGCCGTTATTTCCGCTTCATGAACACCCTGCGGGAACTGACTCAGGCCATGACCGCCCGTCTGACCCAGATCGACTACGACCGGGAAATGGCCTTTGTGGCCGTGACGGAAGTCGAGGGTGTGGAAGAAGAAGTGGGCGTATGTCGCTACGCGATCAACCCGGATGGCGAGTCCTGCGAATTTGCCATTGTGGTGTCTGATGCCTGGGCCGGAAAGGGCTTGGCTCGCAAGATGATGACCACCCTGATCGACACCGCACGTCACAAGGGCTTGAAGTACATGAACGGTGATTTCTTGTCGAATAACGAGCGCATGCTGAAGTTTGTAGCCAGCATCGGCTTTATTCTCAGCAACGATCCCGAAGACAACACCATTAAACACGGCGTACTGTCACTGCAACGCTAAACATCGCGCTGCGCCCAAAAAGAACGCCCCGCATCATCGCGGGGCGTTTGCTTTGTACTTCTCCGCCTCTACCTTCTCCGTCCTTTTAATCTCTGCTTAGATTTTTTCGCTGACCATCAACGAGTTGTTCCCCAAAGCCTGCACCCAAGCAATGCGTGCTGCCCGCAAAGTGATGGAGATATATGGAAAATCTGTGACTTGACACTTAAAGAATGTCCTTATTCCTTGGAGCAAGTGCTTGATCCCGATTTTTCCCGGAGCAGAAGAAGTGGATCATCACCGGGTAAATTACCGGTTCTAACTTACTGACTTTGCTAAGCTCTTCGGAAAAACTATCCCTGCAATCTGCTACGATCCAAGCTTCAATCAACAGCTACGGACTAACGACGGACTTCCCGTGAAGAGATCCGCAGAAAGCGCCACCTCCCGTTTAACCACACTCGTTTCTTCGTTGAGAATTTGATATGCCCACAATTAGCATGTTCTACGGCATCTTAATCGCCATCCTGTTTGAAGATAACGACCAACATCACTTGCCCCATATTCATGTCCGCTATTCCGGTGAGAAGGCGTCGATTGCGATTGAAGACGGTCGGGTATTAGCTGGTTATATTCCAGCTAAACAATTGAAGCTCGTACAAGCGTGGATTGAAATCCATAAGGATGAATTGTTTGCCGACTGGGAATTGGCCGTCGCTGGTGAACAGCCGTACAAAATTGCGCCATTGCAATAAGGATCGATGCCATGGACGCTCTCTTAGATGTCACCCAAGTCCAAGCCGATGCCAGCTATGTTTTGCACCTGGAATTTGAGAATGGCGAGCGGCGTCAGTTTGATATGCGCTCCTATCTGGACAAGAAGCCCTACCTTCCCTTGAAGGCACTGCACTTATTCCAGCAGGCACATATTGATTACGGCACCGTGGTTTGGCCCGGAGAAATCGATATTGCGCCAGAAATGCTGTACGCCCGGTCTGTTGTTGAGCAAGCACCCGTTTCGGCTTAATTGGTTTCCTGCGTACGAGACCGGCGGGCCAAGAAGTATGTACAGCTACAGATTGATCCGGCGGAAGGCGGCAATTTTGGCAACGACAACAGCCAAGCTGCGTGAGTGGGACAGCGCCGAACACCTCAAGACAGACGAGGACATGGCCCTATATTTGGAGGTCTGCTTGGCAGAGGCTGGGGAAGATGCGGCGTTTATCGCCAAGGCGCTGGGCACTATTGCCCGTGCCAAGGGCATGACCCAACTAGCCAGGGAAACCGGCCTGGGGCGGGAAAGCTTGTATAAAGCCTTGTTCGGCGACGGCAACCCGAGCTTTGCCACTGTCTTTCGTCGGATTCGTTCGAGCACGGGGGGCATCAGCGGCGCGGAAGCGCTTGCGCAGGCACTTGAACTTAAGTTGGCCCTCATTGGAATACAATGTAAGCCTGAATCACAGAGGTTAGCGAGAGTTCTACTGGGCTACCTAAAGCCAAGGCTCAACTACGGAAAGCGTCCTTGTTACCAAGGAACTGAAACCGCCGCCTCAATTCTGACCGGAGTGCTTTGATGTTAAGTAAATACGATAGTGATGTGGTTGCTTGGGCATACGAGCAAGCGGGATTAATTCGTTCGGGTCGATTGGACGATGTTGATTTAGAACATGTGGCTGAGGAAATTGAGAATATGGGCAATGAGCAGAAAATGGCGCTGCAATCCCTGTTGCGGCAGATTGTGGTCCATTTACTGAAACTGCAATTTTCTCGTGCCACAACACCCCGCCTAGGCTGGATTGAGGAAGTGATCGAGTTTCGCGATCAAGCTCAAACCCGGATTGAGGACATTCCAAGTCTCAAACACCACATAAACGAGTTATTCCCCAAAGCCTGCACCCAAGCAATGCGTGCTGCCCGCAAGGCGATGGAGATGTATGGAGAATCCGTGACCTTGCCCAACGAATGTCCTTATTCCTTAGAGCAAGTGCTTGATCCCGACTTTTTTCCGGAGCAGTCAAACTAGGAAGTTCCTACTTCCGCTTGACCACACTCATTGGGCTGCCTGCGCAATGCGGCAGCCCAATTCACATCCAGCCTTTACTTCCCCGCCTCCAGCATCCTCTTAATCTCCGGCACGCATGAGCCGCATTGGGTGCCGCATTTGAGTTTGCTTTGCAGCAGGCTTAGGTCGGCGCCGGTTTTGATTTCGGCTTGGATTTCGTTTTCGCTGACGTTGAGGCAGTTGCACACCACCCGGCCCCGGCTGGCGGTGGCGACGGGGGGCTGGGCGAGGGGGGCGAGGAGCCAGCGGCGTAGTTCGGTGATGGCTTGGCGCTCTACCAGCACATCCCGCAGCCAGGCGGCGGCGAGGGTTTCGCCGGTGAGGCGCAGGCCAGTGAGTTGCTCGTTTTGCACCAGGATCTTCTTGCCGATGTTGCGCCGGGCGTCTTCGTAACTCAGGCACAGCTCCGGGTCAAGGCCGAACAGTTCG
>JACCDO010236324.1_pt1 | contig 11713 bp, 7 predicted proteins | sample 7446101 | NCBI WGS metagenome assembly JACCDO01 (sample SAMN15323440, study PRJNA562643) | freshwater metagenome | isolation source: river surface water | place: USA:Blue River Watershed | collected 2017-08-16 | reverse complement strand
TGACACGATCCAAAATAGAAACTCAACTGGGTCTGATGGATTTGCCGGATCGATCGGATTTACCGAATTCAAGCGTGTACATGACCAGGGTTCCGACATGATCAACTCGGTTATCTCACAGATTGAGAGAAAGCGCAAACAAATCCAGCAGCAAAAGTCGTACCTGGTTCAAATTCTCCAACACATTGGATCGGTGTACGGGGACAGCTACAGAAGCGATCTTGAACTTTCTAGACAGATTGCTAGGGACCAGACAAAGGTCCAGGAGCTTGACCAAATGCTTAAACAGCTCAACGAATTTGACGGACTTGTTAAAAATCAAAGACATTCCCACCAGTCTCTGCTACTCAAGCCTGAACAAATCCTGAGTCATCACAACAAGATGTTGCGTAAAATTCAAAACGCTGCATCAGCTTATATTACAGATGAAACTTACAGAATCTGGATCCAATACTCTAAGGAACTTGATAACCTGGACAATTGGAGAAAGTTTGGTTGGGATCAGTACGACATCACTGAAATTAACACTCTGGGTTCAAACCCACTGTTGACCCAACCTATTCCAGACCTGGAACAGTACATGCAGGAGACAAAAGCACAAATCGATGCTAAAGCCTACAGAATCTCTTTTGAGGGAAGGACTCGACGACTAGGTGCGTTCTTAACTGGATTATTTGTATAAAAAATTTTTATAATAAAAACAAATTGTATAATAAAAAATTATTATTAAGATTTAGAAAATAAAACTTAGCAAATTATTTATAAATAAATTTAATTTCTAAAATAGTTTATTATCATATTTTTCATAAAATCCATACTGAAAATCTTTAAAAACTTTGGAAATATTTACATTATCATGAATCACGTTTTTAAGAATCATATCTTTATTATAATTGTTAATTAACATTTGTGCATATTTGTATTTGATTAAATATTTTAGTGTTGGAATATCATCTTTATTTTCAATTAAATCAGATGCAATTTTTTTAATTTGGTCATTTGGAGATATACTAATCCTACGGATTTGTACATATTGATTAGTTATTATTTTTGATAAAATTTTTGATCTTGATAACATTTTTATATATATTATAATAATTAATTAAGTATTTTTAAATTTATTCAATTTTTTTGATATTTAATAAATGAATAAAAACATATTTTGAATTAGGTCAATTTAGAGTGGAATAAAAAAACGATTATCTGTTAATGCTTTAGCACTTGCAGTTGCAAAATCTTGAGTAGGAGTTGAAGCTGTTTTTTTTACTAACTTTGATTCTACTATATCTAATCTTGTACTAAGAGGTTCAGTTAAATCTGTTCTTGTAGTGACTCTTCCTGATTCACTAACAAATAGTGGAGTTCTGTAAGGATCAATTGGATTTTCAGAAACTGAATGAAGTGAGCCTGTCGCACCATATCTTTCATTATCCAAATATGTTCTATGTCCTCTTATAGAAATATGTAGTGTTGTATGCATTCGATTTGGTCCAAGAGTTTGCCAAATTATCATACGTTTTCCTTCGGAAATACCTGGTCTTTCAACTGCTTCTACAACTATATTTGTAAATTCTCCTCCTTTAGTTCTTAATTCTCTTTGTATACTTTCCGCTACATCATTTATTTTGTTTGTGTCTACTTGAAAACTTGTCCCTCGTGGTGTTGTCGGTAATTCTCTTTTTGCAGGTGATCTAGTACGAACTGATCTTATTTGTGCACGTGATATCGGTGTTGAAGATTTAGCTGGAGCTGCAGCAGCTGCAGAAGCACTATCTGGTGCTCTGCCTCTTTCGGTTGATTTATTACCCATATTATATCTACTTAGAAGTTGTTCTGCGGCTGTTAATCGTTTTGCTGGTGGTTTTAATGATACTAATTGTGCTACTGGTACTGGTCCAGTTAGTTCTTCTGGTGCTTCTGAAACTGCTGCTGATGCTGCTGCTGATGCTGCTGCTGATGCTGCTGCTGATGCTGCTGCTGATGCTGCTGATGGTGCAGGTGATATATGTGTTGATGATGTGCGTGATCGAACTAGTGCTTCTAGTGCTTCACGTGCTTCTAGTGCTTCACGTGCTTCTTGCACTTCACGTGCTACTCGTTCTGCTTGTGCTGCACGTGCTGCTCGTTGTTCTGCTTGTGCTCGTTTTCTTCTTTCTTTATTACTTAGTCCTAATTTAGGATGATCTTTACCATTACCACCCATTTGTTTTAATCTTTGTTTAAGTTGCAAATATTTATTTTTATATTTTAAATATTTGTTTTTATATTGTAAATCATCCATTTATATAAATATTATTACATTTTATTTTTTTAATATATTAATTACCTATCTAATATAGTTACCTTATTTACAAAAATTTTATTATAATTGATAAAAAATAAATAATTAATAAATCCTAAACATTTTTATATAAATTAAAAATATATAATGAAAGATATTCGTTTACCTCAACCAAAATTATTGGATTTTACAAAATTATCTACCAGTGATAATGTAGAAATACATATTGAAAATACTTTACACAAATTCTCTTCAAATTCAGATGAAAGTGGTGAAGACAATAGATACCAGCCTATTTTTGGTTCAGTTGTTTTAATCAATGGTAAAGTTTTTTCAAATTCATCATATGGCTTACCTTTTATTAGATTTGAAAAAAATTCTGAACCTAAAATTACCTACAAAAATAAAACATTATTTACTTTCAATGTACATTATCATGGACTTAATACTGTTGGATCAGTTGATGGAACAAGTATGGAGGTTGTTTTTGGTAAAAGTACTCAATTAGGACCAAAAGTTACATTTCAATTTCCTAAAATTACAAACAATCAGTCAATGTTATGGTATCATAATCATAATATGTTTATTTCAATGGAACTTATTTATAGTGGAGCTGTTGGTTTATTGCAAATTGTCGACGAACCTACCAAATGGTTATCTGAAAAATTTAAATATGGAGATAATCATATTATGATGTTTGCTGCAGATATTGATTTAACCGAAAAAGGTACACAAACAAATTTAAATTTGAGTGTTGATCAAAATAGATCAGCATTTACAATAATAAATGGTGTTTCAGTAGTTAATTGGTATACTAAAAAAAAATCACCATATGTTGATACTTTATATCATAAAACAACAAATAATTTGGTCAAAATAGACTTGTTAAATGCCAGTTTGAATTGGAGAGTTTATCATATTGGTGTGTGTGATGAAGATAAAAATATTAAATCATTTAATTTAATACAATGTGATTCTGGTTTAATTAATCCACAAAAACTTAAAATGGCATATGTTCCTGTAGCTAGTCGTATTAGTTTGTTGGTTGATCTATCTAAATTTAAAAATAATGTTGCATATGTGTTTTTTTATGATTATGATTTGACAGAAATATTTGATTCTGTTCAAGCTAATCCAGATTATCCAAATGATCCTGTATTATTAGGCACTATACCTGATTTTAAATTAAGAAATCAATCGACATATCCTACACCAATTCCTGATCCTAATGATGTCAATCAACAAGATAATCCAACCAATCTTAATTATCCTGTTGTAAACCAAATTAAACAAATCAATCAAATTTTAGAAAATGGTACTATTGTGAAACCATGTGTTGACAACATCAAACCCTTTTTAAAAATAATTTATACTAAGGAAAATAATAATTACAATGATGACTGTATTATTAACAAAATACAAAGTATATTCGAAAATAATCATAAATTTAATGGTTATAAAAATGAAAATAAACATGAATATGAATATAAACTTGATAATGTATTAGAATTAATTAAAAAAACTGTTTTTGGAGAAAAAAACTTTAAAAAATATAATGAAATCATTTCTAAACCATATTTTGAATATGATAATTTTACCAATTATATAAGTTTACTTAATCAAAAATATTTTTACAATATACCTAAAATTGATTTAACAGTTCCAAAAAGAAACTTTTTGTTATTTCCCGAAACAAATACAAATGCGATAGCTTCTGGTAATTCAAATGGTGTTACTGAATATATTGATTCTGCAAATAGAATTATGGTTGATTTATGGAATTCTAATGAATTAGATCTTAATTATGCGATTGATCAATATAATTTGAATCCAAATAATTTCAAACCCATCACATTACCTTCCTCTAAATTTAAAATTTATAAAACAAATGATAAATATTCTAATACTGCTATGATTTCAAATGACACAATTGAAATAGAATTTTTTGAAAACCCTATTTCTTATGGTGATAAAACTACAATCCCAATTACTAAAATTAAGGTCATATTTCCACCAACTGATTTTATAAATTTACAACAATGGATAGATTTAATTAATAAAACATTTGAAAGTACTTTGGTTTCAGGACTTGGATCTTATCAAAAATTAAGTGAAATATTGGTTTCTGATTGGTCTTTTTTTCCTTATCAATATCCATATATGTATGATAAAAACATTTGTATAAAATCTGCGATTATTAAGACTCAAAATAATTCATCATATTATATTAGAATATTAGGTAGATGGCCTATTTTACAATTCTTTGGTAAATCGTTAACAGGATCTGTTATTGATAATGATTCTGCTAAAAAAAATATTATTCTAAATACTAAAAATCAATTTCATTTGGATATAACAAAAAATCCATCTCAATATATTAAATGTGACGAATATGGTATTTATGGAATATATGATGCAGATATACAAGTATTCTTTCCAGCTTATGCTACAACCGATGGATCAATCCAATTACCAATAGCTTGTATGAAAAGAAATGGTGAATTGATTATTAATCCAAATTACACTTTTAAGGGATTTTACGATGGTTATCTTAATGATAATCTAAATTCTTTTTCAGTTAAATTAAAATCTACTGAATTATGGTTATACAATAATGGTGATAATGCTGATAATCATCCTATACACTTTCATTTAACATCTGGTTATGCTGTTCCCGAATTAGTTTATAACTCACCAAATTTATTATCAATAGATAGAAAATCCAATCCATTAATTTATTCTCGAGATATTTATCAAGTTGGTCCTCAACAAACAATTGGGTTTTATTTAACTTGGCCTAATTATCCATCAAATATAAAAACATCATCACCCAATATCACTGGAGTTGGTGGTGTAATTCATTGTCATTTTTTACCTCATAATGATTCAAATAGTATGATTATTCAATATTACATTGATCCTTAAATTTATAAGTTTTGAAAACGATATCCCATAGATTAAATCTTTTTGAATAGTTACAATTATTTATTTTGTGATGTAAATCATGATCTTCTGTATGTAATTCGATTCCTAAAAATCTTGGTAATTGTATCAATTGAGGAAAACTAGATGCTTTAGCTTCTTTTCCAGTATGACCAGCTATTTCTATAAATATCTTGTTAATATTTATCACATTATACATAAAAAAAGATATTTTTGGCAATATCATTAGGGTTAGAAGCTGTGGAATTGAATTTGATAAAATTAAATCTATTGGATGATGATAATAAGTCACTATTGTAATAGGATGACTATATGTATGATGTATCCTGTGTATATATCTATATAAAAATTTGTTTTCATGTTCAATTCTATGTACCAAATAATGAAATAAATCAAATATTATCTCAAAACCAAATGAAACCGGAATAAAATAAATTAGGTCCTTTATTTTATTTGTTTCATTAAAAATATAAAAATTATATATGAAAATATATGTTATAGTATCAACAAATGTAGTTGTTAAGAAAAAAATAAATAAACCAAAATAATTATATTTTATCTGAGATCTGTCTATATTTCCTATAAATTTTTTTTTATAACATCCAAAATATAAACTTCTTTCCATTATAATATTTCTCAAACCAATAAATATAAAAATTAACAATGGATTTACATAATTTATTAAATAGTAATACTGGATTATTGAAATCATAAATAAAAAAGAATTTACTGTAATAAAAGTTTTAATTGAATTTACAGATAACATAATATATTATATACATATATTTATTATATATCAATTGATAAAAATATTATTGTTTTTATAAAAATTTAATTTTATTTAATTTGGTAATGTACTCAAAATTTGTTCTAAGGTAAATGGAGGAATTGTATGTATTGGTATTATTTCACTTTGTATATATTGCTCGCATATATTTTCATAAATAGTTAATACACTTGAGTATATATTTTGTTGTGCTCTCCTTTTAACTTTATTTTCTAATAATTTTATTATTATTTCTTGATGCAAGTCTCCATACATTATAATAGTTTCAATTGTGAAATTAAAATCTAAGACTTCAGATAAGGCTAATATTCCAATTTCACCTATTTGATCACTAACCAATCTTAAAAATCTTAAACTAGTATTATATTTTAAACTATCTCTAATTTGAAAAATTCCGTCATCAGTAATATTATCACTATAAATATCTAAAAATTCAATCAAAGGATTTGATACCAAAGGGAGTAAACACTCATTAGTCATTTCATTTGAAAAAATTTCCAATTTTGATACAGGTGCACTGGCAAGTTCGATAATTCCATCATCTGTAATATGATCATATAGTTTTAATTTTGTAAGTATTCTGCGCTGTTTTAGAACCCTTGATAACTCAATAATCCCATTTGAAGTAATACCGCATGACTTTAAGCTTATTTTGTTAATTGAATAATTATTGTATAGTCCTCGAGCTAATATTTCAATTCCTTCATTTCCAATAGAATTGTTATCCAGCCTTATAGATGTTAAACTTGTATTGTTTTCAAGTGCACGTGCTAGTATTTCAATATGTTCACTTCTTAGGTTATTTGTTCCTAGTTTAATTGATTGGATGGTTGAATTATTACTAAGAATTTCTAATATCGATTCTATTGGAAAAGTATTTTCAGTGCCAATATCATTGTATGATAAATCTAGCTCTGTAATAGTTTGATCATATTTAAAAAAATCAACTATAGTAGCCAAGTTGTCTTCTATAAATTGCTTTTTAAAAGATAAGTCTAGGGTTTGGTTGTGATCGATGTATTTGGATAAAATAGTATTATTCATTTTATTGTATTAGGTTTTATTTGTATATAATATCAATTAGAAATTACACCGCATATTTATTTTTTCAATTTTTTATAAAAACATATCAAAAAATTGAAAAAAAATTTATCTCCTTATTAGTAATTTAAGTTAATATATTACAAATGACTACGATTACAGATCTTAAATTTCAACCCAATCCTAGCCAAGAAAATAGCATAATTGTGTCTGCGGTTCTTTCACTTGAATCACCTGTACACACTATGAGCTATGAAAACAAAAATACCAACCCTATCTACATTTTTTGTGGAGATAGGGAATTTTATCCCAAATTCGGAAAAATTGCTGGAAATCATCCTGTTTCAGGAGGTATAGTATACATTTGCGACCAAAAAGGAACTACAGTTTGTATTATGCCTAATTCCAGAACTAAGAATAGATGCGGAACAATTCCTATTACTTTGGAAGACATTATTGCTTTTGGAGAATTTAATATTCCAGATACCAAGATCGATCCTTCTGCAGTATACTATTTCGAACTCACAAATTATGCTGCTTTCAATATGTTGTCAACTGATCATTTGAGAAGCAAACTTATCAATGAGGATCTCTTTGGTTTTGCTAGAAAATATCATAACCTTAATATCAATGTTATGGTATCTTCAAATGTTGCTAAATTTATCGAAAAGTTTCATAATGACTCCAAGCCTGAAAATTTAAATATTGTCACTAATTCTACAGAATTTGATATTTATGGTAGATCTGGTCCAACTTCAATAGTAAATATTGTCTGTGAGCTTGTTTTTGGCAAGATCATTCGTCGTTCAGCAGCTACTCAGTGTGAATTGTTTTTCAAATTAGGTGATGAAATTGTTACACCAATTTTTTCTTCAGAATCTGACGATAAAAAAATTTCTGCACTACTTAAAACTGTGTCTATCCAGTACACGGGTCAAGGAGAATGTCGTATTATTGTTCTACTAAATAGTACTTCATTTGGCAGAACTGATGCTGAAGGTAAACTTATTCCTCTAAGAATTGTTAATGAAGATGAATCTCAAGTATATTATTCTGGAGATTATTCTGAAAATTTTGATTTTGCATCTATTGGATGTTCAGATTTAATTAAAAATTTGCGCCTTTACAAAGGTATTACTAATTCCAATCCAAGAGCTGTTCCTACTTTTATTACCGATAATATCAGAGAACTTATGGGGGTAAGATTCTATACAGCTCCTGATATTACAGCTATTGAAAGCGAACAACGTGTAATTGCATCTCATTTAGCTTCTATTAACAGGAAGTTTGTGGTCAAGATTTGCCAAAAGCTAAGTGAATTTTGGACAGAAGGTGTAAATGATACTATGAATAAAAGAAAGGCTATACAAGGACCATTTGGTTTAGGAACAGAGGAAGAAGATACTATTGGTGGACTTGGAATTAGGGGAATTCCTGGATTTGGTTTAGGACCTCAAATTATGTGTCCACTTGATAGAAACTCTCATTCTATTAGTGCATGTGCTACCAACCATTCTGCAATTGGTAGAAGTATTTCTGACCTCCCTTCAAACCCTATGTTTGATCCTGATGAATAATTCTATCAATAAAATTTATCTAATTGTATTAAATAATTGATCAATTTATTTATTAAATTAAAAATTGAATTTATTTAATATTTAATACCTAATTTTATATATATCACATAAACATAAATAACTATAACTATGACTATTAATCTAATACTTATATCTGGATTATTATTATCCATTATAACCAATACTTTTGCAAGATTAATTCCTCCAACAATAACTAATTTAGGTTGTGGATCTACCATACAAAGCATTATTACAGAATCTGAATCATGTAATAGAATTATTAAGGGTACTGGAGTTCCTGGCTCAACAATTTCAATTTATTCTACTCATTATTTGGAAAAAGCTGGATCTAATTATGAAAATCCTAATCAATATGTTAATTTGGGATCACTTCAAAATGACACAACAGATCCACTTAAAAGGACTGAATCATATATTTATCCATCTTATTATTCTAAAATTATTAACGGGACATTAATAACTGATCTTTATATTGAAAATGTTAAAGACTTTGTTAGTTCTGAATTAATTGAATTATATTTGGTTAATGATGCATGTTTGGTAACATTTAAAGAAAATGGAAAATTTATGAGTATCGGAATTTCATCTGGTGCTGTAAATATTAATTGTGCTTCATATACAGTTAATACTGTTCCAATTAAAGATATTCAGACTTCTATGGCTAATTTTATTACTTTAGACGAAAGTGGAACTGTCACAACATGGGGTTATGGTGGAAGTACTGGGCAAACTAATTACCGTGTTGTTGGAACTGGGTACAAAAAGATTTTTGCAGGAGGATTTGATCAATTTGCGTATTTGGACAATAATAATTATTTTACAGTTCAAGGTTACGATCCAAAAATTTATATTTGGGCACAGTTTACAAATGTTGATCCCCGATTTGTTATATTTTCATACAGTGGTGGTGGTTTTATTGACTCTGATGGACAATTAAAAACTTGGGGTCAAACTGATATCACTAAAGATGACTTCCCTCATATAATCATTGAAGGAATACAAGTTGATTCAAAAGGTAATTGGGAATATGAATTTTCCAAACAAGACAATGATTTGTTTTTGAACACTGATTCTAGACATTTACAAATTCAAAGCTTTTATCAAAATTCAAGTTCAGGTATTGTTACTTATCCTGATTCTCTTGTTTTCTTCAATAATATTGACTTTTCAATTCCTTCACCACAATTTATTGTTGAACCCGATGGATATATTAGTGGAAAGTCTATTCCGAATTCGCAAATTTCTATTTATTCAATTGGAGAAATTGATTTCGATTTTTTCGGACCTGTCCAGTATGGATGTAACATTGGTGCATGTGCTTACATTAATAATGGTGCTGTCACTGCATCTGGTGAGTCTGGATATGGTGGTGATATTACTTCCGTTAAATCATTCGTTGAAAAAGATATTGTCGAATTGTATGTGATTTATAACGGCGCATTTGTCGCTGTTAAACAATCTGGAGAATTAATTACTTGGGGTTCTTATTCATTTGGTGGTGGTAAATATCTTACTAATATTGTACAGATTAGTACATCTAAATCTGGTTTTGTTGCTCTATTTGCAAATGGAGAAATTTCACTTAGTGGACAAACTTTGATCAGTATTGGAGATGAAAAATTCATTCAAGTTTATGCTGGTGGAACTAATATTTATGCAGGTCTTACTTTAACAAATAAGTTATATGTATGGACCAATGGACAATTACAAATTCATCAACTTGATCAAAACGAAAAGAATAATGGAATAGGATTTTCTGTTATACTTACTGACTGGGTTTGTGGAATTATTTATGATGATGAAAAACTTGTTACATTTACTGATACGAATAATTATATTGATGAAATGAGTATTCCTTGGTTTATTACCAATCAAATTAATACAGATTCTACTGGTTATTTCAAATACAAATTAACTTCTGAACAAATTAACAACTTTAATTACTTGGATTCTGTTTATCTTGCTATCAAATCACAATATTCTTATATGGATTCATCTATGGTTTATAGTAGTAAACTTTACTTTGAAGACCAAAATTTAGTACCTACTAGTTCCCCCACTTTGACACCTACTAACAAACCAACTACTAAACCAACAATTAATCCAACTAATAAACCTTCAATTAATCCAACTAATAAACCAAGTATCCAACCTACTAATTTAATTAAACCTACTAACAAACCTACTAGACATAAGAGACCATGTGATACTGCAAATGGCGACTGTTAATATTTTAATTAATATTTTTTTATTTTACTAAATAAATTTAAAATTTGTATTCAACACCACCTTCTTCTATTATTGTGCAATTAAATACTGCATTTCTTGCATTTAATAAATTTTTAATTTGTACCAAATGTTTATGTTCTTCAGTTTTGGCTTGTTGGAGTTGTGCAATAGTTAGACTCTGATTATGTTTAACATTTTCTTGATATCTATAATCAATTTTAATAACTAACTCTTCAATAATATAAATGTATTTAGCAAAATTAAGAAAATGTTCATTAATATGAGATAATTTAAATATTTCTGAAAATATTATTTTATTTATTGGCGAACACATATCCATTATAATTTTAATTTTATCAGGCCCAATAGTAGTTGGTAAATTCATAGAATTATTTTTTATAATTAATGTTTTTAAATTATTAAATACAATTGGATAACTTAAATACCTACTCCATTCCCAATAATCATGACATCCACGATAATTAAACAACGGAAAGATTTGTGATATATTATTCACTTTAATTGTCTCCAAATTAGGAAAATGTATCCAACATGCAGGATTTATCATTGGACGTATATTATCTGTTGTTAAATCTATTTCAACACTATTTTTGGGAAAACTTAGATTTTTATATCCTCTTGAAAATAAATTATCTGGATCTCCACCATTATAATTGTAGTGTATAGCACCATATTTATGTTGTGTAATTGTTATCATTTGATTACAATTTTCTTCAACTATTTTGGTCAATCTTTCAATTTGTTCATTTTGTCTTTGAATAATTTCATCATATTTATCAGTCAAAGTTTTTATTTGTTTTTGATATTTTTTTT
>JACCDO012080317.1_pt1 | contig 11715 bp, 9 predicted proteins | sample 7446101 | NCBI WGS metagenome assembly JACCDO01 (sample SAMN15323440, study PRJNA562643) | freshwater metagenome | isolation source: river surface water | place: USA:Blue River Watershed | collected 2017-08-16 | reverse complement strand
CACCCATTAAAAAGACGTTTTTGTCTCGTCTCATTTCCTCGGACATCGCCTCTCTCAAGGCTTCCCGAAATTGTAGTTCTCTCATTGCTTAGGGACAAATTTTTGGCTCGTAAAAATAGAAAGGAATTGGGCATTTGCAAAGCCAATCTATTTACTTTATGAATATCCGCTTTTGTTCCAATAACCTGAGAAAATAAGGTTTGAAGATTAAAAAGTGAGCTGTGGACTGTTGTCCGTTAGCTGTCGACGATTATCCGCAATGGGTACTATTTATTTGAACCGGGGGTCGAATCGCGGATAATCAACTATTTCTTTGTCTTCGGCGGTCGTCAACCGAGGTAAATGGTTTTTTGATTGACAAACTCTAAGATCCCCTGTCTGCTCAGTTCCCGCCCATAGCCTGACTTTTTAATGCCCCCAAAAGGAAGCATGGGATGGGAGGCAACTAGGGCATTCAGAAATACGGCACCCGATTCCAAATGGGTCGCTAGCGCTGCACCATGATCAAGATCAGCGGTCCAGATGGAGGCTCCTAAGCCAAATTCTGTAGCATTGGCCAAGGAGATCGCTTCAGTAGCTGTATCTACCTTAAAAATAGAGGCCACAGGCCCAAAAAGTTCCTCTTGGTACGCTGGAGTACCAACTGGAATTTCACTCAGTACGGTGGGTTCAAATCGCGCAGAACCAACTTCTGGAGCAACCCCACCCCGAAGTACCTTGGCTCCTCTAGCCACAGTTTTGGATACTTGTGTAAAGAGTTCTGCTGCCAAATCTGCTCGAGCCATGCAAGCGTAGTCTGAAGACTCTTCCAGCGGAGGGCCAAATTTTAGGGCGTTTAAATTCTCTAAAAAAAGGTGGACAAACTCATCGTAAACAGATTTTACCACTATAAACCGTTTGGCGGCAATGCAGCTTTGTCCAAAGTTGATCATCCTCGACTTGACCGCTGCATTGGCAGCCTTGGAGAGATCGGCATCCGCTAGGACGATAAAGGGGTCGCTGCCTCCGAGCTCGAGGAGTGATTTTTTAATGTGTTTACCTGCCGTGGAAGCGATGTCTACTCCCGCTTGCTCGCTGCCAGTAAGGCTCACTGCCTGTATGCGGGAGTCTGCTAGGAGGGCATTTGCTTCAGTACCAGAAATCAGGAGCGATTGAAAACAGCCTTTTGGGAATCCTGCCGCTTCGAAAATATCCTGAATGGCCAATGCACATTGCGGTACATTGGAGGCGTGCTTCAGCAAGGCCACATTTCCAGCAAGGAGTGTGGGTACTGCAAATCTAAACACTTGCCAAAAAGGAAAATTCCATGGCATGACCCCAAGTACTATTCCCAGCGGCTGAAAAATCACTTGGGCTCTTTTGGTATCGGGAAGTAGGATCTCTTCAGGTGCTAAAAACGAGGAGGCCTTCTCTGCATAAAATTCACATACCCAGGCACATTTTTCGATTTCAGCCCGAGATTCCCGAATTACTTTTCCTACTTCAAGACTGATACAGTGCGCCAAGTGCTCTTTTTTTTCCAAGAGCAGGGTTGCCACGCGACGCATGAGCCTGGCTTTTTCTTGAATTGGGAGCTTCTTCCAGGAAGAAAAAGTTTGCTCTGCAAGACTTAAGCAAGTTTCGACCTCCTGGGGACTGTGTGCTGAAAACTCCTTCAACACGGTGCCTGTCCAGGGATCTATGGACCGAATCCTACTCATTTGACGACTTCTTTGCCTGCTTCTTTCCAGGCGTTAATGCCGCCTTCAAGCATGTAGACGTGTTTGAATCCCATTTTTTGCATCGCATCGGCAGCCTTGCGCGTACGACTTCCCGATCTGCAGTACAAGAGGTAGGTTTTGTTTTTGTTGAGAGCCTCAACTTCCTTAATGAAGTTAGGACTTAGAAAATTTACGGTAGTGGACCCTAGCAAATGACCTTCTGCCACCTCCTCCGGGGTACGAACATCCAATATCTTTGATTTCCGTTTGCTGGACATCTTTTCAAATTCTGCGAGGGAAAGCACCTGAATGGAGTCTTTTTGGATTGTTTGCCCCTGGATTTCAGTACCAAATGCAACTATAAAAAGTAGGAGAATAAGGGAATATTTCATGTGGAGGTTTGGTTTTTGAGTAAACTACTACCTATTTGAGGTGAAAATTTACTGACTTTCTTGTCAATATGCCGCTAAAGATTGGATTGATTTCGGATTCCCATAGTTATTTAGATTACAAAACCTGCGCATACCTGCAAGAGGTAGATGAAATCTGGCATGCAGGTGACATTGGAGATGCGCGAATTCTAAATGAGTTGCCAACAACTAAGCCTTTTCGTGCAGTTTATGGAAATATTGACGATCAGGCAGTACAGGAGCAATTTCCAGAGTGGCAGGAATTTGAATTGGAAGGCGTGAAAGTCGCTATGATTCATATTGGCGGTACTCCACCCCGCTATGCAAAAGGAGTCAAGGAGCGCCTCCGGAGTCTTCAACCCCAGCTTTTCGTATGTGGGCACTCTCACATTTGTAGGGTGGAGTTTGATCGGGAGCTCAACTGTCTGTATATGAATCCAGGTGCAGTGGGCCAGCATGGATTTCACCAGATGCGAACCCTGTTACTCTTTGATTTGGATGCTGGAAAAATCACCAACCTACGGGTAGTCGAACTGGGAAAAAGAGGGATTTTGAACGCATAGTGCAAAAAAAATAGCGACCGAGGCCGCTATGCTACTATCTTAGAAAAAGAGCAATTTATTTCTCGAAAGAAGCCTTGATAGCCTCAACGTCCACATTTTTGATCACAGGCTTCGCGCACAATTGCTTGATTTTGATCACTCGTCCAGTTTGACCCTGTCTTTTTCTTTTCAGTTTTCTTTTTAGCGTCGTAACACCCATGGTCGTATGTAGTTAAATTTTTGAATTCGAAACGGATTGCAAAAGTATATAAACTTATCTTTTCCGCCTACAAATCTTTCGATTTTATTCTTGCTTTCCTTCGTTTTGGGAATTTTGGGTAAATTTGGTTTTAATTTCAAGATACCACCATGCAAAAGCCGAGTCTTCCCAAGGGTACGCGCGATTTTGGGCCTGTTCAAATGGCACGAAGAAACTATATCCTAGATGCAATCAAGGCTACTTTTCAACTCTTTGGGTACCAACAGATCGAGACGCCAGCAATGGAAAATCTGAGTACCCTCACAGGAAAATACGGGGACGAGGGGGATCAGCTTTTATTTAAAATCCTGAATAGTGGAGATTTCCTTAAAGAGCTTTCGGCAGAAGATTTACCCAAGGGATCTGGAGCAAACCTGAATAAGCTTTCCGAAAAGGGCCTTCGTTACGACCTAACGGTACCTTTTGCGCGCTATGTGGCCATGAATCGCAATGAACTTTCATTTCCATTTAAGCGATACCAAATCCAGCCCGTGTGGAGAGCGGATCGCCCACAAAAAGGAAGGTATCGTGAGTTTTACCAATGTGATGCCGACGTGGTAGGGACAGATAGTCTGCTCTGCGAAGCTGAAATCATTGGGATGATCCGTCAGGTATTTACCAAACTGGGATTGACGCAGTATTCCATAAAAATTAACAACCGTAAAATATTGACCGGCATCGCTGAAGCCATTGGTGCAGATGGAAAAGAAGGCCCACTCTGTGTGGCCATCGACAAGCTGGACAAAATTGGTTGGGAGAAAGTACAGGAAGAACTTCAGCAGCGGGGATTCCAAAATGATTCCCTTACCCAACTCGCTCCACTCGTGGATCTAAAAGAAGGAGTAGGTGCCCGAATGGAAGTGCTCCGCGGATTTTTAAGAAATTCTTCGACAGGGCTTCAGGGTTTGCAGGAACTTGAAGAAGTCTTTGGACTGCTAGAACGAATGGGAAGCAACTTAGATCATGTGGATTTTGATCCGATGCTTGCCCGAGGATTGTCCTATTATACTGGCGCCATCTTTGAAGTAAAGGTGCATGGTGTGTCTATTGGTTCGGTAAGCGGTGGAGGTCGATACGACAACCTAACTGGAGTATTTGGTTTGCCAGGCGTACCTGGAGTCGGATTTTCCTTTGGGGTAGACCGATTATATGATGTATTGGAGGAGCTTGAACTTTTTCCAACGGATCGCATGGAAGGCACGCAACTGTTACTTGCACATTTTGATCAAGCGGGCTTTGATTACGCCTTGAAATGTCTACCTGTCTTACGGGGCGCTGGCATTCGAACAGAGCTCTATCCGGAGGTATGCAAACTTAAAAAGCAGTTGGAATATGCTTCCAAAAAGGATCTTCCCTATGTGGGCATTTGTGGAGATCAAGAAATTGCTTCTGAGACTCTAGCGGTAAAAGCTTTGGTTACAGGGATACAGGAGACTTTGAGCTTGAAGGAGGTAATTGCCAAGTTGCAGGGGGCAGTTTAATTACCAAAGAAGGACTGACAACAACTAGTGCCCTAGGGCAGTTAAAAAGAAATATAAATACAAAGCGCTATGTTTGATTTCATGGGAATGATGGGCAAGGTAAAAGAGGCCCAAGCCAAAATAAAGGAAGCACAGGCCAAATTGGTGCATTTGAGAGCTGAAGGCGAGTCTGGAGCTGGATTGGTGAAAGTTGTGGTGAGTGGAGAGCGGAAGGTCTTGACCATGGAGCTGGATGAGTCTTTGTTAACGCCGCAGGATCGTGAGATGTTGAGTGATTTGATTGTGGCGGCTACCAACAAGGCCATGGAATCAATCGATGAAAAAATCAAGCTTGAGATGAAGGCAGCGACGGAAGGAATGATCCCTTCTATTCCTGGGATGGATTTAGGTAATTTGTTTGGATGAAACCCTGTGCCATCGTCCTACTCAATTACAATGGTATTGGGGTATTACCCACTTTTCTACCTTCCGTAGTAAGGCATAGCCAGTACGAGGTGTGGATGATTGACAATGCGAGTACCGATGGATCACTGGCTTACGTCAAAGAAAATTTTCCCGAGCTAAGGTTGATCTCTTTGGATAGCAACTATGGGTTTACGGGAGGCTATAATCTGGGTTTGGAGCAGTTGAGAGGGCAATACGAAACCTTTATCCTGCTCAATACTGATGTGGAGGTGACCCCAGGCTGGGATCGAAGTTTAGTCGATTTTTTAACCAATAACCCGGATTTTGCTGCGGTGCAACCGAAAATTCTATCTTGGAAGGATCGAACCTATTTTGACTATGCAGGGGCAGGAGGGGGGTTCGTCGATTCCTTGGGCTATCCGTATTGCCGTGGGAGAATTTGGGATCATTTGGAGCAAGACTCCGGACAATACGACGATAGTATTCAAGTGGATTGGGCATCAGGTGCCTGCTTGGCCCTTGTTGCAACTGATTTTTATGCGCATGAGGGGTTTGATGCTCGCTTTTTTGCCCACATGGAGGAAATTGATCTTTGCTGGAGACTACGCAAGTCTGGGCGAAAAATCGGATACCTCGGTTCGGCTGTAGTTTATCACCAAGGTGGAGCCACTCTAGATAGAGCGAGTGCCCAAAAGCTTTATTTGAATTGTCGAAACAGCTTGTCCATGCTGTATAAAAATGTTGCATTTATCCGCTTTGCAGCAATCTTCCTTGCCAAAGGGTTTTTTGAAGGATTTGCAGCACTTAACTATGTACGTAAAGGAGAAAATAAATTCGCAAAAGCCATTCTTAGGGCCTATGGAGATTTTCTTAGATCTGAAAAAATCAAATCGACTAGTGTAAAATCTAATTTACCAGAAGTAGGTAGTTCAGGACCAGTTGGAGTGATTTTTGGATATTTCTTGCTCCTCGGAAAGCGAAAATTCACCGATCTTTAATCGAATAAAGCAGGGTGGTTCTTTTTTCGAAAATAGGTTCTAATTTTCAGCATCATCGCCATGGACACATACAAGACTACAGGAGAGCCTAGTGTAATAAAAGAGGTGTAAATGAAAAATAAGCGAATGCTGTCAATTGGAAAATTCAATTTTTCTCCAAGTTTGGAGCAAACACCGAAGGCACTTTCTTCAAAAAATAATTTCAACTTTTCCATGGTTGGGGCAAACTGGATTTGGACAAAGGTACTAAAAAAAGATGGCAAATGTCAAACTCGCTTGGTAATCAGATTGTTTTGGATCCTATCGATATTTTTTACTGTCAGCCAACAGGTAATTGGACAGCGAGTAGCAGCTAGCTACTTGACTTCAGTGTCGCTTGTTCCCCAAAAGCTTCGGATGGAACGAGATTCAGTAAAATTTGAAATTATTGGAAAATTGCCAGCTGCCTCGGGCCTGCTCACCAAGCAACCGAATCTTCGATTGCGGATCCTGTCTACGAGCGACACCTTAAATTTAGGACTGATCCCCGTTCAAGACCAAGGTGGAATTGCAGTCCTAACTAATAAGATAGCTTTTCCTTATCAACCTTGGATGGAGGATGCCAGGCTAGTGCTAGATTTTTCGATCGGCAAAAATAAGGCTCCTGAAGAATCAAAAGTTTTGGCGAAAGGGGTACATGCCCCCCAGCTCCTTGTCCGACTTGGAACCTACCTTCCTGGTGAAGCAATTCCAGTAGTTGGGCGATTTGATTTTTCCGAAAAAATCATAGAGCAGAAGCCAGTTACAAAGTCTGTTTCTTTCAGGTTTGAACCTGGAAAGTCAGATTGGATAACACATCCAGAGAATCAAGAGGCCAAAAGGCAGCTCGCTATTTTTTTGGAACAAAACCCTGAGCTCATCTCCTTGAAAATTACAGGTCTGCAGTCTCCCGAGCAGGCAGAAGGGCGAAATAGTCAGCTAGGGTATTTGCGGGCTGAACGCATTGGGCAAAAGCTTTTGGAGTTTTTTCCGGGCATCTCGAATGATCAGATCTACTACCAATCGAGGTGGAACGATTGGTTTGACTTTAGAAAACTACTCGCCGACTATTCAGGTCTTACAGAAGAAACCAAGGAGCACTACTATGAAGAATTGCAAGGGGAGGGCAGCTATTTTGAAAAAGGGCTTCGAATAAAGGCCTTGCCGGAATTTGAACGCGTCGCAGCAGTGATTTATCCAAAGCTGCGTTCGGCTCAGGTGGAACTTACGGCTAGACCTTATTTAGGTTTGGATAAGCAGAAGGGTCTTCTATTAAAAGAGGCTTTGGCTCTCAAGGCGGGCAACAAGCTTCCGTATTCCGATTGGGAGCTCGCTGCTAAGGCAGCTTCTAGTTTAGATGAAAAAGCTGTTTTATTTGCCAACATGATTAAATGGTTTGGAAGCCCAGGTTCCTTTATCAATTTGGCTGTGGTTCGGATGCGGCAAGGTCAAGAGTTGCAGGATGAAGAGTCAAGAGCAGTCTTGTGGGAAGAGGCGGCTCGCCTGCTAGAGGAAGCAAATCGAATAAAAGTGCTTCCCGAGGCACTGTACAACCAAGGGCAACTCAAAGTGCTCCAAGGCCAATTTTGGGAAGCTTACAAAATTCTCTCGGAGGCTTCCGTCTTGGCCAAAGAAAACACCGCCCTTACTCATACAATTGAGTCATTGAGAGCTGCACTAGATGTCCGTCGAGGAGATTACAAATTGGCATTATTGCGATTTAACTATCCAATGGAGTCAGCAGAGGATTGGTTCAATAAAGGAATTGCGTCCTACATTCTTGGAGACTATTTGGGGGCGAATGTGGCGTTCGAGGCTTCCGTACTTGCACAGCGAGAGCTGGGCTATGGCTATTATGGACTAGCTCTGGTAGCAATGGAACTAGGCCAAATTGAGTCGGGTAGTTTGTATTTGGAAAAGGCATTGACATACAAGCCTTCTTTGAGGCAAAAAATCTTAATTGACCCAGTCTTCAGCCAATTTGAGTTCTGAGGAATATTCTCGCTTTTTTACTGCGAGGCTTCAAAAATTAATTTTTTGATTTTGCGACCATTTAATGAAATTAAATCGAGAAGTCCACCTATGGGTACGGAGTCATTTTCAATTTTATTCTTGTCTATTTCAAGTCTTTCCCCTTCGATCTGGAGCCGAAATAGGAATTGAAAATAAAGGACATTTCAAAATGTGAATCCGCAACCTGAGGCTTATTGGTGATATTGGCCGAAAAAAAATTACTAAATACCTAATTTTATTCCCTATAGAAAGTTTGTTTTTTCTTTAAGATTATTTAACATTGGAGGTCAAGAATTGACAACCTAACCCAAAAAACCCGCCTATGAGTGAAATTAATTAGACGAAGCCCTACTCTCACCTAGCACCGACCGATGTCAAACCTATCGGTTTTTTAAGTTCGCAGGTCAAATGACCAGGTATAGGCGCAATAGAATCCCTAAAAAATCTCGGAAGTTCTATTGCAATTATTTTAAGAATATTCGCAAACGATTGCATATTCAATTAACAAACAGGTTATTGAAATTAATCTTGTTACCCAATCTATCTATGTTTATGAAAAATGTTTACAAAATCCTAAGTGTGTGCCTTACGCTCTTGGTACTTTCTGTTTCCGCTGCCTATGCGCAAAAGACGGTTACGGGTACTGTGCTAGACGAATTTGGCATGGGCCTACCGGGTGTATCCATCCTTGTGAAAGGAACGACCACTGGTACAGCCACCGACATTGATGGAAAATATTCCCTCAATGTCCCTAATGACCAAGCAACCTTGGTTTTCTCTTTCATCGGTTACACGACTGCTGAACAAGTAGTAGGTGCGCGAAGTGTAGTGAATTTCACCATGGTTCCAGATGAAAGAACCCTTACTGAGCTAGTTGTAACTGGTTACTCCATCGATTCCAGACGAGAGACGACTGGTGCGATCGCTACAGTTAGCCCTAAAGATTTGACTGTAATCCCTACAGGTAACATCGAGCAGACCCTTCAAGGTCGTGTTTCTGGTGTAACTGTAATCACCAACGGTCAGCCTGGTACTTCATCTATTATTCGTGTACGTGGTTTTGGTGCCTTCGGCGGTAACGAGCCTTTGTACATTGTCGATGGATTGCCTACTGCTTCTACTGATTTCTTGAACCCAGACGATATTGAGTCTACTACTGTATTGAAAGATGCTGCTGCAGCTTCTATTTATGGTGCTCGTGCTGCGAACGGTGTAATTGTATACACCACTAAGCGTGGAGCTAGAGATAAGAAGTTGCGTGTAGATTACAACGGTATGTATGGTGTTACTGACCCAGGTACAGGTATTGAGATGTTGAACCCACAAGGTTATGCAGACATTACCTGGTTGGCTGAGAAAAACACCGCTGCATTGCAGAACCGCGCTCCAGCCTATGGTCACCCACAGTTTGGAACAGGTACTACTCCTGTAATGCCATACTATTTGAGTTTGATTAGCCAAAGCCCTTCAGGAGCATTTAGCGTGCTTTCTGGTCAGCCAGGTCCGCTTACTCAAACACAAATCGATCAGCAGAGAGGTTGGTACAACATCAATCCTGCTGCAGGTACTATCCGTCAGTTGACCAAAGCTGCAACAGGTGAAGGTACCGATTGGTACGATGCTATCACTCGATTTGCTCCTCTAAACAGACATTCATTGGGCTTCAATGGTGGATCTGAGACTTCTAGATTCTTTATTGGCTTGGGTATCCAGGAGCAAGGTGGTATCTTGATTGGTAACAATTTTAAAAGATATTCTTTGCGTGCCAACTCTGAGTTTGACGTAACTAAGCGTATCCGTGTAGGCCAAAACTTCCAGGCTACTTACCGTCAGGTATTGGGTCAAACAGGGGGTACTGGTGGACGAGGTGTTTCTGCTGACGAAAACGACATTCTTCAAGCATTCCGTATGCCTTCCATCATTCCAGTGTATGACGAATTTGGTGGCTATGCTGGTACGGCTTCTAGAGGTTTCAACAACCCAAGAAACCCTGTAGCTTCTCGTCAAGGTCAGTTGAATAACCGAAGCTTCAATGCGAATGCCTTCGGTAACGTGTATGCAGAGTGGGACATCATCGATGACTTGACATTTAGAACCTCCATCGGTGGTCAGTACAACAACTACTACTATTGGGATTATTCTCGCCTTCAGTACGAAAACTCTGAAAACAACTCTGCTTTCGGATACGGTGAAGGAGCTGGATTCGTATTCGGTTGGACATTTACCAACACCTTATCTTACAAGAAGAAGATTGACAAGCATGACTTCAATGTCTTGGTTGGTCAAGAAGCTTTGAACTCTGGTGCTGGAAGAAATATGAGTGCTGTAGGTCAAAATCCATTCTCCACAGATCCTAACTTCATCACGATTTCTAACTTGCCTGTAGGTACACGTCAAGTAAACTCTAACCAGTTTAAAGGAGTTAACTTCAACTCGTACTTCGGTCAGTTGCGTTACACCTTTGATGACAAGTATATCTTGAGTGCGGTTGTTCGTCGTGACGGTTCTTCTCGTTTCGGTGCGAATGCTCGTTATGGTGTGTTCCCTGCATTTTCTGCAGCATGGAGAGTTTCCTCTGAATCATTCCTACAAAGCGCTACTTGGATCGACGATTTGAAGATCCGTGGTGGTTGGGGACAAATGGGTAACTCCAATAACGTAGATCCAAATAACCAGTACTCTTTGTTTGCAGGTGACATTGGAGCTTCTTCTTATGACATCACTGGTTCTAACTCAGGTGCTCAGATTGGTTTTAGAAGATCTCGTATCGGTAACCCGAACGCTCAGTGGGAAACTGCCATCACTCAGAACATCGGTTTTGATGGTACTTTCTACAACGGTAAATTGGATGTGATCTTCGACTGGTGGAGAAAAGATACCAAGGACTTGTTGTTTACTGTTCCAATTCCTTTGACTGCAGGTAGCAATGCTGCTCCTCCAGCTGTAAACATTGGTGAAATGGCTAACAGAGGTCTTGACCTTTTGGTAACCACTAGAGGTAACTTGACTACTGACTTGACTTATGAGGTAACTGCTACTGGATCTATATTGAAAAATGAGATCGTGGCCTTATCTCCAGGTTTGAGCTTCATCACTACCATCAACCCTTCTTACAGAGGTATTCAGCCTATCCGTAACGCCATTGGTCAGCCACTTTCTTCTTTCTTCGGATTCAATACCCTTGGTTTGTTCCGTAATGCTGAAGATGTAGCGAAGCATGCTACACAGGATGGTGCTGCTCCAGGTCGTTTCAAGTTTGAAGACGTAAACAAGGATGGTAAAATCACTCCAGATGACCGAGTGTTCCTTGGAAATCCAGTTCCTGATTTTACCGGAGGTATGAACTTTACCTTGGCTTACAAAGGATTTGATATCTCTGCATACTTGTATACTTCTATTGGTAACGAAATCTGGAACCAATCTCGTTGGTTTACAGACTTCTTCCAGACATTCGAAGGTGCTGCTAAGTCTGCAAGATTATTGGAAGCTTGGACTCCTCAAAACTTGGATGCTACTATTCCGATCGTAGAGCGTGTATCAAACTTCTCGAATGCTAACGTAGCCAACTCTCACTATGTGGAAGATGGATCTTACTTGAGATTGCAGAACTTGACCTTGGGTTACTCTGCTCCTGCTAGCGTGTTGCAGAAGTTGAAAATGGAAAGACTAAGAGTATTTGGTTCTGTAAACAACCTGTTTACCATCACTGGTTATGAAGGTTTGGATCCAGCTGTAGGTGGTAACGCCGATACAACATTCGGTATTGACGTAGGAAACTACCCAGTAACTAGAGGTTGGACTTTCGGTCTTAACTTGAGCTTCTAAGCTCAAACAAATGATTTTGAATCGAGTTATAGACACTATAATTGATTAAACAAATGAACAATTT
>JACCDO010768109.1_pt1 | contig 11715 bp, 7 predicted proteins | sample 7446101 | NCBI WGS metagenome assembly JACCDO01 (sample SAMN15323440, study PRJNA562643) | freshwater metagenome | isolation source: river surface water | place: USA:Blue River Watershed | collected 2017-08-16 | reverse complement strand
GGACAAACTCGTTCCTGTTCATCACTCTGATGTCACTTGGGGATTAGGGATTGGTCGCTTTAGGGAATAGTTGGTATATTTTAGTATTCAACAAAGTGTAATTAGAAATAGAGAGAAATCAGCAAAAAGTGTGTAGTTGGTTCTTTCTGATTCTCGTCACTTTCACTATATTTGACGCCAAAAAAATTTACAGCGACACAACACTTACTTACTCTCTCATTCACTCATTCACTTAGTCAACTAATAACTACTTTCTCATATAATCACTCACTATCTCGCAAGTAACATGTGTATTTCTATCTTTTTGAAGTCCATATAAAAAGTACCTACTTTTTTTGATGAGTTTTGAAAAGGAAAAAATATCTTTTGCTTGCTTCAACAAGGTAATCGCTCCTTTACTTAATTGCTAACTTACTCTCTCACTGGCTCGCTCTCTTGCTCACTCGCTCTCTCACTCAAATACTCGTTACTTACTCATTCACTTACTTACTCATTCTCTGCGCTACTTCCGATCGCTCGCTCCACGCACTCATTCAATTACACATTCACCCCTTACTGTGCACTTACTTACTCACACAACTAGCTGCGATCATGGCATACGAGGGTAGCCCCTGCATCTATGTTCTTTCAATCTTGTATTTACTCTGTGGAATCTTCTTGCGTCAATACGCAGAATTGCTGGCATTCGATTTCTCTCGGATTGTAAAAGGAGAAGTATGGCGACTAGTTACTAGTCATTTCGTGTTTTCTAGTTCCCCCGAATTGCTGGTCGGATTAATGTTGCTATATTTCTTGAGACAATTCGACGGAACTTTCTATAAAACACGTCAGTTTGGTGCATTTGTGTTCATCGGTCACGTTGGAGTTGTTATCATTCAATTTATCATTGTAAAATTGCTCAGCCTAGAAGACTTGACATTATCACCAGGACCTTATTCACTTATATTCTCATTGATGCCATTGTATTTCTGGGTCCCAAGTCCAATCCCTGAGAAAACATTTGCATCGTTGTTGTTTCTTCATTTACTATATAGTGCTAGTAACAGGTCTGTTATCCCAGCTATTAGTGGTATTATCCTCGGTGTATTATTTAATATGGACTCTAGATTTGAGATCCGTTTCTTGGCAAAGTTCAGATTGCCTAGATTTGTTGAAAATGTATGCGAAAAGATAGGCAGTGTGTTCATAGGTGCAACACCTCCTCCTCCTCAACCTACGGCAACCGCACCTCCTGCAGGTGTAGAAATGACGAGTAGAGGATATTCTACTCCTAGTAATAGTGGAGATGATGATGTCACACCATTGTATAGACGTGTATCTAGAGATATTCAACAGGCTCATGCCAATGCGGCGGATGGCTTAAACTCACTAGGTGGATTGGGATATGGACCACCTTCACCTGCAGAAATTAGTGATGTACTTGCTAAGTTAGGCGAGATGGGAATTAGAGGCAAAAATAGGGACGAGGTGGAGAAGGCTTTGTGGGATGCCAGTGGCAACAAGGAGGCAGCGATCGGTATGCTTTTAGGATAGATAAATTTTACTATTTTTTCGTGTTATAACATTTAATTACACAAATTTAACATTATATCTTATATTTTTTAGTGAAATATATCTCAATCAACGCTTCTTACATACACATGGGTCTCAACCTCCATCACACTAGTATGGTCGACGTTGACACCAATATCATAATCGTTCATTTCACCCCAATTCAAACCACATTGGAATTTAACCGACAACGGAACGGCGAATTGCAGCGCTTTGGTCAGTTGCTCATTCATGCAGTAATTAAGTAATTTGACAAACTTGTCCTTTTCTGCATCCAATTGGGCTTCATTGGTGATAGGTACCTCGTAGAATAACTCGTCGTGAATTTGCAGCAGCAATTGAGGTTTCAAAGCGGATGAATTATAAGCTTTCTCTATCTCTTTCTCAACTGCCAACATGGCGTACTTGATGATGTCACTCGCACTACCTTGTATCATCGAATTCACGGTCTGTCTCTCCGCCGCACCTCTTTTGGTATGATCCTTTGAATAAATATCTGGTAAATGTCTACGTCGATTCATCATGGTACAAACGTAACCATACTTGACTGCTTGCTTCTTGCACGATTCAATGAATGGACCAACGCGTGGAAATTGTTTCAAATATTGAGAAGATATCTTGGTTGCTGTGGCAATATCAATCGAGAGTTGCTTGTGCACACCGTACGTAGACATACCATATATCACTCCTAATGCCGTCCGTTTCGCTATTTCTCGCTCTTCTTTAGTTATTTCAACGGTAGATTTTTGATATATTTTAGACGCTAAGCTCTTGTACACGTCATTCGACATCGTGGTGTCACTGAACAGCTGAATTAAGTAGGGATCCTTCGACAGATGTGCCAATACCCGCATTTCTATCTGTGAGTAATCAGCAGAGATAAAGATGGCATTGGAGCCTCTTGATGGCTCGAATAGCTGGCGCACATTGAACACTTCATCAAGAATCACTTGGTCGTTGGGTAGTTGCTGCAGGTTAGGCGATGAACATGACAGGCGACCGGTGCGGGTGGATAGCTGGTTCCATGAGGCATGTATTTTTGAAACCCCATCATTACTGTATATAAACCCCTTGTACCCATCGATATACGTCCCTAACAACTTCGCCAGTGAACGATGAGATAAAATAATGTCCACGACCGGATGTAAATGTCTAATTTTCAATAAACAATCTTCGCCGGTTGAATGCTTTATCCGGGATGTGGTCGAGGTACTGGGTGTCGGCAGCTTCAATACTTCATACAGTATATTACCGACTTGGTCGGGGCTATTCATGTTGAACTGTGGCAACCCTAATTGATGTAATGAAATTTCAATAGATTTTAATTTTTCTTTAATTTTATTTTCTAAATTATTAAATTTATTTATTGATATTGCAATCCCTCGCACTTCCAGTGTCGCCAACAGCTTACTCAGTGGCACCTCGATAAGACTGTACACGTCCATGCTGTGGTTGGCAAGGAGTGACCGATGAAGGGCTTTGTGTAACGGCAGCAATTTCAATAGTTCACTGTATATATTATTGACGCATTTAGTGGTAGCAGCGAGACCAGTAGCGGCAGCATTGCCAGACCAGGCAGTGGTAATATTATGCTTTTGAAATAAATAATTTAATTCCAACATATTCTGTGAATCGTCACTATCACATAGAAATGCGGCTATTTTGGGATCAAAAATATTACAAATTCTTTGTGGGTCAAGATATTGGGACAGTACGAGTGATGCAATCTGATTGTTGTATATAATTTTGGTGATTAATGGCGATTGTAAGATGTAACACATCAGATTCTCCCTTTCGCCATAAGGTACGTGACTCGATTCTTTGGTTAGTGGTAAGTAATATAGATTATCAACCTCGGCGAGTAACATAAACATACCAATTAGTGGAATAGTCGACTGCTTCATACGCACATTTCTTTCGCAGCTGCAGTACCACCAATTACATGGCTTGGATGGGACGCATAGTTTATTTGTGGTGTTCATATGGTTGGTTGATAGATACTGGGTGTCCCATAACAAGCATATGCTAATACGAGTCTTACTTGCGCGGGTCAGTATTTGTATGAAGGATTCGATTGAGCATTCGGGGGAACCAATCACCCGACAAAACTCTGGAAGATTATTTTCATCAAACTTGTTACTTTTCATAAATATTGAAGGTGTTGGTATACTTGGTGCTTTCTTAGGTTCTTTGGTTATTTTTTTCTTATTGTTACTAACCGTTGAAGAGAATATAGATGCCAGTGATTTATTACTCTGTGTTGCATTGGTATTCACATTTGTGAGGTTTGAAAATAAATTATTCATAGCTTTATCCTGGTTATTAGATATCAAGTTCTTAATATCATCTTCAACACCATCGGAACCATGAGTCAACGATACATCAGTACCAAACAAGTTCATAAAGCCACTATTGTATTGAGCTGATGAATCTTCAAAGTGTGCCTCTTCATCGGGCATCATGTTCGCGAATCCACTCCTATTGGATACTTGATCTGGACTACCCAACGTGTTCATTAAGGCATAGATCGCATCACTATGATTCATAATACGAAACACACTCTCGTCACACGGTGCAAGCGATAGTAATGTTGTTAACATTGATTCCGCGCACACAGCGCGAGGCGCCGGCGGCTTCGTAGTTGGGACTAAACAGCTCATGGTTCTCTCCTAATATTCACACTCATTCTCTCTCACCCACTCTCACCCACAATGATGTAGTTCGTCTGATGAACAGGAAGCAAATAAATGGTAAAAGGTTTCAAATGAATGGAGCACGAAACCAATTCGTGACGAATTTGGAAATTGAAAAATCACTTTAACACCGGTACTTTCTTGTCACTTGGGGTGTGGGTGGAAACTCAAAAAATTTGACGAACACTTCCCAAGATAGCAGGCTAAGCAGGATTCGGGGATGCAGGTGGCCATCAGGATCCGCCCCGCCCAGAGTGGAGATATATGCATCTCCAAGAGCAGCCAGTTGCAGCTAGTGGACCGGGAGGGCATACAATATGCATTCGATCAGATATTTGATGAATCTGCCACGCAAGAAATGGTTTATGAGCATGTAAAACCATTGATACAGTCTGTTTTCGAAGGATACAATTCTTCAATTATCACTTATGGCAGCACTGGTACGGGAAAGACATATACTTTGTTTGGTGGACTGGCAGATGCTTATGAAAATAATGAAATGAATTCGGAACATATGGGAATATTAGCTCGTTTATCTCAAGATTTGTTTCAATCCATACAACAGAAAGAGTCAGAGGATTTAACAGCATTGTATAAAGTTCATGTTCAATTTTTAGAAATTTACGGGGATGATATCAACGATTTACTTGATACGTCTGAGAATGCAAATAAAGTTACAATACGAGACGTAAATGGTGATGTCATTATTAATGGTGCTAAAGAAGAAATAGTATGCTCCCCGGAACAGATGTTATCTGCAATCGCGTATGGAAGTATTAAACGGCATACTTCAAGCACTGTATTAAACAAAACTTCATCTAGATCTCATGCAATATTCACTATTGTGGTTAAGAAATACATTTATTCACCCGACACTGTCACCACAGAATCTAGCGATGGTGCATTTGATACCGAGCCCAGAAGCACGAACCATGGGATCGCATCCTTATCAATAAACGCTGAAGTCATTACAAGTAAACTGCATTTTTGTGATTTAGCAGGATCTGAAAGACTAAAGCGTACACATTCAGTAGGAAAAAAGTTGCAGGAAGGAATAGATATCAATAAAGGGCTGTTAGCACTCGGCAACGTCATCAGTATACTCGGGGATGAGCAGAAGAAGAGTAAAGTGCACATACCTTACCGTGATAGTAAATTAACACGAATACTAAAAGATTCTCTAGGCGGCAACAGTCGCACTCTTCTCTTGTGCTGTCTCAGCTGCGATGCAATCGACTATCCAGAGACTGTGAATGCCTTGAAATACGCGCGAAAAGCAAAGAACATAACGAACAAACCAACCGTTAACCGCGATCCGACTGTGGTGTTTATTGAGGAATTGAAATTGTTACTAGCACGAGTATCCGTTGAGCTACTGCATAATAAATTATATTCTAACGAGTCCAGCGGTGACAATGAGCATACTTCTGCATTTACGTTGCAACAATTAGAAATCCTTTCATCAGCGGCAGTTATTCCAAATAATAAATCCTCTGAGGTATCATCGCAACCTGTCGAACATCGTCCGTCTCTACGTCGATCGTCAACCAGTAATCAACAAATTGAACAGATTTATCAGGAAACCAGCAACATCCCGCTTGCGATCCCCGCCGTCGTCAATGACGTAGTGAGCCAAGACACTTCCAGCCAAAAGACGAAGTTGCCAATTGCCGAGAGTGTGTACATAAAAGCTGCTGCGGCGTATCAAACGCAACAAGATGATGACGGCAATAACAGTCACTTGCTGCAACAAATTCATGAACTAGCCCTAGTTAATAGCAACTTGAAAGATGAACTTGAAACGTGCCAAGAAAATTTAGTATTTACAAAGAAAGAGAAAGAGCGTATTAGAGTGAATCTGATGAATAAATATGATGAGGTACCACTCACTTACTTACTCACTCACTCACTCACTTACTCACTCACTCACTTACTTACTCACTCACTCACTTACTTACTCACTCACTCACTTACTTACTCACTCACTCACTTACTCACTTACTTACTCACTTACTTACTCACGCAAGATCACGGAACAAGAAGGCACAATTGAGTTCCTTAAACTTGAGCTAGAAAATGCAAAAGAGTCAATAGAAAGCACGATTGCCGACAAAGAGAATGCTGCGAAGGAAATACAAAACATGCGCGAATACATACAAAGCATGGAGGTCCAACTGGCGGTACTGAAATCCGACAGCAATAGTACCATCAGTGAGCTAGAAAAGAATATAGAAAATTTGCACGAAGAAAATAAATTGTTGCGTGAAATACGTGAAATGGATAATGAAAAAATCAAAGAGTTGCAGGACAAAATATCGTCAATACAACACTCGATGGTGGTGTTAGAGGAGGAATTACACTACACCATCACCTCGGGCAGTGATGAAGCAGATGAGTCCAGTGGTGAAGGGATGACCTACAGAGATAACAGGAGTGAGCAAGCAGTCCTTAACTACTCCAGTCCATTCGTTACCAATCCGTTACAACCGTATGTATCTGGTGAAGACTGCGTTGCAGTGGATCCAATCAATAAGCCAGTGAAGCTAACTAATATAGTACAGAAAATTATGAATAAATTGAGTTGCTTCAACAATTCCTTTTCCGATAGTATTCTTGGTGAAAGCATAAATGCCCCCGACCCAACGGCGACGAAGAAAGCCCGCGAGGACGCTGCATACGATAATGCTGCTCTGTCCAAAGAGTTGATTGAAAGTAAAATCAAGGTACCGCAATTCATTCATTCATTCATTCACTCACTCACTCACTCACCCTTCTTACTCACCCTTCTAACTCACCCTTCTAACTCACTTAATCTCTTACTTAAGATGGCAAATATGGATATTGAATACGAGGAATTAAAATCGAACTATCGAAGGCTCGAGCATGTAGTATGCTCATTAAAATTAGAAATTGCTGAGTTACAAGCCGAAGTTGACGGAAATCGAGCGCCAGAATAACGAACATATAATATACAGTTTGTCTAATAATCTATGTGTATTTGTACAAATATCTACGATCTACAAAATCTTTTCTAAGAATCCCTTGCTAAATGTTTCCGTAAAACGGCAAGTAAAATGGCTGCAGGATAGTGTGTAATCTCTCCACAGAGTTCCATCTTCGTTTTTCCCAACATCTAATAATTTAAATGATGGTAAAACATCAAAATACCGAAATAACTGACCAACACCAATTTTTTTTTCCTCTATAGCAGTAATGCATTCTCTATTGTACAATTCAATTACACCAATTGCTTTACAAAATACATAACCATTTGATACTAAGTTGACTTCCCTATCGTATACCATGTCTTTGATTAAGTCACATTTTATTATGTCAACCACTACTGGTGCGCCGTAATAAGCACTCATAATTCTCTGCAAATTTCCATTTGCAGTGAGTACTATTCGCTCTAATGCGGTGAATCGATCACCAGATTCGCCGAGAGTAATGTATGTCTCGATGCCACTGGGACCTCCCATGATGTCACCAAAGTTGTTGGGTCCAAATGATGCCCATCGCGGCAGTGCGCTGCGTCGTTGGGAATTGATCCTTATATAACTCTCGCAATGTTGATAACAGAGAATGATACACACAAATAGTATCACACTCACCGCCTTCATCGTACTCACTCACAATAAGTAATATTCACCAAACTAATGACCCAATAGTTTGCATGAAGCGACTGATTCTATCACTTTCTATCTACCTCGTTGGTACCAAATATCTACCTAAAAAAAAAAGAAGATTCAACATGGATTTCCACACCCTATATGGTTATTTTATCTCGAGAGCCTCCCGACTATAAGCTCATGAATTCTGGAAAGAAAATAAATCTATCAATCAATCCAGCAATCGTCACCTAGTGCTAGGTCGTTTTTATACTTCCCGAATCTGCCACGACCCTCCAGGGACCCTCCTATATGCCGGTCCTACTTTTTAAAAAAAATTCAAAAAATCAGTACCAACAAAGTTTCTAATCAGTAGTTTCTGCGATGAAACACGTGGTGTTTGGGCGAAGGAAGCTGCAAGCAGATGCGGCACGCGGGGTGCAACTCGAGGTGAACGTGCGTAGCCGGAGCACCAGTCCCCTGATGGCTCTCTACGATGACGATACCAGTGACTACACTTCTGATCGTTTGGAGAGTGATCGTATACATGCTGCAGTAAAGACACCTGTGAAGCAGACTACAGCAAAGTCTTCGATTAGGGCTGGAAGCATCAAGAAAGTGCGAGGATCTAATACCGCAAGCAAGGCAATATTATCGAATTATAATACTGACGACACGGATGAAGAATCTAGCAAATTGAAGTTAGGCGGAATTTGGAAAGATTTGTATGTCCGTTTACATTCATTAGAAGAGACATGCGAGCAGCAAGAGGAAATAATCGGGTTTATCTCAGAAGATCGTGATTCATTATTCCTAGAAAGATGTGAAACATTATATAAATTTAAGCATAATGCACAAGAGCTCTCTTCAACGGCATTATCTCATTTAGAAGCAAAAGAGATCATTAGAATTATTAAAAATGAAAAAGATATAGTTGACAACAAGCTGACTGCATTAGAATCGCAGCGTGAATGGCTTGAGAAAGAGATAAAGAATTATAAATCTATTATTGGTAGTAAGGATTCTACAATTGTGGCGAATAATGTGACCATTGGAGAGCTAAGCCAGAACTTAGAAGATCAGCTAGAAGAGAACAAAGTTTTACAAGATATTGTATACAATAAGGATGAAACCATTGAAAATGTTAAGAATAAATTAATGAATAAGGAAGAAGAAATTGAAGTGCTACGTCGCTCTATTGCTGCGAAGGAAAAACAATTCGCTGCTCTATTAAAAGATCGGGATCGAATCAAGACGGAGTTTGATAATCTTAAGAAGCAACCAATTTATATTCGAATTCAAAATAATAAAAATATTATGACACCATCAAAGAGTGAGATCCGAAATCCAGTTGTATACAGTCCTGCTGCGGTAACTGAGTTGGAAGTAGCTACACCAGAATGTGTGAAAGAAGATATAGATATCAACAACTTGCTGTCGTGCAGCTCTCTACTACAGTCATCATCTCCTTCCTTCAATATCAAGGAGAGACAGTACCTAAGTATAATCAAAAGACTGCAAGATCAATTGCGGGATAAGACCGCTGTGACAGAAGAGCCAGCCAAGCCAATTCCAGTAGTGAGTGTGCCTAAGCGCGTGACCTCCCCAAATGAAAACAATAACTTGAATCAAGTGTCCAAAGTTTTGTTCAAGGAGCCAGAAAGTGTCACGAAGTCACCTAGCCAGGGCAAGGGTAATAGTCACGGCAGGAGTCACAAAAGCACGACTAAATCCTTGACAAAAACAGTCAATTGTGTTGAAAATAATGTCATTAAAGTAGAAATAACGGAACGAAAACCTTGCAACGATGTGCAACAGCCCTGTTTGTCACCATGTTCATCACCGTCCGCCGGCAAGTCACCAACCAGATTAGCATTACGTAGATTGCGTGAGAATATGTAAATATTTAAAGATCAATTACACATTAATAGTGTATATTTTATTTACTTTGCTTAGTACTGAGTCAACGGCATCACGGGCCCACAAGTCCACTTGCACTATGTCTTCGAGTGAGGGGTTCATCATTAAATCTTTCTTATGCATTTCCATTACCATTTCTACAGCTTTTGGAATACCTAAATAACCTAATTTTTCACCCCTAAATAACTCATTTGCTCTTTCGTTGGCAGCATTTAATGCGCACGTCATACTACCACCTGTTCTACCAGCTGCATATGCTAGTGGTATACAAGGATATTTCTCGTGATCAGGAGCTTTGAATGTTAGTGTTCCAATTGCAGCCAAATCTAATGGTTTCCATGGCATAGGAACTCTTGCTGGCCATGCAATAGAGTATAATAATGGTAATCGCATATCAGGTAGACCTAGTTGAGCTATTACTGATGTGTCATGAGTCTCAATTGCTGAATGTATGATTGACTGGGGATGTACAACTATATCAATGTTATCATAACTAGTTCCGAATAAGTAATGTGCTTCAATGACTTCTAATCCTTTATTCATCATAGTAGCACTATCTACAGTGATTTTTGCTCCCATTGCCCAATTTGGATGCTTCAATGCATCGGCAACTTTAACTTCAGCTAATTTTTCTTTAGGCCAATCTCTAAATGCTCCACCGGATGCCGTCAATATAACTTTCTTTAATGCTCCTGGAGGCAGTCCTTGTAAGCATTGAAATATCGCAGAATGTTCTGAATCTGCTGGTAACATTTTTACTTTATGTTTAGCTAATAAGGGAACAACTACAGGTCCTCCAGCGATCAAAGTTTCTTTATTAGCTAATGCAATGTCTTTCCCAGCTTTAATTGCTGCAACAGTTGGTAACAATCCAGCACAGCCAACTATACCAGTTACAACTGTATCACAATCATTATGTGTTGCGACAGCAACAATACCATCATCACCATGTGCTAATACTGGCATTTCACTATCCTTCATTCCTAACTGTCTCAATTTGATTTTTAATTCATCGATTTGTTTTGATTCTCTTATCGATACCAATTTAGGTTTAAATTCAACAATTTGTTTGCTTAATAAATCTAAATTACCACCAGCTGCCATGGCAACACATTGAAATTGTTGCGGTCTCTCCCGACAGATATCCAGGGTCTGCGTGCCAATTGAGCCTGTAGAGCCCAGCAGCGACAGTCGCTTCGTTTTCTCCAAACCCTGTAGAGCCCTCGTCACCATGTCCTGTAGCGATTCGGGCGAATCGGTGGGTGCTGCATGAGGAAACAATGACATTTTAACGCTGTGTTTAATCAACTTCGACCCATGGAAAGAGACTACATTTGACAGCAAAAATGACAACAATAACAGAGAAATCAGACGGCAATTCATACTTCTTGTCCTTTCTATCGACGCTTCACAGTAATCTCCAATGATGTCACAAAGGTACCGGCGCAGTTAAAGCTGCTTTCTAAAGCATCCTCTAATATAATGAACAATGAAAACAAAGAAAAAAAACTAGGCAAAACATAGTGTGATAAGTGAGAAACACTACGACGGATTCCATGAACATAGCAATTATTAAAATATTTTCATATTGTCTCGAATTCAATACAAATATTTATATTAAACTACAATAGTTCATGGAAAATTTACTTTTTATTGATATCTTCATACTTAACACATTATCTCGCTTATACCTCGCTTATACCTTGGTAACCTTGGTTGAATATATAAATACAGTCGTAATCTCCGATTCGGAGGGATTGAGATTTTTGGCAGTATATACGTATACGGTACGGTGCCATACCATCATACAGATGATACGCTCACTGCTTTTCCTGCTCGCGATCGGCGCACTTGTGCATTCGCTGCGAGTTGTGCCTTCTCAAAGGGCTATTTTGGACAAAAGAATGTCGCTGACCAGTCCTTATATACACACTCCGTATTCG
>JACCDO012041891.1_pt1 | contig 11717 bp, 8 predicted proteins | sample 7446101 | NCBI WGS metagenome assembly JACCDO01 (sample SAMN15323440, study PRJNA562643) | freshwater metagenome | isolation source: river surface water | place: USA:Blue River Watershed | collected 2017-08-16 | reverse complement strand
TCCACTTCAATTTCATGCAGCTCGTCCATTTGCTCTTCTATTAAAGCTTCGCGAATGTCTTTTCGCTCATGATCGTCATAGTCGTCGTCGTTTCCCTTCTGGGCGATATTGCTGTCGTCAATGAGCGGTAAAAACAAAGGGTTGGTAAGAGTGAGCAAATTCGTTCCTGTTGCATTTGAAGACTGTTGCGCATGAGTCATATCTTTCGACGCTGAACCCAAAGGCTTCGATAGAGCACTCCGCACATGGTCAGAAGCCGAGGAACTCGTACTTTTCGTTCGGTCGTTGGTTAAGATATCTTCGCGTTTAGCCATAAGCTCAAGCACTTGAATATAGCCTTGTCTGCCTGTTTCTTTTGTGACAATAACACCTTCTCTAGCACAAGCAATTCGTAAAAGCTTTTCAAAGTAGTGCGCAGAGGCGATATACACTCCAATGACAAATAAAAACAAAAAGAAAAGTACGAGTAAAGCGTAATTGAAAACATAATCGAAACAAATCAACTCTATTGAGTCGCCGCTTTCCTGTAAAAGTCTACGGATAGGTTCACCAGGAGAAAACCCGCAATCATTTTGAGTTTCGTATTGATCTAACCATTTAATTTTTCCGAAATTTATTGCCACTAGTGACCCTAAAAGCAACCAGTTAATCGGAGATACATCCCCTAACTCTGAAATATATTTTTGGAATAATTTTGATATGTATTGTGCAAAACGAAACTCGTCCGGAAGTTTGTGTTGCTTAATAAAGAGTGATTCGATCAATTTTGATCGAATTTGATTTCGAAATGAAGGAATAATAGCAAACCAAAAAGGAGCTTTTTCAAAAAACCATGTTTTGCATGAAGACGATTTCTTCATTTCACGATATTGCAAAAGCAAATCTGTTGCTGTCGTACGACTCATTTTCAGAAAATTATCACCTTCACGAATCGCAAAATGAAGCAAAAACGATGCCTGAATAATAAACGCCACCGCGATAAACAAAATAACAATATGGCTCATTTCGAAAGCTTCGTAGTAATCATTATTAGTCGCATCTGAATAAGATGTTTCATAAATAAATACAGTGAAGGAAAGAATACCCATCATTGTTAGCTCTTTTTTTAATTTTTCAAAAAGTTCTTTTGCTTGATGATGTTCTGCCCAATGTTCAAGTCTACTGAATCCTAACTCTAAACAAACTAAAAGGAAAATTAATCCTATAAAAACAGTTGCTGCTGCAGTTGCGTTGATGTCTTTCGCCATTCCAAAAACAGACTCACTCTCATCGAGCTTTCTATTAGGAGTATATGCTGAATGGTACAATTGATTCATTTTTATATTTCCTTCAAAGCAAACAAGACCTTGAAAACAATAACTAGAGGACTTCTCCTCAAGGGGGGTGTCGAAGTCTATCGGGAATCTTTAAGACGGTCTAATTTTTCGCGACTGCCTATTCTTCTTTAAGACTTGTGGAGGTTATCTGATTACGATTTGCCATACAGTGAAACCGTTTGTTGAACTGAACATTTTTAAAGTTTCTTAACACTTTAACTAATTTCGTCAAACAGTAACACTAACCCTATTTGTGTGCGATAAGTGGTTGTGTCTATAATCCCAATTCCATCCGTCTTTTCGCCAGTATATTTGATAACTTTAACCTGATTTTATATTAAAAGTCAATTATTCTTTAAGAATGTTATCTGTTGTCGCCAAAAGTTGCTTAAACGTCGTACCACGTTCGCATGTCATGCAAGTTTCATTGCCTACAATTACAAGATCTCTTCAGTGTCTTGCTGGAAAGGTGCTTCATCCACGGCAACATTTGCCGTTAGCGTTTCCTTTTGGTAATATTGGGGTTAATTTCAAACCCTTACCACCTAAAGCTACCGCCCCTAACATGGTTATTTGCCGTGGAATGAATAGAAATGCTCGTAGACCTAAAAAAGCTAATCATGGAAAAAGGCCTGTAAGTCATGCGCGCAAGCGACAAAAGGCCAAAGGTTTAAAAAGCAGATTATATAGAGAGAAAGTATTCGGATTTTGGTAAAAATTATTTAATTGTAATGAAGTAAGCGTGCCTAAGAATCAAAATCATCTTCAAGCCAGTTTTCATCTGCGCGAACTCCACTCGCAATAAAAGCTTGGGATTTTTGAATATTATTTGTCAATACACATTTACTATTTACCTGATCCGCTGTATCCGGATCCCAATTGTCCTCAACAAAATCTTTATCACACGGAATTTGCAATTTATCTGCGATCACATTTACTTGAGATTCTGCTAATACCGCATGACTCTTAACAACACCTGAAACTTGCTGTGCATAGCTTGGCGGTGATTGCAAGGGTGGTCGTGGATGCTTTGATTCTCTTTCGATAAGGTGTTGTTCCATGAGCGAGTTTGATCTAGAACGTGCGGATGCTTTCTCTTCCGACTTTTCTTCTTTGTCACGCAGAGCCTTGGCTTGTTCATAGAAGCGTTTTTCTTTGCTCAAATCCACGTCGTTTCCTGATATTTTTTCATCCTCACTGTCGTATTGCGTTCGTATGGGAGCTATGAGTATATCATCAATAGATGATCTTTTGGGCTTTAGAGTATCCACCGCATCGTCACTGGCTTTTCGTAATTGTTTCTGGGTAGCATTCACTTCATCGTTTGTTACATTAGCGGACCTGTTTGCAGTGATTTGGTTTTCAAAGCTTTTTTTCTCCTGCTGCCCCCTTTCAAGTTCTGCCAATGGCGCCTTTTTGTCTTTATTAAACTCCGACTTAACCCTCTGGTTTACTGCTATATCCACATTCTCTAAATCATTAATATTGGGTGTGTCCTTGTCGTCAATAAATGAAGAGCTCGACGAATTCTCCAGCACCCTACTTTCAGACTCATTGAATCTTTGAAAATTTGATGCAACATTGATATCATCGTAATCAGAAACGTTGCGTCGCGAGGTTTCTTTTGCGTCTGCTTGTAAATCAATAGAGTTATGCCGTGATGATGCAGTGTATAGTTCAGAATCTTTTCTTATGTGGCCGTGAAGGCGTGTTGTTGCAGCACTACTTGCACCAGTTCGATAACCAGAAGAGCGGTAATCAGATTTATCTATTTTTGAAACACTGCTCTCTATCGGTTCGGGATCTTTCTCTCGGACAGAAATAGCACCTTTATTTTGATTCCCATTCAAAGTGTTGACGTCAATTGTACTTTTAATCTCTGGGTCAATACGAGCAAAATCATTTTTATCATCCAACGCGTTGCGTACAGGCTTTTCATCAGCATAAATTATAGGTTTATTATATTTATATTGAAGTACCACGTTTGGACCAACAGTGGTCTCTGCATTACAACATAAATGTGCCAAACCTTCCAACCAAAATGAATGTTCCGATAAGGTTTCAGTTACAACTGTCATTACGCGAGCTGGAGATTTAATGGTAATAGATAAGTCCTCTGTTGCGTGAATAGAAGTGACATCTCGAAGATATATAAAGCCTTTCGCTTCTTTTGTACGATGTGATGCGTAGTAAGCTAAAGTCAGCTCTGTTTCCTCAATACCTTTTACTTCACGCACTTTAAACCATCTTTTATTTTCTGACGATAAACTAAACATCGATTTGTTGCTGCTGTGTCTCTTAATCATCCAGCCTTCTAACTGAGAAATATCCAACTTCATCATTGTGTTCGTCAACGAGTAGTGGTTTGATTTGAATCTCAAATTAATCTAAAAATCAGGAAAATAATTACTATTATGCAGGAACCAATCCAGGTTAATTGAAAAGCTTAATACTCGTGTCAAATTATATTGACCAAGCTGTAAGTTACCGAGTCTTCAAAAGCACAATTTGTGTTCTTTCAAATAGCGGGTTTTCTAAAATCGCGAAGGTGCTCACTGCAATACTGCAGCTGTATCCGTGACTGCATTATATTTGCGCTTAAATAAAGTTGTTTTCCGTTAGTAAAACATATTGATAAATTTGCAATCATGAGTATTGAAACGCCTCTAGATCTCATTCGCTTGTCAATCGATGAAAAAGTTGTTGTAAAGTGTCGCGGCGATCGCGAACTTAGAGGACGCTTGCATGCATTCGATCAACATTTGAATATGGTCTTAGGTGATGTTGAAGAAACTGTCACTTCCAAAGAAATTGATGAAGAAACTGAAGAAGAGATATACAGAGTAAGTCCTTGTGTTATTTTTTCATTAAAATTATTATATGTTACATGCCAACCATGACTGACGTGTCTGTCTAGATTAATGTCTAATTTTTATTTTGTTTGTGTTTGTTTTTCTTTCTTAAACCATTGTAATGGCTTTTTTGTCCGCACAGACCTCAAAACGCAACATTGAAATGCTGTTTGTTAGAGGCGATGTTATAATATTGGTTAGTCCACCTATTAGAACATCATAAGAAGCATAATAAATCGGTACCTTTGTTAATATTTTTGTACAATATATAATATCATAAACTGGTAATGTAAAACTATGCACCCTGCAAGTTCCGAGGACTGCCCTTACTGGAAGTTTTTGTAGTTCTTCCAGAGGATGTTGAAGAAGTATTTGTATTTATTTCCATAGTGTCCTTGCTATCTTTTGGTGACTTAGGTGTTTCGCTTCCAAAAAAATTTGCGATCGCAAGCTCAATCGTATCTACCCGTTTTAGGGTAAGATTAAGGTTTCGTTCAAGTAAAGCCAGTTCCGATGATGTTGGATTTGCAGCATTCCCATCTGAAGGCACATCCACTTTGGTTTTCTTTGCATCGGTCGCTGCAGTATCAACGCCACTCAGGGACCGTTTCAGACCCACTGTTTCGGAATTTGTCAAACCAAGTTGGGAACTGTTTTCAGAATCTTTTAGCGTAGTTATAAGCGATTCATTTTCCGTGTCTTCTTTACTGCGAAACCAGTCCAGAGAAGATTGCCGCTCCAAATTTGGTTTATAATTGACCGGCAATGATGGAGGGCCAGGAGCGGTGATGCGCGCGACACCAGTGTCAAACGACGGCAGTTTCATTAGTTCTTGGCCCCCGTAGTTGGTAGAGGCAGGCCCGTCCGAAATAGCGCTGAAAGCTGGCTTACTTCGAGGACTTGGAATACCCAAAAAGTTGCACACTTCGTTGATGCCGTTTTCACCATAAGATGAAATCAGAGGAACGGATCCATCTTGCGCACTGGAGTCCTCAATGATCTTGCTTATCGATACGCCAGGAATGGTCCCGTTTTTTGTAAATATGTTAAAAAGCGTGCGCAAGACATTCTCCATTCTACGCTCCATGTTCGCTTGTTTAGCAGCAGCTTCTTCCATCATCGCTTTTAATTCCATGTTTTCAGTGGCAAGCTGCATGGTACTTTTTTCTAAAGACTTGAAACGATGTTCAACCTCGTTTCTTGTCAAGTCCAGATTAGAAAGTTCTATCATAGCGGTTTTTGCTGAATTGAGAATTCCGTAGGAATTGTCCAAAAACTGTCCATCGTCTTCAAAATTTATGTCATGCTCATTGTCCAAGTTCATTTGCGGTTGAAAATGTGATTTTGCAAATCGTGCGCTACTTCTTACCGACGTCGCGGACTTCAATGGTAAATCTACATCATCATTTATTAGGTACTCCTCAATCATATCTTTATCTTTCTTTTTAATGCTTTTATTAACAACAGGCTTTATAGCTTGAGTAAGAGGTTTATTCGCTTGACTCATTTCTTTTGGATTTACCTTGCGTTTAATATTTACGAGTAGCTCTGGGTGACCGAGCTTAAATAAAGGGTGATAAAATTCAACATGATTAGGGTCCTGCAGAGTTTTACGAAAGTCATACATGTTTAACTGTCTGACAAACGATTGAAAGTTGCTATGTTTAAAATACTTTGGTATCACATTCTTAGAAAATTGTTCGGTCTGTTTAATCACAATAGAATCGCCTTTTGCTCCCCATCCGCAATACTGTTGATGCTCCGGACGGCTAAAAATATCGAAGGTCTTAGTCAGGAACCCAGCGACAATTTTTGGATCATTTACATCAGATTGGAAGGCCATTACTATTTCAACGTCAAAAATGACTGCCAAACTTTAAATTGTAAATAAAAAATCTATCACCTTTTCCTTTTCGTCAAAAATACTTGGAAAGGGAAACGAAATTTTTACGTTCCTTCGTTCGCCGACTTAGCCTTCCGAAAAATTTCGTTTCCAAAACACTGTTGAAACTTGAAACATATAATGCTTAATCTTCAAAAAACATTTAAATACATTACACAATGCACAATAATGGTGCAAAAGAAAACCTATTTAAGGGTCCTCTACAAATAAATAGCTTTGTACGACTTAGTGCCCACCATGCTGACTCGCTCCCAGTCTTCAAGCTTACCGAGGCGCTTTATTTCATGAATATAAGTCTCCAGTGTTTCCAACTTGCTTTGTTCAATGTCTATGCCTTTTTGCAACAAGTCTTTTTCCTTCGACAATTCTTTGCGAAACCCGATGCCCCCGGTGTCGATTTCACCGGTCACCACATTTACATTCAGACGCAACCCTTCGCTAAATAAGCTTTCAAGATCCGAGTGCTTTAACTTAGGATAGTTCCCAATGCAGTAAAGACCACGAAAATTACCCTTTACGCCCTTGTTGGCCACAGCATGCAACATTTGTCTGCAATCAGCGTAACTAAAGTTATTGTCGTTGACATTTAAGATCTCCAAATACTTGCTTAATGAAACTAGGACTGACAAGGACCTCACGACCTTGTAGTTTAAGCCACATCTTCGGAGTGACAAAATTCGCAGGGAGGAGTTGAACTGCAAGCGCTTGGCCAAATCAAGCGTGCCATTTATGCCGAATCGGGGCTCGTTTTCGATGTATAACTTGGTCAATGGGAGCGGAGAAGATTTTGACTTCATGTCTAAGCCCAAGTCGGAGAGCATTTCTCCCAAGTAAGATCCGAAAGAGGGCGGGAGGCCGGTGTGGGCGATGGTGAGCGTGTGCATGTCGTGCAATCCCAGGTTCAGCAAGTTTCGCAGTCCAGGCCCATGAGCCAAACGCGTCCCATAGACGTGCAAAGCTTTGATATTGCTCCATAAGTGCTTGTATCTTCTACAGTAATACACAATGCGCATGCTATCCTGAAGCCCAAATGACGGCGAAGTGACGACTAGCGCGGTGCAGGTCAACAACCGCACGACACCTTCTTCTGGCAATATCGCGAATGGTATCCACTTATAAGCCATGTCGTTCAGCATACTTTTTTTGCTGATCAGAGTAATGACATCTTCACCCGTTTGTGCTGACATTTGCACGAGCATGTCCAACTCCTCGATGCTAACCACTGCTGACGATTGCTGGCAGTCTGGAGATTTGTTCGATGAAGTGGTGGGTGAGTATATGTTGACTGATGCAGGAGCGGAGTTACTTTTCAGCTCAGCTCTTTGAGGGCTACTGTAGCTCGTGGTCGAATTCGATGGTGCAAACCACGAGTTGCCCGCATCGACGACTCCGACGGGGTGTTTGCGTGCGTTTCTTGATTTTAGTTGTAAAGGAAACTCGTTCGATTTGCGCTCGGATTGCGCGCGGGACAAGCTTTTGTCGGGGGAAAGCTTTGCCGAAGATGATATGCGGGGCAGCGACACACTGGGCTCATTTTGGGCGTGGGTGAGGGCAGTCATCCCACACGTCAGCCGTTTCACGGACAAGCTGTCGAAATATAGCCCTTCCTCACCATGCTCACAAAAACCATTGGCGTCCAACTTGTCTTGAATTGCGGAAATTTTGTCTCGGATGCCACTGCGCACCCTTTGACCACGCCAAATGCGCTTGCAGCCATTGATGCCCCGAATGACTTTGGTGTTTTTCCTTCGAATAAACCAACGCCACATCCCTCTTTGGATAATATTACAGCTCACGTTCCAGAGCTCTACCCACTGTTGCAGTTCCTTTTTACCTGACTTCCACAACCCTCGGAATCTAAAGATTCGTGACGCGATGTTGCCTGCAGTTGTTAGCTCCAGGAAGTCTCCGGCTAACCGATTCCGAACCAATGCCATTCGAATCCCGGAATTAATTGTCGTTGCATAATTGTTCAGAGCCAGTCGCGCCTCCTTACGCCTAGCGGCCACTTTTTTACTTAAAATGCGACTCATCAACTCCACCGCTCTGTACACTCCCGCCGCCTGGCTGTGAATGGCCGCATTCTGCTCAGTTTTCTGGTGGCAGCAACGTGCCGCTCGTCCTGTCACCACAGAGTCCAGCGGCAGCACGCTATATGCGTATCGGCCACAATGCTCAGCACTTTCATAAACACACAACTCCACTAAGCATTCGCCTCTATCTAGCACGAGACCGCACAAATACGCCTTTTCTAGTTTTGATAATTTACTGATATCGCCCGCACTCCTGCTGTATACTTCACTGGCTAACCCGTACATCTCTGCTGCCATCGCAAGATTCATATGCGTTTTTGCTAGTAAATCCCCTAGATACTTGTATGTTTTTGAAGAAGTTGCCCATGCATTGAAATTAGTCTCGCCGTTGCGAATGTCGATCACGTGTCCATCTTGCAAAACTGTCGGGCCTTGCTTATTTTGACGTGCAAATGCTTCGGCAAACATTCGTACAGATAATTTATCGTGCCCTAATCTATGCTGTAGACAGGCTAACTCTACCTGACATAGTGTAGAGACTACAGAGCTACTGACCATACGCATGCTGGTCTTCAGTTCAGTAGTATAGCGTGATAAAGGCTCTACGACATTCGGACATAGCATCAATTGCTGGTACAGATTGCTCGCATCCTTGATCCGTCCACTGGCCAGGGAAATTTGGGCAACAATGTATTGACATAGTACCAGCAGATCATAATCATCTTTCCATCGAGCCATCATTGCACCTAGAGTATCCAATGCCATTTGCGTGTGATCGAGTCTAGTGCAAACGCCGACGAACTCCAAATAAGGTATCGGACAAGCCAAAGGCCGAATTAATGTTTCAGGATTGTTAAGCGCGTTTTTATAAGCTTCAAATGCTTCACAAATATCTTCCTTACGACCATCTTTTTTCCAGCGACGTAAAAAGCAGCGCCCCAACTTTAAGTACACTTCATGGGTTCGTAAATCATCAAACTTTTCTAGCGATCTTTTAATAACCGTACATACTTGAAAGTAATCTTCGAGCTCGTATGCTACATCAATCAATGCCAAGGTACTCTTTTTATCTTGCGGTCGTAATTCAATATTGTAAACCAGCTTGCGTCGTTTTTGTCTCAATTCTTTAAAACGAATAGCCTGATTCCGCCGAATTTCGAATCGTTTTTGGGCGTCAAGTAAGCGATATTTTAATTCTTTTTTCTCTCTCTCTTCACGCCGAGCCTTTTGTACAGCATTTTCATGTTGATCTGCGTCTTTCAAAACATTTACTTTAGACCTTTCTTGGGTAGACAAAGTCTTTAAAAATGCACTTGAAGTCACATTCTTTCGAGTAGGAGATGGCGGCTCTTTCTTTATACTGGGTAACATGCTGCAAAAAAATTATATCCTTAATGAATTAGAAATAAACAAGGGACACATTCCAAACTTTTTTGAGCCGGAATTTCATTCAAATGGAACAAATAGTTCACCAAAGTGATGAATATAATAAGATTTTCGCTTTTCGGGCAGCACTGTTCAACAAAAACGTTTTAAACCCCTTTTTTCAGGTTTGCAATTTTTGTTTGGTCGTTATCGGATCAGCAAAAACTGCTTTTCGACGAGAACAGCAGGGGCTCTTTTGACGAACAGTATGAGAGCGGTGGTTGGCGTTCTACGAGGAGCAGGTCAGGCTCTAGATAAATTGGGTAGGGCGTTTGAGGTTGCGCCATTTGTTGAAGCATGTAAGTATTCTTTTAACTTTTACTGTCATTGGTTCATGACCGGTTTATGCATGCTTGGACTAACATATTTCTCCTCTTTTTTAATTGAATGCTCTGTTATTTGCATTTTTGCATTTTTCTTTGCAAAAAAACTATTGCGTTCATCTTTTGCATAATGTTATTATTAATGCGTTTTCGTTTTTCCTCGATGGAATATTTTATTGCTGACCTGAAAATGTGCAGTACAACCTTCAACTTCTGCTGTTAAACTTGGAAGTAACTCACCAGTGTTGAATGGCTCGTTTGTTGCTCCCTCAGCTGCTGTACTTGGTAAGGTGAATTTAGGTCAGCACTCGTCTGTCTGGTACGGAGCAGTTGTTCGAGGTGACGTAAACACCATCACCATTGGAGAAGGAGTCAGTATCGGAGATCGCGCTATGATTCACTGCAGTGGAGTAGCAGGCGATCACCCAACTGTTATAGGAAATAATGTTGTTGTGGGGGCTGGTGCCATCATACACGGTGCAATATTGGAGGATGATAGTATGATTGGTGCTGGTGCGCAGGTTTTGGACACTGCAATTGTGCAAAGGCATAGTATAGTGCAGGCAGGCTCACTTGTTGGTTCGGGAAAGGTCGTAAAGTCAGGACAAATGTGGGGTGGGGTACCTGCCGTTTATATCCGTGATTTGACACTTGAAGAAAAAAATGCTATAAGTGCTATTGCTTCTGATAATGCGCAATGGGCAAAAGTGCATGCCGTAGAAATTAATAAATCGTGGGAAGAAGTGCAAGATGCTTCTGAAGACTTTGAGCAAGAAAGGAACAGAGCTCCCTACTATTATAAACGCTTATCTGACGAAGCTAAGAGCTTTAAAGTCGGTGAAGTCGAAAATCACCAAGTACCTGGACGTGTATTTGATTCTGAAATCATTGCGCGAACACATTAGCACTTTAAAGTTGTATGATAAACTAATTTGTCACAATTAAATACTTTAAATTTTACAAACCTATACATTTAAAAGGGGATTTGTACATTTCTGCACAATACTCTTCACTGGGCGATAAATGAAACTTATAAAAAGTTTACGTTGTAACCAATCTTAAATGTACAATTGAATCCAGCTGGCGGGCGCCTAGATTTATCTAGGTACATCGGAATTTCGGAGATCAAAGACCAATATACGTAGGCCTACGAAATGACACTGCGCAACAACTTAAACAAGCGGAGGTGGAGGCGGCGGCGGTGGTTGCTGGTATTGTGAGCTATATTGATATTGATGAAAATGCTGTTGCGAAAAATATTGTTGAGGGGGTGGGGGTTGTAATTCCTTTTTTTGTGAAGGATTCGCATCTCCGAGCGTTTGGAGCACTTTTTGATAGTAAGCTTTAAATGCCTCGCGATGTTTTGCCCCCCTTTCATGTTGGGCGCGTGCACTAGCAGATTTATGGGTCAAATATGCATCGCAATAATCGCAAAAATAGCGCGTCATGGACGCCTTAAACGTTTACACGATATGCGCAATGAAACAGAACTTTATGAAAGTTAAAGAAGTCTTATGTGGTACTTCTGTCTTATCCAGGATTTTGTTGACTTCCCTAACTCTCCTCTTCTCGTGAGGACACTCTTCACTCCTCCTTCAAGATTTGCGTGTTTTTAGAGAGCGCTCTCGACGATTGGGAGAAAAGGTCTAAACATCTCTTGATATTCATTCAGATGATGCGCAGTGGATTTTCGCTTGCTAAGCATACTAATATTTCGTTGAGTAGAGCGTTTGGCTCCTCTCGTTCTTTGTCTCAGAATATACAAATTGATGTTGGAGCAGATTCGTTCAGTACACACAGTAAGTCTTTTTATTTGTGCATATTTGCCCATTTACATTTCACGAATTAACTATTAAATGTAAATT
>JACCDO011079369.1_pt1 | contig 11717 bp, 10 predicted proteins | sample 7446101 | NCBI WGS metagenome assembly JACCDO01 (sample SAMN15323440, study PRJNA562643) | freshwater metagenome | isolation source: river surface water | place: USA:Blue River Watershed | collected 2017-08-16 | reverse complement strand
GGCGGACGGCGAAGGCCGCGCCGCCGTGGGCGCGCAGCGCCGGATCGGAGGCCTGCACGGTGGCTTCGAGATCCTGCGGGTAGCGGTTCCGGCCGCGGACGATGATGACGTCCTTCAATCGTCCGGTGACGAAAAGTTCGCCGGCGCGGAGGTAACCGAGGTCGCCCGTGCGCAAGTGGCGGGTGCGCGGCCGGCCGGGGAGGCGCGCGCCGAAAAGTTCGGCGGAGAGCTCCGGCTTGTTCCAGTACCCCAAGCCGATGCTCGGACCGTGGACCCAGATTTCGCCCACTTGGCCGTCGGGCAACGGTTGCAGCGAGGCGGGATCGACGACGACGACGCGATTGCCGGCGGCGGCGCGGCCCGAACTGACGAGGGTGCGGGCGGTCGGCGCGGGATCGGTGACGGCGCTGCCGGTCGCAAGGCGGGCGGGGTCGACGCGTTCGGTGTGAAACGCGTGGGCGGGGCGCTTGGCGGTGACGAGCAGCGAGGCTTCGGCCATGCCGTAGCAGGGCTGGATCGCGGTGCGGCGCAGGCCGGAGGAGGCGAAGGCGGCGATGAAGCGCTCGAGGGTGTCGGCCTGCAGCGGTTCGGAGCCGTTGAGGGCGTTGCGCAGGCTGGACAGGTCCAGCGCGGCGCGTTCTTCCGGCGTGGTGCGCCGGACGCAAAGATCGTAGGCGAAATTCGGCGCGGCGGTGGCGGCGACCCGGCCCTGCGCGATCATTTGCAGCCAACGCAGCGGTTTCTGCAGAAACGCCGTCGGCGGCATGAGCAGGCTCGTGCCGCCCGAGTAGAGCGCCTGCATCATGATGCCGATCAGGCCCATGTCGTGGAACAGCGGCAGCCAGCCCGCGGTGATCGTGCCGCCCGCGGGACGGCCGAGCAGGCGGCGGATCATCTCCTGATTGGCGAGGAGATTGCCGTGCGTGAGCATGACCCCCTTCGGCTGGCCGGTGGAGCCGGAGGTGTATTGGAGCATCGCCAGCGTGTCCGCGCGCAGAGCCGACTCGCGCCATCCGGCCGCGGCCGTCGCCGGCAGGTCGTCGGTCGTGAGCAACCGCAGGGTGGCGTCGCCGAGCGCTTCCGGCGTGAAGCCGGCGGAGGCCTTGAGCACGGGGCGGGTCGTGAGGGCCACGCGGGCGCCGGCGTCGGCCACGATCGCCCGCAGCCGGTGGACGGATTCGTTCACACGGGGCGGGTAGGCCGGCACCGCGACCGCGCCGGCGTAGAGGCAACCGAAGAACGCGCCGACGAAATCGAGCCCCGAGGGATAGAGCAGCAGCACGCGGTCGCCGCTGCGGCAGTGCGGCGCCAACGTCGCCGCGACGGCGCGCGCCCGCGCATCGAGAGCGGCGTAGGTCAGCGCGGTCGATTCGCCTTCCCCCGCGGGAAAGAAAGTTAGGGCGGTCCTGCCGCCGAGTGCATCGGCGCGCGACCGCAACAGGCTGACCCAAGTCTGATCCGGCAAGGACGAACGCATCAAGTTGGTGGAAACCGTCGACTGCGCGTGCTGCGCCAGTCCGACGGCCAACCTGCACGCCGCAAATCGTATGCGTCAATGGATTACAACGATCGACGTTTATTATCCGACGCACGGGTGCGCGGCGTCGCGCGGCGAGCAGAATCCGGGTGATTTTACCGTGATAATTTGGGTAGTAATTAGTTGATATTCGGGAGTTTCACCGGATGCGGTGCCTGGCCGCGCCACGACGAGGATGCGGGCGGCCGCGCCAAAGCCATTGACGACGAAAGCAGGTCCGGCAGGGTGCCCGCCACGTTGCGTCCGATGCCCATTCCAGTTGATATCGTCGCGGTGGTGCTTGCCGCCGGATTGGGTTCGCGGCTCCGCGACGTGCACCGCGAACGACCGAAGGGCTTTGTCGAAATCAACGGCGAGCCGATCGTCGCGAGGTCGGTGCGGGCGCTGCGGCGGGCGGGCGTGCGGGACTTTGTGTTCGTCGTCGGCTGGCACGCGGAGGTCTACCGGGCGTGGTGCGCGACGGAGTGCCCGGGGGCCCGCTGCGTGGACAACGCGGACTACGCGACCACGGGAAGCCTGCGATCGCTGTTGCTCGGGGCCGCGGCGGCGCCCGGGCGCGATGTCCTCGTGGTCGAATCGGATCTGCTCTACGAGCAGCGGGCGCCGGAATGCCTGCTGGCCGCGCCGGAGCGCGACACGATTTTGCTCAGCGGCTTCACCGGGAGCGGCGACGAAGTCTGGGCCTACGAGCGCGCGCCGGGCCGGCTGGCGAGCCTGACGAAGCAGCGCCTCGCGGGCCCGGTCCCGGCGGGCGAGCTGGTCGGGTTGTCGCGGCTTTCGGCCGGGCTGCTCGGGGAACTGGGCGCGGCGGCCGCGACGCTGTCGCCGCTCGCCCACTACGAGGACGGGCTGACGGCGCTCGCCGGCGCGCGGCCGATCGCGCTGTTGCCGGTGCCCGACCTGGTGTGGTGCGAAATCGACGATCCGGCGCATCTCGCGCGGGCGCGCGAACTCGTCTGGCCGCGCATCGCCGCGGCCGAACGGGCGGAGGTGTCGGCATGAGCCGCGTGCCGCGGAAGATCCTGCTGAACCCCGGTCCGGCGACGACGACGGACACGGTCAAGAACGCGCTGGTCGTGCCGGATATCTGTCCGCGCGAAACGGAGTTCGGCGACCTGGTGCAGCGCGTCCGCGGCGACCTGCTGGACGTGGCCGGGGCCGACGCGCGGACCCAAACGGCGGTGTTGCTCGCCGGTCCGGGCACGGCGGCAATGGAAGCGGCGATCGGATCCCTTGTGCCGGCGAAGGGGAAGCTGCTCGTGCTCGACAACGGCGCCTACGGCGAGCGCGCCGGTCAGATCGCGGCGGCGCTCGGTGTGCCGGTGCACGTGTGGCGCGTGCCGTGGACCACGCGGCCCGAGCCGGAGGACTTCGCCGCGCAGCTCGCCGGTCCGGCCGGACCGTTCACGCATGCGTTCTGGGTGCACCACGAGACGACGACGGGGATGCTGAACCACCTCGAGCCCTACGGCGCGGCGTGCCGCGCGCGCGGCGTGGTGTCGATCGTGGACGCGATGTCGTCGTTCGCGGGCGTGCCGCTGGTGCTGCGGGACACGCCGGTGGATTTTGTGCTGAGCAGCGCGAACAAGTGCCTGCAGGGCATGGCGGGCATCAGTTTCGTGCTCGGGTCGAAGGCCCTGATCGCGGCCGAGCCCGGGCGCGGCTACGCGCTGAACCTCGCGCGGCACGAGCGCAGCCTGGCGACGGGCCAGTTTCCCTTCACGCCGCCGGTGCAGGTGGTCTACGCGCTGGCGCAGGCGCTCGCGGAGACGAAAGCGGAGACGGTGCCGGCGCGCGCCGCGCGCTACCGGGCATGCTACGACGTGATGCTGGCGGGCATGGAGCGGCTCGGATTCGCCGCGTTGCTGCCGCGGCCGCTGCACTCCGGGCTGCTCACCGCGTTTCACACGCCGGTGCGGCCGGGGTTCACGTTCGAGCGCCTGCACGATCATCTCTTTGCCCGCGGCATCACGCTGTATCCCGGCAAGCTCCCGGGCACGGACACGTTTCGGGTCGCGAACATCGGGGCGCTGGCGCCCGCGGACCTCGCGACGTTCGTGACCGAGGTGGAAACGTTTCTCTATGCCCGCTGATTCCGCTCCCGCGAAAACCCGGCAACTGCGCGCACTGTTGGATCCGGCGCGACTCGACTTCATCATGGAGGCGCACAACGGGCTTTCGGCCCGGATTGCGGAGGAGGCGGGTTTCCGCGCGATCTGGGCGAGCGGACTGTCGATTTCGGCCTCGCTCGGCGTGCGCGACAACAACGAGGCCAGCTGGACGCAGGTGCTCGACGTGGTCGAGTTCATGGCCGACGCCACGACGGTGCCGATCCTGATCGACGGCGATACGGGCTACGGAAACTTCAACAACTTCCGCCGGCTGGTGCAGAAGCTCGAGCAGCGCGGCGTCGCCGGCGTGTGCATCGAGGACAAGGTTTTCCCCAAGACCAACAGTTTCCTGCGCGGCGAGGCGCAGCCGCTCGCGGCGATCGACGAGTTCTGCGGCAAGATCAAGGCGGGCAAGGACGCGCAGAAGGACCGGGACTTCGTCATCGTGGCGCGCGTCGAAGCGCTGATCGCCGGCTGGGGACAGGCCGAGGCCCTGCGGCGCGCGGAGGCCTACCGCCAGGCCGGCGCCGATGCCATTCTCATCCACAGCGCGTCGTCCAAGCCCGACGAGATCTTCGCGTTTCTCGACGCGTGGGCGCAGCGCCACCCGATCATTCTGGTGCCGACCAAGTATCACACGACGCCGACGGAGGCGTTTGCGGAGCGCAAGGTCTCGGCGTTGATCTGGGCGAACCATCTCATGCGCTCCGCCGTGACGGCGATGCAGGCGACCGCCGCGCGCATCCACCGCGAACGCAGCATCACGGGCGTCGAGGAGGAGGTCGCGCCGCTGCGCGAGATTTTCCGGCTGCAGGGCGACGAGGAGCTGAAGGCGGCGGAGGACCGTTTCCTCGCGGCCACCCCGCGGCGGTCCGCCGTGATCCTCGCGGCCACGCGGGGCAGCGGTCCGTTGCATCCGCTCACGACCACCGTGCCGAAGGCCCTCCTGCGCGTGGGCGGCGTGTCGTTGCTCGACCGGTTGTGCGACAATCTGAACGCACTCAACGTGCGCGACCTCGCGGTCGTCGCGGGTTACCGCAAGGAAGCGATCGTCCGCACGGGGCTGCAGCGCATCGACAACGACGCGTGGGAAACGACCGGCGAACTTTCGTCGCTCGCGCTGGCGCGGAACGCGATCCACGGCCCGGGGCTGGTGGTCTTCGGCGACATCCTCTGCCGCCGGCACATTCTCCAATCGCTGGTGGAGGACGACGCCGAGCTGGCGATCGTGGCCGACCGCGGCATCCGCCGCGGTGCGGCCGGCGAACTCCGCGCGCGCGACCTGATCAAGCTGAGTGCCGCGCCCACGCCCAGCTTCCTCGACGCCGACGCGACGGTGGCGGCGGCCGGTTTTTCCACCGACTACGCGGCTTTCGACGCCGAGTGGATCGGCGTGATGAAGTATTCTGCGTCCGGCGCCGAAGCCGTGAAAGACTGGTTGGCGCGGGCGGCGCGCCGGCCGGATTTCTCCACTCTCGGCGTCATCGATCTGATCTCCGGGCTGCTGGCCGAGGGCCGCACAATCAAGGTGCACCTCGTCACCGGCGACTGGACGACGATCGAAAATGCGGTCGATCTCGCCGAAGCGAGCAATCTCTGAACCCATGCTGCCGGCTGCCACCTTTCTCGATCTTTGCCACGCGCGCGGCGTGCGGTTTGTCACCGGCACGCCCTGCTCCTACCTGAAGCCCCTGATCAACGCCGCGATCGACGACGCGCGCTTCCTGTTTCGCGACGCGGTCAACGAAGGCGACGCCGTGGCGATGGCCGCGGGCGCGGCGCTCACCGGCGAACGCCCGCTGGTGATGTTCCAGAACTCGGGCCTGGGCAACGCGGTCAATGCGCTCACCTCGCTGTGCTATCCTTTCCGCGTGCCGGTGCTGCTGGTGGTGACGCACCGGGCCGAGCCGGGCGGCGAGGCCGACGAGCCGCAGCACGAGCAGATGGGCCGGATCACCACGGCGCTGCTCGACACGATGGAGATTCCGTGGGCGCGATTTCCGACGGAGCCCGCGGCGGCGGCGACGGCCCTCGATGCGGCGCTGGCCGCGATGAACGCGAGCGGGCGCCCGTATGCCTTCGTGATGAGCAAGGACGCGGTGGCGCCGCAGGCGCTGCGCACGAAACTCGCCGACGTGGCGCCCGGTGCGCGCGCCTGGGAATTTCAGGAAACGCTGACGCGCCGGCCCTCCGAGCGCCTCACCCGCACCGAGGCTTTGCAGGCGGTGCGGGCGGCGCGGCGCGGGGACGAGGTGCTCGTCGCCACGACGGGCTACACCGGCCGCGAGCTCTATGCGTTGGGTGACGATCCGTGGAATCTCTACATGGTCGGCTCGATGGGCTCGGCCGGAGCCTTCGGCCTCGGGCTCGCGCTGCGCGCGTCGGGCCGGCCCGTCACGGTGATCGAGGGCGACGGGGCGTTGCTGATGCGGATGGGCAACCTGGCGACGCTGGGCGCGTATGCGCCGGCCGGTCTGCTGCACGTGGTGCTCGACAACGAAGCGCACGACTCGACCGGCGGCCAGGCGACCGTGAGCCGCGGCGTGGCGTTTGCCGCCGTGGCGCAGGCGTGCGGTTACCGGCGCGTGGTGTCGACCGACGATCCGGCGGAGCTGGCGGCGGCGCTGGAGGCGCCGCGCTCCGACGGACCGGGCTTCATCCATCTGCGCATCCGGACCGGTGCGCCGGAAAAACTGCCGCGGCCGAAGGTCACGCCGGCGGAGGTGTTTCGTCGCCTCCAGGCCTGGCTACGCGGGCCCTGACGGCTTCGAGGCGCCCTCGTCGAGGGAAGGACGGGCAAGGTAGAGCGCGACAAAGGCCGCCAGCACGACGGCGAACACCCCGCGGATGGTGGTCACGGTGCCGACGGCCGACACCAGCGCGCCGGTGGCCAGGCCCGTGAGCGCGGGTGTCGCGCCGAGGATCAACGCAAACAAGCCGAGCACCCGGCCGCGCAAGTCGTCCGGTGCCCGTTCCTGGAGCGCGGACATGCAGAGCGAGTTGAACACCCCGGTGATGGCGCCGCCGAGGAAGAGCAGCGGAAACGCGGCCCACGCCGGCGCGAACGTCAGCCCGATCATCAGGACGGCGCCGGCGACGCCGGTGCCACAGAGCCAGGCATTGGTGCGGCCGCGGCCGACAAGGGAGAGGGCGCCGATCGCGCCGGCGAGGAGGCCGACGCCGCCGGTGGCGATGAACAGGCTCGCCCGCAGCGGCGCGTAACCCAGCGGATCCCGCGCGAAAAGCGGTCCCAGCACCTCGAGCGGCCCGATGGCCAGGCCGGCGTAGGCGGACGCGGCGACGATGAGCGTGAGCAGTCCCGGGTGCCGCCGGCAATGGCGGAGGACCGCGCGGAACCGCGACCATTCCGAGTCGGGCGGCGCGGGCCGCCGTTCGTCGCGCGGCACGTGCACGAATCCCACGAGCACCCAGGCGCCGAGCGCGCCGACGACGAGGGCGGCGAACACGCCGGACCAGCCCAGCTGCGCGCGCAGGAGTCCCGCCGCGAGCGGGCCGCAGACGTAGCTGAACATGCTGAGGACGTTGACCAGGGCGGAGGTGCGGCCGACGGCGGCGCGGTCCACGAGGTGCGGGAGCACGGTGAGGAAGGCGGGATAGGCAAACGCCGACACGACGCCGTAGCCGCCGAGCAGGGCCGCCATCAACCAGCCGTGCAGCGCGCCCGGCCCGAGCCAGTTCCAGTGGTCCGCGGCGGCGAGCGCCGCAAAGAGCGGCACCGGCAGCACGGCCGTGTAGTGGAGCACGGCGCGTTTGGAGGAGGCGTCGATCACGCTGCCGGCGTAGACGGAAAGCAGATACGGGAGGACGAGGCAGAGGTAGAACAATCCGGACCAGACGCCGCCGCCGAGCACCTCGACGCCGTAGATCACGGCGAGGTAGGCCACGATCCTGCGCAGGCATGCGCCGGCGAAATACGCCGCGTAGAATGCCGGGAGGCCGCGCGTGTTCACCGGGCCGGGCTCCCGCTGCCCGGCGGCGGGCCGCGCAGGGCAATCACCGTCCGGACGAAGGCCGTGCCGCCGCGCGCGAAGGCGTAGGCCGCGACGAGGGCGGCGAGAAGGGTCTGGTGCGCGGCGGGCAGGTCGAATGCCAACGACGCGCCGACCGCGAGGAGCACGAGCGCCATGAGGACGTGATCGTGAAGGACCAGCGGCAGCCGGAGCAGGCGGGCGCGGATGACGTTGCCCTCGAGGCAGGAGCCGACGCCGATCACAGCCAAAGCGGCGGGCACAACTCCGAGCCGGCCCCACGCGAACCAGCCGGCGAGCGCGGCGAACAAGGCGCCGAGGGTGACGAATTCCCCGCGGTGGCGCCACAGGCCGCGCATGCTCCACAGCGCGGTGCTGGACCCGAGGACCACCGCGAGCAGCAGCAGCGAAGCGCCGTTCAACTCGCCCGCGGCCGGCCGGGCCAGCGGACCGGGGCCCGCGAAGGCCACCGTTGCGCAGATCGCGGCGCCGAGAAGGTTGCCCTCGATCACGCCGATCTTGCCGAGGTGCACCCAGCCGAGGCGGAAGCCGTGAAGAAAGGTGGCGAAGTGCAGAAACGAAACCGTCACCACGCCGGCGAGGACGGGGCCCGGCGCGGCGGGCAGAGCGAGCCCGAGGCTAAGCACACCGAGGGGCACGCTGACGGCGTCGAGCCAGTGGTCCAGCAACTCGCCGAGGCGGGAGGTTTGCTTGGTATGCCGGGCGAAGAGGCCGTCGACGCAGTCGGCGAGCGTGTAGAAGACGAGGGCCGCCGCGAGGACCAGAAGTCCGGCCGCGCCGAGCGGCCGTCCGGACACCGCGAGGAAAAATCCGGTCAGCGCCGCGAGTTGCCCGGCGACCGTGATTTGGTTCGGCGTGATGCTGCGCGGCAAAATGCGGACGAGCGGCACGAACAGCACCGGTTCCAGCGCGCGGAGCAGGATCGAATGATCCTCACACTTGTAGTCGTAGTGCGGCTCCTTGCTCATCGCCGGGTTCAAACCGCTTCCCGCACCGCGAGGAGGGCCGAGCCGACGTATTCGTCGTGGAAAGGAAAGAGGCCGCGGCTCAGCGCCGAGAGGAGCTTGAGCTTGAGCGGACCGAGGGATTCCACCGCGTGGGCGAAGAAACCGGATTCGGTGCCCCATTGCAGACCTTCGTCGAAATTCCGGAAGACGACCGGCTTGCGGAACGTCTCCTGCTCGACGACGGCGAAGCCCGCGGCCTCCAGTTCGGCGCCGAGCGAAGCGGCGTCCTCCGGCGCCGGACTGAGCCGGGCGGAGAGGCCGACTTGGCCGAGCAGGCGGTCGACGTTGGTGCGCACACCGCGGAAGGCATCGCCGGTGGTGCTCACGACCGAAATCAGTCCGCCCGGCCGAAGCGCGGCGGCGGTCGAGCGGAAGAATCTGGGGCGATCGACGAAGGTCGTCAGAAAGTGGGCGAGGGCGAGGTCGACGGAGGCGGGGGCGACGTGGCGGCCGAGGTTGCAGACGTCGTCGACGTGGGCCTCCAGCTTCAGCCGCTTCCGGGCGGTCTCAAGCATCCGGGCCGAAAGATCGATCGCGATCATGCGGCTTCGCGGGAAGCGGTCGGCCAGCGCAACGAGGGTCAGGCCGGTGCCGGCCCCGAGGTCGACGATCGTGGCGTCGTCGGGCAGCGCGGCGCCCCGGATCTGGGCGAGGGCGAGGCTGCGGACGCCGGTCAGCAAGCCGAGCGCGTCGGCATCGTAGGTGTCGGCGACGCGGTCGTCGTAGAGCTTGCCGTAGTCCATGTCCGGAAGTGACAAGCGGCGTTGGTGGGCTCAAGCGTATTGTCAGTCAATTGCGCCAAAGACGGAAGTCGCGTCCTCGACGCAAGAACGCGACGTCGGCTTCGGCCAACATGGCGTGATCGCCCGGGCTGTCGCCGTAGGCATGGATTTCCCAGGCGGGGCGGTCGCCGAGCAGCGCAAGCAGGCGGGTGCGTTTGAATTCGCCGTCGCAGCTCGGCTCCGTCAACCGGCCGGTGAGGCGGCCGTCGGGCCCGATTTCGAGCCGGGTGCCGAGCACCTCGGTGATGCCGTGCGCGCGGGCCCACGGTTCGAGGCACCAGAGGTAGGCGCGGCTGACGACAATGCAGCGGTGCCCGCGGTCCCGGTGGGCCGCGAGCCGGGCCATGCCGGACGGCAGCAGGTGGCGCGGCATCGCGTCGCGCGCGAACGTCTCGGCGGCTTGGCGCACCGCGGCGGCGGAGCGACCCCGGAAGACCCGGCGGGTGAAGCGCTCGAGGCAGGCCTCGTGACGGATGCGCAGCCCGTAGCCGACGGCGGAGGGCAGATGCCGGAGCAGCAGCCAGAGACAGCCGGCGGACCCGAGGAGGTGACGGTAGAAACGGATGCCGCTGGTGCCGCGGCTGAGTGTGCCGTCGAAATCGAACACGGCGGCGACCCGCTTGCGCGGTGACGGATCGTGGGCAAAGCCGGTGGACATCGGTGCAGTTTCCCGGAGTCGCGGCCCGGAAAGCACCACCAAAATCCACCCGACGACGAAGGCAGAAACCGGGCTGAAGGGTTTGCGCCTTGACGCGGCGAAATATTGATGTCACTAAAAGTGACATGAAAAAAGAAGGCCGTCGCTACCACAGCCCGCTGCGCGAGGCGCAGGCGCGGGAGACCCGGGAGGCGATCCTGCGGAGCGTGGCGGCCTGGCTGCAGGAAAACCCGCACGGCGAGTTCACGCTCGACGTGATCGCACGGCGGGCCGGGATCGAGCGGCGGACCGTGTTTCGCCACTTTCCGACGAAGGATGTGCTGCTCGCGGCGTTCTGGAGCTGGATCAACGAGCGGGTGGCGCCGGTGACGTTGCCGACGTCGCTGGGCGAATTGCTGGCCGCGCCGCGGACGACCTTTGCCCGTTTCGATGCGGAGGAAGGGCTGATCCGGGCCAGCCTGCACACCAGCGCCGGCCGCGAAATGCGCGGAGCCCAGATCGCGGAACGGCAACGGGCCTTTCGCGCGGCGTTGGCCGAGGTCGCGCACCGGGCGACGCCGGAAGAGCGGCGGAATCTCGAATGCGTCGCGCACGCGCTCTACAGCGCGGCCGGCTGGGAAACGATGCGCGATTACGCGGGCGCGACGGGCGAGGAGGCGGGCGCGGCCGTGGCGTGGGCATTGACGGTGCTCGCGGACGCGGTGCGGGACGGGCGGTCGCCGAAAACTTTCACCCAGAAAAAGGAGTGAACTGCCATGAATACGGTCCAAGCGACGATTGCCGTTTCAACACCCGAGACCGCCGAGGCGGTCTGGGTCGTGCGCGACCGCATCCGGTTCATGGGCGAGGTGCCCGGGACCGAGCTCACGCTTCTGGAGGTCGAGGTGCCGCCCGGCTCGGGCACGCCGCCCCATGTGCACGCGTCGCCGGAAGTTTTCCGGGTGCTGCGCGGCCAACTGACCTTCGGGATCTTCGACGCGGCCGCGCCGCGCTTTGTCGCCGCGAGACCCGGCACGGTGGTCACCGTGCCCTCCGGCGTGCCGCACAATTACCAAAACACCGGCGAGGCCGCCGCCGCGATGCTGGTGCTGGTCGACGGTGCGATGGTCGCTTTTTTCCGGGACCTCGGGCGGCGGGAAACGCCTCCGGCCGGACCGCCGTCGGCGGCGGAGATCGCGGAGGTGCTCGCCGCCTGCGCCCGGCACGGGATCGTGCTGCTGGGCGGCGCGCCCCGGTAGCCGGGGCCGATGCCCTCTCCACGTGAATCTCAACCTGACGAAACCATGACCACGCCTGTCCTGCCGGTTGCGTTGATCGATGTGAAACTGACCCGCTGGTGCGCGGGGCACAGCCTGACCCTCCTGCGCTGGAGCGTGGGGGTGGTTTTCCTCTGGTTCGGCACGCTGAAATTCTTCCCGGGGCTGAGTCCGGCGGAGGACCTCGCGGGGCGGACGATCGGAGTCCTGACCGGCGGATGGGTGCCGGCGGCGGTGGCGCTGCCGGTGCTCGCCGCGGTGGAGGTCGCGATCGGACTCGGCTTCGTGACCGGTCGTTGCCTGCGGGCGACGATCTTGCTGTTGACGGGGCAGATGCTCGGCACGGTGACGCCGAT
>JACCDO010701047.1_pt1 | contig 11719 bp, 14 predicted proteins | sample 7446101 | NCBI WGS metagenome assembly JACCDO01 (sample SAMN15323440, study PRJNA562643) | freshwater metagenome | isolation source: river surface water | place: USA:Blue River Watershed | collected 2017-08-16 | reverse complement strand
GGTCGAGCACTTAAGTAAGCGCTACGGTAATTTACTCGCTCTTGATGATGTGTCTCTACAAGTTCAAGAAGGTGAGTTCTTTGGTCTGTTGGGTCCAAATGGGGCTGGTAAAACTACCCTCATCTCCATACTGGCTGGTCTTTGTCGTCCAGATCAGGGAGAGGCCTTCATTATGGGCACAAACGTTCAAAGCCATTTCTTAGAAACACGCAGGATGTTGGGCGTGGTTCCCCAAGAGCTCGTGTTTGATCCATTTTTCACGGTACGCGAGACCTTACAATTTCAGTCGGGTTATTTTGGGATTTTGCATAACGATGATTGGATCGATGAGATCATGGCCAATCTAGATCTCACGACTAAGGCGAATAGTAATATGCGCTCTTTGTCAGGGGGCATGAAACGTCGAGTCTTGGTTGCTCAAGCATTGGTCCACCGTCCGCCAGTGATAGTTTTAGATGAACCTACTGCCGGAGTCGATGTTGAACTTCGTCAATCGCTCTGGAAATTTATTAGCCGTCTTAATCAAGATGGCCACACTATTGTATTAACCACACATTACTTAGAAGAGGCTGAGAGTTTATGTGGCCGTATTGCTATGTTGAAGTCTGGGCAGGTGGTAGCGTTGGATACCACAGCAAACCTACTCGCGCGTTATGGAAAGACTCGCGGGGCTGATGGACAAGAGACCGATTTGGAAGATGTATTTATGCAAATCATGGCAGGGGATCAACAATAATGCGACCTGCATTGGAGTACGGTAGCGGTTTTTTTACCCTATTGCGCAAAGAGATTAAACGCTTCTATAAGGTTGCCTTTCAGACCGTTGCTGCACCTGTTTTAACGGCCGTTCTATATCTCATGATCTTTGGTCATGTATTAGAGGGTCGGCTGGTGGTATATGACAAATTAAGTTACACCGCATTTCTGATACCAGGTTTAGTGATGATGAGCATTTTGCAAAATGCCTTTGCCAATACTTCTTCATCTTTAATTCAGTCAAAGATCACAGGCAATTTAGTGTTTATTCTCTTGGCCCCATTAACGCACCTTGAATTTTACTCAGCCTATGTATTAGCGGCAGTATTTAGAGGAATTGTGGTGGGCTTAGGTGTTTTGATCATCACCTTATTTTTTGATGTTCCCAGTATGCAGTACCCCCTTTGGATTTTGTTATTTGCTTTCTTGGGCGCTGCTATTTTGGGTGGGCTGGGACTCATTGCTGGAATTTGGGCGGATAAGTTTGATCAGTTAGCCGCATTTCAGAACTTCTTAATCATGCCTGCGACGATGCTCTCAGGGGTGTTTTACTCGATACATTCCCTACCAACGATCTGGCAAGTCATTTCGCACTTCAACCCCTTCTTTTATATGATTGACGGCTTTCGTTACGGTTTTTTTGGAGTCTCGGATGTCTCGCCCTGGATGAGCCTAGGAGTGGTTGGAGGATTTTTTGTGACTGTCTCGGCCCTGGCTTTGCGTTTACTACAATCAGGCTATAAATTACGCTATTAAAACCATTGAATGAGGAAAGCAGATGTTCCCCACACCAGAGCAGATTGAAGGCTATATCAAGGACAAACTTCCTTGCACGCATCTAATGGTGGAGGGAGATGGCCAGCATTTTTATGCCACGATTGTGAGCCCTGACTTTGCTGGTAAGCGCTTGGTGCAAAGGCATCAAATGGTCTATGAAGCTTTAGGAGATCGCATGAAAGCAGAAATTCATGCCCTATCGATTAAGGCGTTTACCCCCGATGAGTTTGCTGCTAAATAAGCACTCATTCAGAATCAATCAATTAAAACGGATTCATGGATAAATTAGTAATGACGGGTGGCTCACCCCTTCATGGCGAGGTACAGATTGCAGGCGCAAAAAATGCTGCTTTGCCTATTTTGTGCGCTTGCTTATTAAGTTCAGACACAATCGAGTTGCATAATGTGCCCGATTTACAAGACGTACGTACCATGCTGAAGTTATTGCAGCAAATGGGAGTGATGGTTGACTTCCCGGACCCCAATGATCGCAGTCATTTGTGTCTCAACGCTGGCAAGATCATTAGTCCAGAAGCGCCCTATGAGTTAGTTAAAACCATGCGCGCATCAATTTTGGTATTGGGCCCATTGCTCGCACGGATGGGTCTAGCGACGGTGTCGTTGCCAGGCGGTTGTGCAATTGGCGCACGACCTGTCGATCAGCATATTAAGGGCCTTAAGGCGATGGGCGCTGGTATCCAGATTCGTAAAGGGTTTATTGTTGCCAAGATTGCGGAAGGTAAGCCGCGCTTGCAGGGCAATGCGATTCTGACCGACATGATTACGGTTACTGGTACAGAAAATTTGCTCATGGCAGCTTGTTTAGCCGAAGGAACTACAGTGCTTGAAAATGCCGCACGTGAGCCCGAGGTGTCGGACTTAGCAGAGCTCTTAGTAAAAATGGGAGCGAAGATTTCTGGAATTGGTAGCGACCGCTTGGTGATTGAGGGTGTATCCGCTTTACACGGTGCAAGTCACTCCATCATCCCAGATCGAATTGAGACCGGAACATTTTTATGTGCCGTCGCCGTAACCGGCGGTGAGATCACGCTTAAGAACTGTCGACCCGATACCTTGGATGTGGTCTTAGTGAAGTTAAAAGAAGCGGGCCTTAAGTTGAAGAAGGGCAAGGATTGGATAACGGCTAGCATGATAGGTCGCCCTAAACCGGTGAGCTTCAGAACCTCAGAATACCCCGCCTTTCCAACCGATATGCAGGCTCAGTTCATGGCTTTAAACGCGATTGCCAGTGGAAATTCCCGGATTACCGAGACTATTTTTGAGAACCGCTTTATGCACGTTCAAGAGCTCAATCGTTTGGGTGCCGATATCTCGATTGAGGGCAATACAGCCATTGTCGAGGGGGTGGATAAGCTCTCGGGGGCAACCGTTATGGCAACCGATTTGCGTGCCTCAGCAAGCCTTGTCATTGCAGGCTTAGCGGCTCAAGGGGAGACCCAGGTTGATCGTATCTACCATCTTGATCGGGGTTATGACCGGATGGAACAAAAATTAACCCAAATTGGCGCAAACATCCGCCGCATGAAATAATCAACGCATTATGTTGACACTCGCGCTATCCAAAGGGCGCATCTTCGAGGAAACGGCTCCAGTCTTGGCTAAGGCTGGAATACGACCACTAGAAAATCCTGAGCAGTCGCGCAAATTGATTATTCCGACTTCGAACCCAGAAGTGCAGATCATTATTGTGCGAGCCTCCGATGTGCCCACCTATGTGCAATTTGGGGCGGCTGATTTTGGGGTAGCTGGTCAAGACGTCCTTTTAGAAAAGGGTAGCGATGGTTTGTATGTGCCGATCGATTTAGGGATTGCACGTTGCCGGATGGCAGTAGCTGTCAAGAATGGCTTTGATTATGCAGGGGCGGTTCGTCAGGGCTCACGCTTGCGCGTAGCAACCAAGTATGTCAATTGCGCCCGTGAGCACTTTGCGAACAAAGGCGTTCATATTGATACGATCCATTTGTATGGCTCGATGGAGCTAGCTCCCTTAGTTGGCTTAGCAGATGCGATTGTCGATCTAGTATCCACGGGTAACACTTTGCGCGCTAATAATTTGGTCGAGGTGGAATCAATAACTGATATCAGCGCACGTCTTATTGTGAATCAGGCATCCTATAAGCGTAAGCGTACGGCCATCAAAAAATTACTGGATGCGTGGCAGTAATGTCTAAGGTATCAAACCAAACTGTGATGGTGCAACGTTTAACGAGTAGTGATCCTAACTTTAAGAAAACATTATTGGCAAGTCTTTCATTGCCATCGGCCGATGATCAAGCAATTGATGCAGTGGTGATTGCTATCTTGGCTGAGGTTAAGTCTAGAGGGGATGAGGCGCTATTAAGTTACACCAAACAATTTGATCGACTGTCTGCTAATCGTATTTCTGATCTTGAGATTAAACAGGCAGATCTAGAAGCAGCCTATCGTTCTTTACCAAGCGAGCAAGCCAAGGCGTTAGAGATTGCTGCACAGCGGGTACGCGCCTATCACGAGAAACAAAAAGAGGCGGCAGGTTGTCGTTCATGGGAATACACCGAGCCCGACGGTACCCGTTTAGGTCAAAAAGTAACTCCTTTAGACCGCGTCGGTATTTATGTGCCAGGTGGTAAGGCAGCCTATCCATCATCTGTTTTGATGAATGCAATCCCAGCAACCGTTGCAGGCGTTGGAGAAATCATCATGGTGGTGCCAACCCCCGATGGTGCTCGCAACCCTTTAGTCTTGGCTGCCGCTTATTTGGCAGGAGTGCATCGCGTATTTACCATCGGTGGCGCACAAGCTGTTGCTGCACTTGCGTATGGAACGCAAACAGTTCCTGCGGTTGATAAGATCGTGGGTCCTGGTAACGCCTATGTGGCTGCTGCAAAGCGTCGTGTCTTTGGCACGGTGGGCATTGACATGATTGCCGGCCCTTCAGAGATCTTGGTGCTCTGTGATGGCAGCACCGATCCCGATTGGATTGCGATGGATTTGTTCTCGCAGGCAGAGCATGATGAATTAGCCCAGTCGATTTTGCTGTGTCCTGATCCTAATTTTATTGATAAGGTCAATCAGAGCATTCAAAAGCTATTACCGCAAATGCCACGTGAGAATGTGATTCGAGCATCTTTGCAAAATCGGGCTTTATTGATTGAAGTAAGCGATATGAATGAAGCCTGTCAGATTGCCAACCTGATTGCTGCCGAGCATTTAGAGATATGTACGCAAGAGCCACAACGTTGGGCTGAGCAAATTCGGCATGCAGGCGCAATCTTTATGGGTTCGTATACAAGTGAATCTCTAGGTGATTATTGTGCGGGTCCTAATCACGTCTTACCAACGGCGCGCACCGCCCGTTTCTCTTCCCCATTGGGTGTCTATGACTTCATGAAGCGCTCAAGCTTAATTGAAGTGAGCGAAGCAGGAGCGCAAACACTCGGACCAATTGCGAGCACCCTGGCACACGGCGAGGGCTTGCAAGCCCATGCGCGTGCCGCTGAGATGCGCCTCAAGAAAAAATAATTTGTTTAGACAGAAAATATTTCTTTTAATGCCGCAAGGAAAGCGCTCATTTGCTCATCGGTGCCGATGGTGATTCGCAAGAATTGATCAATACGTTTTGTTTTGAAGTGCCGCACAATAATTCCCCGATCACGTAATGCTTGATGGATGCTTGCGCCATCATGTTTGGGGTGTCGTGTAAAGACAAAGTTCGCACTGGAGGGCAGGGTCTCAAAACCAAGCACATCTAGTTCCTTGACAAATTGAGATCGTGTTGCAATAACCTTACTCGACATGGCATCCAAATGAGCTTGATCTTCCATCGCGGCGATTGCACCCACTTGCGCTAGCTTACCTAATGGGTAAGAGTTAAAACTATTTTTGACTCGTTCTAGACCGGTGATCAGATCTGGGTGGCCTAATGCATAACCAACTCGCAACCCTGCCAGTGCTCGTGATTTAGAAAGGGTGTGGGTAATTAGTAAATTAGGTGGATTGTTTTGCAGAAGAGGTACGCAAGACTCAGTTCCATAGTCAACATAGGCTTCATCGATTACCACAACGCTGTCGGTATTTTGAAGAAGTAATAACTCGACTTGTGAGAGGGGTAGACCGCATCCTGTGGGCGCATTGGGGTTGGGAAAAATGATCCCGCCATTACCACCATGTTGTTTAGTAAATTCTAAATAGTCTTCCACCCGAATGGCAAACTGATCATCTAAGGCAATAGTGCGATGCTCAATTCCAAAGAGTTGGCAGTAGACTGGGTAGAAGCTATAGCTAATGTCTGGAAATAAAACAGGCCGATTAGGGTGTTTGAGAAGACCTAGAAAGGCATGCGCCAAGACCTCATCAGAGCCATTGCCCACAAAGACTTTATTGGATGTGATGCCATGATGCTTAGCAATCACTTCTTTGAGATCTTTGGCATCCGGATCGGGGTACAGACGCAGGTTGTCGTTATTAGCTTTCGCAATCGCTGCTAGTGCCTTGGGTGATGGCCCATAGGGACTCTCGTTGGTATTGAGCTTTACGAGTTTTTCAAGCTTCGGTTGCTCACCCGGCACATAGGGGCTAAGATTTTGTAGGTCAGGGTTCCAAAAGCGGCTCATAGAGGGAGTGAAGTGATTGATTTTGAATGACAAATGATATTATGAACCCCTAAACCCATTTTATTTTTTGAACGCCACACTATGCGCCAAGCGGATGTAAGTCGAAATACTTCTGAGACAAAGATCCAAATTACATTAAATTTGGATGGAACGGGTAAGGCCGATCTGAACTCGGGAGTCCCCTTTTTAGACCACATGCTCGATCAAATTGCGCGGCACGGCATGATTGATCTCAAGGTCCATGCCAAGGGCGACACTCATATTGATGATCATCACACCGTGGAAGATGTTGGCATTACCCTGGGTCAAGCTATTGCAAAGGCGGTGGGCGATAAGGCAGGCATTATTCGCTATGGACACTCTTACGTACCTCTTGATGAGACCCTCTCTCGCGTCGTGGTTGATTTTTCGGGTAGACCCGGTTTGGAGTTCAATGTGCCATTTACTCGTGCTCGCGTAGGCGACTTTGATGTTGACCTGAGCATTGAGTTTTTCCGAGGGTTTGTAAATCATGCTGGCGTGACCCTGCACATCGATAATATTCGTGGCGTGAATGCGCACCATCAAATTGAGACTGTATTTAAGGCCTTTGGAAGAGCGCTGCGGATGGCATTGAGCGTCGATCCACGCTCCCCGAATGCAGTTCCATCCACCAAAGGAAGTTTGTAATACTGCCCCCTTTCTATTGCTAAAGAATCGATTGAGCTAGCGATGCATATCGCCATTGTTGATTACGGGATGGGTAATTTGCGTTCGGTCTCTCAGGCCCTGCATCATGTCGCCCCAGATTGCAAGATCAGCATTGCCAATGATGCGCAAGAGATCCTCCGCTCCGATCGTGTTGTGTTGCCGGGCCAGGGGGCGATGCCAGATTGCATGGCGCAGCTGCGCTCCTCTGGTTTGCTCGATGCGGTTTTATCATCAGCCCGTGAGAAACCTCTTCTTGGAATTTGTGTGGGCGAGCAGATGTTGTTTGAAGAAAGCGAAGAGCGTAAGCCAGGGGTGGCGACTAACACCGCTTGTTTAGCACTCATGCCTGGCAAAGTTGTTCGTTTTGCCTTGTCGGGAACCCAAGAAGACGGCTCAGAATACAAAATCCCGCATATGGGTTGGAACCAGGTCCGTCAAGACCAAGATCATCCTTTATGGCATGGCATACCCGATATGAGCAGTTTTTATTTTGTTCACAGCTATTATGTAAAAGCCAGTAGGTCAGAAGATACTGTAGGATCAACCAATTACGGGGGGTGGTTTACATCTGCCGTGGCTCGGGATAATATTTTTGCTACACAGTTTCATCCAGAAAAAAGTGCTCAACACGGACTTAAGCTCTATCAAAACTTTGTCGCTTGGCGACCTTGATCCCACACACCATTTCCTTTACGCCATTTATTTATGTTGTTAATCCCCGCAATCGATATTAAAGATGGACATTGTGTTCGTCTTGAGCAAGGCGATATGAACCGTAGCACGGTATTCTCTGAAGATCCTGCTGCAATGGCAAAGCATTGGTTAAGTAAGGGCGCAAGACGCTTACATTTGGTTGATCTGAATGGTGCATTTGCTGGTAAGCCAAAAAATGAGTCTGCCATTAAGGCGATCTTGAAAGCCGTTGGTAATGACATTCCGGTACAACTGGGTGGTGGTGTACGTGATCTAGAGACCATTGAGCGACTTTTGGATGACGGTATTAGTACCATCATTATTGGCACAGCGGCTGTGAAGAACCCTGGATTTTTACAAGATGCCTGTACTGCATTTGCGGGTCATATCATGGTGGGTCTCGATGCCAAAGACGGTAAGGTGGCAACCGATGGTTGGAGCAAGCTCACGGGTCATGAGGTGATTGATTTGGCGAAGAAGTTTGAGGACTATGGCGCTGAAGCTATCATTTATACCGATATAGGCCGTGATGGCATGCTCAAGGGTATTAATCTAGAGGCGACCGTGAAACTGGCTCAGTCTGTGCGCATTCCAGTAATCGCCAGCGGTGGTCTGTCAAATAAGAAAGATATCGAAGCACTTTGCAAGGTAGAGGACGAGGGCATCATGGGTGTCATTGCTGGACGGTCGATTTATAACGGCGACCTTGATCTCGCAGAGGCCCAAAAATACGCTGATCAACTTAGTAAGAGTCAGTAAAGCATGCTCAATAAGAGGATTATTCCTTGCCTTGATGTCACTGCAGGGCGAGTGGTGAAGGGTATAAATTTTGTGGGCTTGCAAGACGCGGGTGATCCCGTTGAGATTGCGCAACGTTACGACGGTCAAGGCGCTGATGAACTCACCTTTTTAGATATCACCGCAACCTCAGATGAGCGCGATCTAATTTTGCACATCATTGAGGCCGTTGCTTCGAAGGTATTCATTCCATTAACGGTGGGTGGTGGAGTTCGAGAGCTAAGCGATGTACGTCGTCTCTTAAATGCGGGTGCGGATAAGGTCAGCATGAACTCCTCAGCAGTTGCGAACCCCGATCTAGTTTCCGAGACCTCGGCTTACTATGGATCGCAATGCATTGTGGTGGCCATTGATGCCAAGCAAAGCGCCCCTAATCGTTGGGAAGTATTCACGCATGGTGGCCGCAAGAACACTGGCATTGATGCCATTGAGTGGGCCAAAGAGGTTGCCAAACGAGGTGCGGGAGAAATACTTTTAACCAGCATGGATCGCGATGGCACGAAAGATGGTTTTGATTTGACGCTTACTGCGGCGGTAAGTCATGCGGTTTCCGTGCCGGTGATTGCTTCCGGTGGCGTAGGTGGTTTACAAGATCTGGTTGATGGTATTCAGATTGGTAAAGCGGATGCCGTTTTAGCAGCGAGTATCTTTCATTATGGGCAGCATACGGTACAAGAAGCGAAGCAGTTTATGGCGAGCAAGGGAATTGCGATTAGACTTGACTGATCGAGCCCAACTAAATATGACCACGCCTAAATTAACTAAGACCCCCACTTTGCAAGTAGGCCCATGGCTTGATCGTATTGTTTGGAACGAGCTGGGCTTAGTGCCTGTGATTGCACAAGAGGCTTCTTCGGGCGATGTCTTGATGATGGCCTGGATGAATCAAGAGGCTTTATTACAAACTTTGCAAAAGGGTGAGGCGGTGTATTGGTCGCGCTCACGCAATAAGTTATGGCACAAGGGCGAAGAGTCTGGCCACTTTCAGACCATACGTGAGATCCGTTTGGATTGCGACGGCGATACTCTTTTGCTCATTGTTGATCAGAAGGGTGGTATTGCCTGCCATACTGGCAGACACAGTTGTTTCTTTAATGAATGGGACCCGGTCGCCAGTAACTGGGTCGATACAATAAAGCCATGACAGACAGCAAAGATAATTTAGATTCTATATTGGCCTACCTTGCCGATGTGGTCGATCAGCGCCGTGCCGATCTAGCTGCTGGCAAGATTGATGCAAGCAGTTCATACATCGCCCAATTGTTTACCAAGGGGGATGATGCGGTTTTGAAAAAGATTGGGGAGGAGGCGACCGAGACCGTGATGGCTGCTAAAGACTCCCGGCAGCATCAATTGGACCCAAAACACCAAGCCTTATTGGTGGGTGAGATGGCGGATTTATGGTTTCATTGTCTTGTTGCCCTATCCAAGTTCAATTTACGTCCCGAGGATGTCTTGGCTGAACTCAAGCGTCGGGAGGGGGTTTCGGGCTTGGCTGAGAAAGCGGCCCGTAAGCCTTAATTAACCCTAAGCAGCCCCACGCTCCTTGTTTTGGGGAGGTTTTCGGGTAAGATCCATGTTCATGAATCATTCTAGCCATGACCCCAGCTGCATTTTTTGCAAGATTATTGCCGGGGAAATACCTTGCCAAAAGGTCTATGAGGACGAAGAAATCCTCGCGTTTAATGACATTAATCCAGCCGCCCCAGTCCATTTTTTGATTATTCCCAAAAAACATATCCCTATGCTGGGATCCGCCACTGCCCACGATGCACCATTGCTAGGTAGAATGATGGAATTAGCCCCGCGTTTGGCTCTACAACAAGGATCTCGCCCTGGTAAAGAAGGTGGTTTTCGGGTGTTGGTGAACAATGGCGCGGATGGGGGTCAAGAGGTTTACCACTTGCATTTGCATGTGATGGGCGGGCCACGCCCCTGGAAAAAATAATTTGAGGAGAAATTGAGATGGGCTCATTTAGTATTTGGCATTGGTTAATCGTATTGGCGATCATTTTGTTGGTGTTTGGCACCAAGAAATCGCGTAATATCGGCTCAGATTTAGGCGGAGCAGTGAAAGGCTTTAAAGATGGCATGAAGCCTGGTGAAGAAGCTAAGACCGATCAAATTCAGTCGCAAGCAGTCCCTGCTGACAAAACAGTGGACGTGCATGCGAAAGACGTTAACAAGTCCTAAGCCATTCCATTTGTACTTAGCAGAACACTTTTCTACTAGCGCTAATCAAGAACCGGCGATGCTTCGATGATTGATCTTGGTGTATCAAAGCTCGCCCTCATCACAGTGGTGGCTTTGATTGTGGTGGGCCCTGAACGTTTACCCAAAGTTGCTCGCATGGCGGGCAATTTATTTGGGCGCGCTCAGCGCTATATGAATGAAGTGCGCTCCGAGGTTAATCGCCAAATAGAACTTGACGAGTTCAAGAAACTCCGTGAGGCCAGCGCCGAAGCCATGAAAGACGTGGAGAGTTCGCTCAATGCAACGGTACAGGAGGCCAATGTCAATCTCAGTGATCAAGCAGAACCCAAGACCGATGATTACGCTAGCTCTATTTTAGAATCAGCACCAGACGTTACCAAGGTGTATCGCGATGCCCTGCGTCAGGGGCGAGATAGTTGGGGTGTGAAACGTACTGCGAGACCATTATGGTTTAAGCACTCCGCTGGAATTCGTACGCGAGTACAGTCGGGTGCTGCACGTGTGAAGCGCTTTAAGCGACCAGCGTTGCATAAGTAAACCCAAAACACTAAACAAATAATCAACAGAACACTAAAATTAACGATGTCTGATACAAACTTCGACACCAAAGAGGCAGAGCAAAAAGAAGGGTTTCAAGAAACCTTCATGTCGCATCTCTTTGAGTTGCGAGATCGAGTAGTTAAGTCGGCCATCGCTGTGATCATTGTGTTTGTTTCCCTAGTCTACTGGGCTCCCGACATCTTCCATTTGTTTGCCAAGCCGATGTTAGATTCCTTGCCAGCAGGCGGCAAGATGATCGTCACCGATGTGACGGGCTCCTTCTTTGTGCCGATGAAGGTCACCATGCTGGTTGCCTTCTTAATTGCTCTGCCCATTGTTCTTTATCAGGTGTGGGCCTTTATAGCCCCTGGCCTTTATACCCATGAGAGAAAGTTGGTCCTTCCATTAGTAGTAAGTAGTTACTCACTCTTTTTGATCGGCATGTCATTTGCCTATTTTTTAGTGTTCCCAACCGTCTTTCAGTTCATGGCAAGCTATAACGCCCCATTGGGTGCTGAGATGTCGACTGATATTGATAAGTACCTCCGTTTTGCCATGTCGACCTTTTTTGCCCTTGGTATTACCTTTGGGGTCCCCGTCGTGGTGGTGGGCTTGGTTAAAATGGGTGTAGTCTCGAT
>JACCDO012246574.1_pt1 | contig 11720 bp, 7 predicted proteins | sample 7446101 | NCBI WGS metagenome assembly JACCDO01 (sample SAMN15323440, study PRJNA562643) | freshwater metagenome | isolation source: river surface water | place: USA:Blue River Watershed | collected 2017-08-16 | reverse complement strand
GAATTTAAGCTTTGGCTTATTCTTTCCAGCTGGCAATTTGTGACAACCATAAAGTTATGGTAAAGGTTGCTTATATGTACATTTTATATGTGGTTACAGAGTAGTAAGTTAGTGTGTAATTTTTACATCTGTAATTAAAGGCCCCTAGACCGCGGTGATTTTTATCCCGCACTAGGCGGTATGTATACCAGAAATTTATTAAGGGAATACTTCTCTGGTAGAATCCGATTTTAGGGCGCGTTAATTCAAAACTAGCTTAATAATTAATTATTTACAAGTCGAAATAAAGTAATGATTTCTCAGTCCTACGAAATCAATTGAAAAAGATATATATGGGAAAATAATCAAGACGAAAAGTATGAAAATAGGCAGTATGACAAAGAGCAAAGTATTAGGAATGTCATCTTTGTCTTTTGATTTTAAATTGGAATTCATAGACATTTTACTTATTTGCTTTGAACCTTTAATATACGGCTTTAAATTCCCTCTAAAATCTTCAATCGAATTATATCCTTTATTTTGCATGATTATTTTTAATTCTGATGAAACTCTTTCGAAACAATCACCAGTTTCAGTCCAATGACAAGTTCCTAGCTGCACCGCTCTAGCACCACATAATATTAATTCAAATGCATCTAAACCACAATGGACACCGCCAACACCAACAATATCTATATCCGTCCGTCCGCTTGATACAAGTTCCTTGTATAACATATAAACATTTGCTAAAGCTGTATGCTTTATATAACCACCACCTAATCCACCAAGTCCATTTCTTGGAGCAATTGCAGCGCATTCCAATTCAGCATCTATAAACATAGCATTCCCAATTGTATTCGTTGTAACTATATATTTTACCACAGAATATTTGATTATAATTTCAATAGCTTTCGTAAAATGCGATGGATCAAAATATGGCGCAAGCTTTATACCAAGCGGTGGTGTTATCTTTTTGGTGGCATTTATTAATTTGGATATTGCATTTAATACTTCATCCAATTGATCAAAATCATAAGCAATAACAGGTTTGTTTACTATATTTGGACAAGCCAAATTCAACTCAATACCATTAATAGTGTCAAATGGGCAACTGAAAATTCGATTTAGCATTTCAAGATTATCATTTAAAGTTAACCCAGATAATGAAACAATATATGGTTTATTACATTTTTTAATTTGTAATAAAGCATCATCATTTATGTAATAATCAATTCCTTGATTTGGCAATCCTTCTGAATTCATACTACCATTGCAGTAGTTACTACCTAAATCAATTTTATTGATAAATCTTGGTAATTCATTACCATCTTGTGCATTTAATGTTGCACTTTTTGATAATATTGCACCAGCTGACGTGTTGCCAATCTTAATTAAAGCTTCGATGGAGTTCGTCTTAGGCCCAGATGCATTGTAAATGCAACAGGGGAGTGGGATGCTTCCGACGGTGGTCGCTAACATGGTTCTCCCACTATATTTTTTCAATTTAATTTCGGGTCATAATATGGCCGCCATATTTTCCATTTTCTCCCACATCATCATCCCCCGAGATTCGACTAAAGAAGAAGATGGGGAACGAAAGAAGTATCCCAAAGCCCGTCGACATCGTCGTACAGGAAAAAGGTAATGGTTTCGACTACCGAATTCATGCGTTAGATAAGAAAGAAACCAAACAAATATCACTTTGGCATGATGTGAAATTGTTTCCAACAAACGAAGCGAGAAGCATGAATATTGTAAATATGATATGTGAAATACCTCGGTGCAGTAGAAAGAAATATGAAATTGCAACGAATGAACCAGGCAATCCGATTAAACAGGATGTCAAGAAGGCACAATTACGCGAATTCGCTAAAGGTGACGTTTATTTTAATTATGGTTGCTTACCACGCACATGGGAAGATCCAGATCATGAACACCCTGACGCAAAAGCTAGAGGCGATAATGACCCTTTAGATGTCTGTGAAATTGGATTGAGGATAATGAAAGTAGCCGAAGTGGTACCAGTAAAAATTTTAGGTACATTATGTTTAATTGATGAAGGTGAAGCTGATTGGAAATTAATAGCAATTTCAGTCGATGATCCATGGGCGCTATTATTAAATGATGTTTCTGATCTTGAGCTCAAATTACCTGGTATAGTTTCATCTATTAGAGAATGGTTCCGAACATATAAAATACCTGATGGAAAACCTCCAAATAAGTTTGCACTAGATGAGAAATGTATGGACGCAAATTATGCCATGGCTGTCGTAGATGCTACTCACGATTCTTGGAAAATGCTTGTTACTGGTTCTAAGGATGAAATATATTCTGATGAAAAAGATGAAATTCTAAGTGGAAGTAACAAATCCAGTAAAATCTCCCATCCGAATTCTGGTGATACTTATGAAATTAAAAGAAATTTGTCATACCCTAAGTTAAATCTCACAGATTTGAGCAGTATATAATAGTTTTTTTTTCACTGATGTAATATTTCATTTAATATTTTTTAATAACAGTACTACAAAAATATACATCTATGATCGTGACGGTAATATTGAAGTTACTTGACTCAAATATTAATAAGTTTATTTATAAATAGTATTATCATTTGACACTGAACCTCGTAGATTGTAATTGTTACCTCTAGAATTTTTAATATTATATCCTTTATCAAAGCCACTGAATTTTCCGTTAAACATGACATCGGGCTCATCTTTACCATACCTATACTTCATCATTCTCAACTGATTAGCCGTCAAATATTCTTTAATATCGTGATGGTTTCTATTTTGACTATATTGAGGAGGCTTTTTTCTAGCATTTTGATAAGATTTAAATGCATTAAACTCGTCACTAAGAACTGTTAACACTACGCTCAAAAAAACTACTCCAAAGAAGAGCAAACGCATGTCTTTTTGGAACAACTTTTCCCACTGGTTTATGATTTCTGTTCCAATTGGATTCCAGGCTGAAACTTTTCCATATTTTTCTTCCGGTGATACCGGTATGATTTTTAGATCGGTAGGTTAGTTAGAATCTGTTAGATAGATGTTGTCTACGATATAATGTCTTATAGTCTCTAACTACTGGTAGATAGAGTTACCAGTTATGACAAGAAATTAAAATATTACAATATTCACTCACTATATACATAATTGCGTCGTGACCATAACAAGAGTATCAATACCTGGTAATATCATCCAATCACTGACGCCTGTTATTGGACTCGTTCTTCAGTCGTAATAGTTTTATTGCATGATTTCCATGCTCAATTATTTGCACTATAAACCAAAGTGCTTGACATTTTGATACTCAATTTCTACATTCCTAAAATCATTATATACATTTTCACTTATATTCATTACATATGAACTGACTAACTCCTTTTGTAGCGTAGAATTTATAATATCATTTGTTATTTTAGACGCTATGACTGAGGTATGAATCGATTCCATGTTTTGTTCTAAATTTGCTACTAAATTGATCAACCTTGCAGAAATGAAACGTTTAGATAAACTTTTTGCATAATATTGAAGTAAAGCCCTGTTAAAATTATCATCTATATTCATTAATAGATGCCCAAGTAAAATTGGCTTACATAATATATTTTTCATAATTTCACCAATATTTTTCTTATCCTGCTTATTATGGGCAATTGTGATATCTGCTTGTATATCAGAAATAATATTTTGAACTATGTCAATAAAATGTACATTTAGTTCTTCATCCATGACTTTATTCATCGCCTCTTCTACTTCACACTCTTTGATACATTCAACAATAAAATTATTTGAATCATTAGTTATAATATCCTTAATAAGATAATTAACTATCATATTAATATGAATATTTTCTAAATATTCATTAGTTATTTGTTTTATGGCTAATTTTACTGTTTGCTTTGATAATAATTCAACTACCTCATCACAAATGCGTAGTATACAAGACACTAGCGGATTAGATTTCATTTTATTTTTATCATTTATAATTGCCGCAGATAATTCTTTAATCGTTGATGTTACTATCAATTTAATTTCATTTGGTACGATTTCAAGTACCATGTCATCTAAAATACCACAAGTTGATAACTTTAAAAGTTCATTATATTCTACAACATTATTATGGGTTACACATTCCAATGTGGCAACATGTATACTTTGCTCAATTGTTATATCATCTATTAGTAATAATGTTAAATATTTCATATATTGATTGATCCACTCTTTATAAATTCTACGCAAGTTGACATTCTTTACTGCAATCCATCTCCTCACCGAACATTGAATTCTAAGAGCAGCAATTTCTTGAAGTAACTGTTGAGACTTAAATTGTATACTGTTGATAATGTCATCCGTTCGATTAGAATACGTCGATAATTTATCACTTCCAATCTGCAGCAAACTATCGTCGATTGAATGGAATAATTTTCCTGACTTCATAATTCAAATCACTATATATATAACTAACCAAATTTTAAAAATTATTCAATTATACTTTCAAATTGTTACAATTAAATACTGCCTATCCCTTTAAAAAAGTTTTATTAAAATTAAACATAGGCAACGTTTTTTGGTGTTATTGCCAACTAACTTATTGGGACCAAAATTTGGTTTTTAATTTAAAACTGTTAATAAAACAAACAAAATACCGGTACATGTACCGATTATGTAATTTTACGTAACATTATGTTAACTTTGTAACAATTTATTACTGTTATTCTAAAGTTTATATAATTGGTAATGTGTAGCAATTCATATCAATAGATACCTTATTAACCCGGATAAGTATTCACTTCCTCTGCGTAAGAATTAGATTTTTGCAATACGTATTTAAGCATCGATAATCCGTATGTATGAGATTTTAAAATGCCTCTATGTACACTAAGACATATTATTTATCAAGTTTCTTCGTGAGGTAACTCGTACGGTAACTGCAAAAAGAATTATCGACGGGCCCGCGGCTCGTTATATATTCGGTAGTGATGACAGAAATGATTATTTCGTAGCTTAATAATGTATAAAGATTATAACCTAATTAAACACAAATACTACTCTGCCCAATGCCTTTTATGGGACGTTTAATCAATTAAATGTTGATAACTCCTTTCTCCTGGGGTTCCTGTCAACGCAAGTCTGCACACTGCTTCTCAAGCTTAGTGCGGTGCTTCTCCTCGATCGGCACAACTTAGCGATACTGCTTCAACACTAAAAACTCAGTGCGTGTGTTGAAGTTCCGTCCTTGATAACTAGGGTTGAGACAGGATATAAAACTATACTAATTGTTAGTATTTACACCAACATGAAATTCAATCAAAAAATGAATGACAGTTCATCGTTCGTAGTAATCAGTTGTGTTTACCCTTATATGTCGGTACTTCAGCAGTAACCCTCAAATTGAGGGCCTCAATGGGTCCCTCATTCGTGGTATCAGCAATACTCATCAGACTCAAAAATCTGTTACACCAAGGAAATGTATTTGTGCATCAGATAAATCGTCTACGTTGTATTTATTCAAAATGACACTTAGTTACAGTACATCCATCGGGCTGCTTATATTTTCGGCGTGTACATTTGGCATTTACACAGGAATAAGAAAACATTATATTCCAGCTATGGATTCACTGTCGTTTACCACGATTTTGAACTTAACAATATTTTTTATAGTAGTTTGCGTTTGGTTTGCCGTTGACGCACCGTTTGATAATAGTTACTCATTTTTAAAAGCGTTTTATATAGTATTAGGGTGAGTTTCAATTATTGTCTATGTTTTTTTACAAAACTTACTCATTTTATAAAATTATGCAGGGGCATGTTATTTACTCCCGGCGCCTACTTGTACTTAGCGTCATTAAAATATTTGAACTCACCGACGTCGTATGGACTATTATTAATACCTGTCAATATTAGTATATACATAACATATTTGATACTACCAAATTCTATAAATGTGACATATTTTACAATCGGAATGCTGTTATTAACTTTTGGATTGATTTTTTTGATTGGTATCGAATACATAAAAGAAAAAGACTTGATACTCAGTGAAAATGGAAATATAAGAAATGATACAGACTCAAAAGATGACAGTTGCTGGTGTTTTGGTAAAAATATAGAAAGTAGAAATCTAATGTATAGCAGCAATAATTCACGTTTCCCTCCAGATATGGAAGAAGTAAATACCAGATCACTATTCTTTACAAGTAGCGACGATTTGCCACCTACAGTACCAGAATCACGATCTGGTCTTAATATTCAACCAACACCAACAAATATTAGTGATGCAGCAACTGACGATGCTGACGTATTTAAATACATGGGAATGTGTTTTATTGGTGGATGCCTATCAGCATTATTTTACATATTAACAGCTCTAGGATATGAAGGAGATGATGGCATTAAATCAGGTGTTGTGATTGCATTATTGTCATCAATAGGGTATTTTGTATCACTTCCCGCCGCATTTTTCTTTCTTGGTTATATCAATCCACTTGGTGTCGCAGAGTATGCCATAAAAGATTTCGATTCAATCGTTAGAAAATTTGATAGTTTAGTATTTTGGGAAGTAAGCACAACTATATGGCTTGGTGTTTTACTAGGAGCAAGTCAAATATGTTTCTATTATGGTGCTACTGGTGGGATAATTCCATTACCAGTAGCATTCACAATTTCGTTATTAAACATGCCAATTGCCGTATTGTTATCAGTTATTGTTTTCCAAGAATTCAGTGAATTGAAGCATGGAAAGGTAACGTTTTTAGTACTGCTATCACTTGCATTAAGTGTATATATTGGTGGAGAATACATGCTACTGAAGGAGGCGTTTTCATCATAAACAACCACGATATTTTATTTTACCTTCCTGTTATATAATTTGTGATGCCATCAAAACGGAGTCATTATGATCTATGTATAGCAACAATTTTGTACACACCACATAATGTATATTTAGTATAGAAAACCAATTTTATTTATAACTGTGTGTAAAAATACATAAACAAATGTATATTTTGACAAATAACTTGATTTGCATAATCAGTCAAAACGATAACCACCACATGCAGATATTCTTTCATTTCGTTGTGATCATATTGCTGATTATTTGTCACGATATTAAAAATCAGATTCCGATGCGGACCGAGGCCGTGGCACCGGTTCAGCCATTATGACATCATCGTCACATCATCGACGATTCATCGTCAGTGAACTGTCCGAAATTATCACATCAACGCGTTCTCGATTCCAAAATATAAGACTGTTATTAAACGGGTAGCATTGAAGGAGAATAAGTCTACGATTCCCCACCTTGGCGTTCATAAGAATTGAAATTTAAACTATACCTATCGAATTCAATTTTGCGCATGTCGTTAAAAATGCTTCTTGGCATTGTTTCTACAATGATCATAATATTGATGTCGGCAAATGTAGATGCACTATTAAATACACCATACTTGCGAAGAAATTTTCACAGATTGAAAATGGCTGATGTGGAAATCACATGGTACTTACTCTCTATCCCGGTTGATTTTTATTATTGTTACACCATTATTGACTATTGACTCTTCGTAGGCCCAACAATAAGAAGTGTAAAGTACCTGAGGGGTCATCATTGAAGGATGCTGCAAAAAAAGCTGGCTTTTCTCCTAACTACGGCTGTGAAGAGGGAAAGTGTGGTTCTTGTGAATTAAAAGTATCAGGGAAGAAAATACGCCCTTGCACATCTAAAGTCCCGAAAGGTCCCACAATTAAATTAGAAAATCCTTAACATCATTCTACAAAATTTCCACATTAAAATAAAGTGGACTTAAAAACACCATTATACGTCAGTGTGATAATAAAAATAAATTACAAATCTAAACTTTGGTGATGCCTTAAGTAGAAGAGAATACTCTACTGCCAACTAAAGCCTTTAAATATTACTCGAGTTTTCTGAATTTTTAACGCTATCTCTTGTCTGAAGACTTGTCCTGATATCGGCATGGGCCGCAATAGTATTGCGGCAATCCAACTTGGATTACCTATCCAAGGAAGAGAATCCAGTACAGTACAAGGCAAATGTTTCTGGGCTCAGCATTAAGCTCATCCTCGGAGAGGAAAACTGCATCGCCTCGCGGTGGCAATGCTCGGCTTAAAGAGTCTCCAAAGCATGAAATTAAGGAAGAGCACAAACGTAAACAATCTGATAAATTAGATGTATTATACAAAAATGAAGTAGGATCTGAACTTACTAGGGATATCATACTACGATATTTACTTGAAATTCCTTCAATAATCACCGAACCATATAATATTGATGAAATTGTGGAAGATTCAGTAAATTCTGGCAAACCATTACATCTAACTGCAATGGAATTTCAAAGAGACATTTTAGAATTTAATTATCAGATCGAAAGAAATTATGGATGCGATTATATGTCACGAATACCAAATGAATTTAAAAACGACACAGAATTAAATATTGCTGCCAGAGATTTTATGATGGCAGCCATGAAATCATTTACCAAAGCCATTGATGTAAGAAAAGCAAAATATATTGGAAATAAGTTAAAAACGTCTGGTGGAATGACAAGAGACACTATTCTCGAGTTTCTAGAAGCATGTAATGCCACGATGTCTTTACCAGAAACTAAAGAATTATTATCTAATATCGCGCGTTTAGACAAAAAAAGTCCTGCTGAAAAGTGCGTACAGATACAAAGAGAAATATTAGAAAAATTAGGATTTAACAAAGACTACGGAGTATCTTGTTTAAATAACATAGCTCATGATTTCCCCAACGATCGCGAAATAGAAGTAAAAATGCAACATTTTGCCATGCGTGCACAATTCGGATGCCAAGAAGCAATGATGACAGATGACGCACGAGAAGAGTTCTACAAACAATGTCCTATATTTATGCAAAACATCCCCCACTTGTATATTTTACAATCACAAGCTCACGCAGAAAAGGAACACCAAAAAATGATGGAGTATGGTTTGAATCCACAAGACAAAGAAGGATCATTAAAAATAGCAAATTTAATTCAAACTGCAGAAGGACAAAACTTACTATTTGACTTTTTCATGCGTATACAAAGCGCTAAAGAATCCGCAGAAATCGAAATCGCGTCGTGGGATAGTGAAAGAAAATCTACATTTATTGATTCATTTGGCGAATTCTTAGAATTAAACTCTATATTTAAGTTGAATACTTCAAGCGACAGCACCAGTAATGTTGATGTCAGTGACGAGGCTAATACCTCGGAAAATAAAAGTATAGACGTGTTTGAAAGATTTACACGATTTTTGAATTTAACCAATGACGAATTAGAATCGTTTCTCAAGATACAATTAATTTTAGCAGATGATGTCCGGAGTAATGGCGGTAAGTTGATGACTGAGTTAGTCAAAGGAAAAAGTAATGGTAATATTCAATCGTCAATAGTTTTACAATCTTTAACATTATTCAAACAAATTGCTACCATTTCTTCAAGAAGTAGTCAATTGTCACATGATCATTCACATGGACATAAATCTCATGGGCCTAATTGTTCGCATCATTCCCACCATGGTAAAAATATCCATGATTTGTCCGATGGAAAATTTGAAACTATGGAGAGGTAAAGAATTCTCTTAATTTTACAACCTTCTAAATTTGAGTGTATTTGCTTAATCATCATACAAATCTGCATTTTTTTCATATTCATCAGAGTCTAAAGTTCCAACTAAATTCCACCTTTCTGTACGAAATCTGTTCGTTGAATTTTTACCGGGTATCATTATTGATATAGAAGGATCATTTAAATAAAAGTTACTTTTCATTCTCTTCACAGCCTGCTTGCTAAACCCAGTTAAAATATTTGTCACAGTCTTTATACTCATTATACTTAATCCGGCGGCAATATCTAAACTTTCTCGACTTACTTTTGATATTGCACCTAATAATTCTTCACTTTTTACATTTTCACTAGTAATGACAGAGTTGACACCATTTACAATTATAGTTTCATTCTTAACCAAATTTGAGGTATTTTTAATCATACCTATGACACCACTAACATCAATATTTAGCATTTCTGCAAGTATCTTGCACAACGGAATATAGCAACTCATCAACATCCCGTCCCTATCAACAATGTGGTCAAATTTAATTAACGATAATATTTTTGAATGTTCAGTTGGATTATCTCTTGAATGTGATTTATAATTAACTAGAATACTTTCAACTGCACAATAAATGTCTAGAATATCAGGTCTTTTGATTCCAGGGACATACTCTTCATTGGAATTAATTATTTGAGAAGTAGAAATATCAAAGACATTTTTTTTTTTGGCAATCAACAAAACTTTATCAATAGCAAGGATACCATCCATAATGTCATCCATAAATACTTGAATATATATATAATTACTGTTAGTAACATCTATCTTCTCCCCAATAATTATTTCATTGCATAAACTTACTATATCATCAAATTGAATCTTAAGTAATTTTAACATTTCAACATTATCAAGTAAGTTTTTAATCGGAGTTTCAACCGATCCTTCACTCTCAATTACAGCTTCACAATTATTTTGAATTATTACATTTTTTGCTGTAGTATTAGACTCATTTTTTTCATAAAATTCTTCAATATTAATAGGGTCTGCGGAGTTGTCGCATGTCTCGCGACTGTGGTCAAATGGAAAGTTAATTTTTTTCTTAATACGCTGTCCATCATACTTAGCTTTGCCAATTATTGTATTTAATGACACGTACATACTAGACTTATCATTCGTTTGAATTTTATCGTTAAAATTTCCTAATAATTTTGAATTCTCAAGTGGATTTATACCTAATTTAAGCAATTTAATATAAGCATCAGTTTGATTCCGATTAATATTAATGCCATCTAAATTTACAGTGGAATATGAAATCTGTTTAGAATCGTCAATAATGTTTTTTAATTGCTTAATTACTTTACGACCAATGTAATAATTGACATATCTCGTGGACGACATAATATCTCGTTTAATTTTAGAATCCATTAATGAAGTTAACCACGAACTTGAGTTACTTGACTCGTGCGATATATCATTGACAGTATTATATTCACTTTTTTCACTGCATCGCAATATTATTCTATATGTTTTGTCATAATATAAATTGTGATATGCAGTGGAGTGAAGTATAAGCACCAATAGTACGAGTAAGTGAGATATAAAGCACATTGTATTATAAATAAACCTTATAGTTGGTGTATTCTGTCACAAAATTTTCTCAATGCACTGCACCACTTGAAACCATACAGAGATGACGTGACAATTTAGATAAATCACTGGTAATAACAATGAACACTCTGATCACCAGTAGGTATGGTGTCGCTGCAACTAGGCTTAGTAATTTAGCCTTACTTAGAGTGAGAAGGACTCTGACAGACTATCACAAGGCTGCAAGACTTCGTGACAACTTCAGCGACAACTAAGTCACAGATGTCTGACAACTGCAGTGACAAGTTGACAACAAACTCACTGACAGTGACTGAAACTTGACAACTCACTGACAACTCAAACAGTGTCACTGTGACACTGTGACAACTTGAGTCAAGTTACCTCACTTGAGTAACTTGACTGACAACTCTGAGACTCTGAGACACTGAGTTGTCAACAACTTGTCACTGACAACTTGACAAGGGACACCGGTACGTACAGTGTATGATTCCCTATCCAGGCCCTATGCGATTGACCACGAATAATTTATAGAATTTGTTGGATTATATTATT
>JACCDO010189518.1_pt1 | contig 11720 bp, 8 predicted proteins | sample 7446101 | NCBI WGS metagenome assembly JACCDO01 (sample SAMN15323440, study PRJNA562643) | freshwater metagenome | isolation source: river surface water | place: USA:Blue River Watershed | collected 2017-08-16 | reverse complement strand
CCTCTAGAGACCTGTTTATTCTTCATTTATGGTGGGGTGCGTTTGTTTCCCAAAAAGTTCCTTTTTTGTGAGTTGTTTTTTGATTCGTAAATTTTAAAAAAAAAAAAAAAAAGTGGATCAGCCATCAGAGACACAAAATGAATAGTCCAGGTAATGGGTTGAATGAAAATCCGTCGACTCCGACATTCTCTTCACCTAGCACTTGGTCTTGGAGTAGTTTAATAGAAACGACACAACGTTCTGCGGCTCAATTAGCGGATAAAGCCATAACGATGGCCGAGTCTGCTTCCAAAGTTGCGCAGGAGAAAGCTGTGATGTTGGCAATGAAAGCTCAAGAACTACAGCAAAATTATGACATGGAAGTCGCTACAAGCATTTTATTGAATTCTATTGGAGCTTCTCCATTTGATAATGATCATAAAAGTATGACGAGTAAAAATTCTAGTAAACAAAATAAATTAGACTTAGTCTATGTTACTGAAAATATAATAAGTATGGGATTCCCAAATGATCCGAAAAATCCAATAGCGACCGAAGGTGGGAATAATATTAATATTATTGCGGCATTTTTGATGCAACGTCATAACGGACACTTTATGATCTGGAATGTAAGTGAAGAATCGTATAATTATGGGATGTTTAGTGATCAAGTACTTGAGTATAAATTTCCTGGGCATCCTTCGCCACCTTTGGGTTTATTATTCAAAATTTGTACTGCAGTAGAAAGTTGGTTAGATGCTGATGTGAAAAATGTAGCTGTCGTTCACTGTTTAACGGGTATTTTAAAATCAAATTATTATATTAACTTTATTGATTAAATTTTATGTATTAGGTAAAGGCAGAACTGCTACATTAATTGCTTGCATCCTTACTTGGATAGGAGAATTCGACTCTCCCATGGAGGCATTACAGTACGTAGCCGACCGCAAAAATATGACGATAGATAATTTAACCATACCATCACAAAGGAGGTATGTTAGTTACTTCTCAAATATGCTTGATGGCGTTAAACCTCGTCCGGAAGCATTATTGTTGCGCAGGGTTATATTAAATGGTATTCCAATATTTGGTGATGACAATGCAGGCGAAGATAATAGAGGTTGTGCACCATATTTGCAGTTATTTAAATGTGGACGTTTAATAGCCACAGCAGTACCCGCAGGATTAAGTGATTCTTTAAATCAAGAAGATAAAAGAAACAAAGACAATACATTACAGTTAAAGTGGATTAAAGCTACTGAGGGGAGTGTATCGTTTCCCGTGGATTGTGCCGTACAAGGGGATATATTACTTCGTGTACGACATGCAGCCTCGAATGGAGCAAGGGTAAGTATGTTTAGAGCTGCATTTCACACAGGTTATGTGCCATGTGGAGTATTGCGCTTAACGAAGGCTCAGTTAGATGGAAGTTGTGGCGATGCTCGATTTGATGACGATTTTTTTATTGACTTAATATTTGCTCCTGTTGAAAAGGCGTCACCATCGTCACTTCCTGTTACTGGCAGTAGTCAAATCAACGACTCCGGTTTAATTATCGATTCGGCTAGTGCCAGCACTGATAAGTATGAAATGTCTCTCCACAAAGATACCAGATTTTGGGATGCAGTATCTGTCAGGAAATCAAAAAGCAAAAAACGAAGTAATAGAAAATTTGCTGTAAATACGCAAGAACAGTTTAGTATATCTGATGACTTGTTGAATAATAGTAATCCAAGTGAATTTAAGAATAATTTGTTATCCCGTGATTACTCCAAAATAATTGTTTCACGTAGCAGCTCTATTTCTGATGCTGATTTAATTATGCAATTAGCAGAGGCGGAAGAAGATTCGACGAATAGACGTGAATACCCAAATTTTCCAAAAACAGAAAATATTGGAGCATCTAACACAATCACCTCAAGCGCTAATGTTGAGTTAGAAGCACTCGAGGAATTAGAGCGTGAGCTTGGATTAGAATTCCTAAAACAGAAAAATGACGCTAGCTCAAACAGTAAGGAAGAAATAAAGAGCAATAAAGATAGCAATAATACAGATGATTTAGAAGAATTGGAAAAGTATTTACAGAGCTTGTCTTAAATCTAAACAGAAAATACAGTGTATACTAATGTATAAATTATAATTCTGCCTTGTTAACTATTAATAGTAAACAACCATCATCTTGTTTTATTGTAATTTTAGAATCTTTGTTTCCCTTAATTAGCGAAATACTGCCAAAGTCCATTAATTTCGAGTGTATATTTGATTCCACATGAGTTATACTACTGAATCCAGAAAACTGCCATAATAATACTTCTACGGTATTTTCAGAATATAAATATTCAAAATCTGTTTTTCCTGATAGTGAAGTGATCACAAATTCTTTCCCACAAAAGATTGAGTCGTCGTTTAACTTCTTCATTAACTTAAACGGTCGTAAGTCACTTGATTTTACAGAATGCTGAAATAAATTTAACGAATTGTCAATTGCATAGTTTTTATTCGGAGTATTTGTTTTGTATGACTTAGACTGCATAAAACGGTCAATAATAGCTTTTAATTCATGGCCTAAATCTTTGCAATGAAATATTTCTTCGTATAATATTTTGTTTGTTCCGGGTAAATACCACCTAAGACAATCTAACTCCGTACTTTTTCTTGTCCTTTCAATAACAATGCCGATCGTGTTTTCAGACCTCTGTGGGGAATGGGGAACACAAGCTGGTAATAATAGCATATTACCTTCGTTAATTGGTATTGTCTTACGAATACCTTCCTCCATAATATCCAAATTCATCGTACCTTTAATTTGATAAAATAATTCTTCCCCGTGCTCTAAATGAAAGTCATCTCGTTGGTTTGGACCTCCAACAACCATTACTTTTATTTTTTCGCCATTGAAAATTACTCTATTTGATACTGGAGGGACCAATGTGTGTTTAATTTCTTCAATATACTTTGAAAGGTTTATTGTAGATTTTTTTTTGCAACTTTGAACGACACGAACTACTCTACGCTGGCATTTAATCATTCCTCCCGCCTCAAATAATCCCGTGTCTTAATGTGGTGTGCCCGAGATTCTTTGATTCAATCTAGACACTTGATGATCGACTCAATGAGTCAAATTGACTCAGTCAATGATGATGGTCATCCATCATCCTCATACCGGTACCCATCCGGGTCTATGCACTACCTAGGTATGCGGTCCCGGCCTTTAATGTACACTACATAAGTAGTGCTATGCGTCAACGTATCAGCAATCCCGACTCGCTAAGGGTCTACTTGGCGTCCACGAATAGTAGAGTATAATTTATAACATATCTGTAATAGTAATAAATGATAAAAACATTGTAAAATTAATAACAAAGATATATTCTTCTATGTTATCATTTATATTAAGAATGTCTACTCACAATCTCTTTGTCACAACAATTAACGCTCCTCGTTAATGAAAATATCAATGTCACCCTTGGCTTCACTACCTTCATGTGCTCTCAACTCTAATACTGACAACTCTAGGTTCTATCGATTTCCCTCAACCTTTATTTCAGCAAGATCTTCAATTGTTTTCGCGCCAAGAATTCCCAAAACTGGTCCGACATCCCTTGCCAGCCCTTTTCCTTCGGCCATCTTCAGTAAATGCAACAATTCCATAACCCTTTCATTTGTCACAACTACATTTACTTTTATCTCTTCAATTGTTACTTCCTCTCTCCCTTCTATCGCTACTTGGGTTTGATTTACTGTCGGTATATCTAACAACATGTGCTACAAAAACTTACTTAATCTATTACCATACATATTTACATCATACAACATAACCATATTCTGATTTTTTCTTCATATAATAATGAATTATTTGACCGAGTATTGAATTGTATAATATTTTTGGAAAATGAATTCCATCTGACAGCGGAAATGGGGCCAAATTATAATAATCAGTCAAACTGAACGCGTTGATGTATTTATCAATCAGACCCTGATTAAGTAAAAATGAAGATTCAAGTTTACTAATAATGCTCAATATTTCATTTATTTTTCTATGTTTAAAAATTTCGGCTCCTAGACAGCAGGTTCCATGTCGAACTTGAAGAGGGGATACAAATATTTCATATCCTCTTGTGGAATTCATGCTATTTTTTGAATGAGACCAGCATGTGACATTTCTCTCAAATGTATTTTTCCATATTTCATTTATATATAGGTTTGATAATGTAGAGTATCTATCGTTTACTATCTCGTCGTATGTAGAATTATAAAAAGACTCGAAATGTTGATGTAATGCATCATGGATGCCAGCGTGAGACACTGTAATAAAATCTCTGTTCTTATCACCAGTTTGTACACTGTCTAAATGAGATGAACAATCCCATCGGATATCAGCACCAACTATACTACTATTGATTCAGTATATAAGTAAGTAAGTAAGTGTATAAGTTAGTGTGTAAATGTGTTAGTGTGTACGTGTGTGAATGACAAATAATTTAGTGAGTGTGAGAGTAAGGAAGTAAGTAAGTGTAAGGAAATAAGGAAGTAAGAGCGTCTTGAATTTCAATACATACCTACTATCACAATGTGTCACACCGCTACCATTATTGTATCTGCATTTAGAATTACAATTACTCCATGGTCTAGAGGTATAAAAACTTGGCGTCGAAAGAAATGGTTTCCATAAGTATGCAACAAATAATTTCTTGTTCCCTTTTTTAATTTCATGGCAAAGCATAACATGATCAACTGTATATTTTCGATTAACTGAAGTTTTGCTTGCTAAATTCTTAACATTTTCAATCCATTCACTTTCATTCAAAAATCGCAAGAAGGATTCGAATAAATTGCGAGCATTTGAATCTCCTACGAATGTTATAACACTGAATATGATTGAAACTAGTTAGTACATAATATTACATAAAGGTTAGTCGTTATCTCACCTAGTATCACTCACTTTTTCCAGGAATTGAGATTTTGTGACAACTTCATTCTTGTTACTGCGAAAAATAACACATACGTCCTTTGGTATGAGTAATTCTCCTAGTTTAACATGGGTTTCATTAAAATAGAAATTTTCGTTAATCACACCAAAGTCTTTTGAGCACATAAAGTTAGACTCACATTGCATACATTCCGTACTATTTACATCATAATATTCCCATTTCCAACTATCTACAAGAAAAATAAATGCAAATACGAACAGCAAAAAGTAGTACATATTTACTAGGTCGATAGTTGCATATCTTAGACAATTATTGTGTACCCGCAAGCAATCCGAAGTCCTTGTACGACTTCGTGAGGCATCACATTCCTTTTTCTTTCCAAAAAGGTATGATTTTTGAAATCGGGAATGGGCATGGAATTTGGAGTCCAAAAAACAAAAAAAAACAGAAAAAGGAATAATTGTACCAGTCCAGTCGGAAAATGGATGAGTTACTCGACGATTTGGATGATCTTTCGGGTGATGAAGCCGATTTATTCAAGAGCATCGGTGAAAAGCGTAAACATGATGATACTGGAAAACAAGATGACGAACTTATGAATGACTTTGATGATAATCATAACAATAGTAATGGTGGTGATGATGATGATGATAATAATAATAATAATAATAATAATAATAATAATAATAATTTAGAAGATGCTGACTCGCATTTAGTCGATATTGTTACTGCAAAAATGGCATCACAAATAGGGCAGCTACGTAATTCTAATTTGTACAAAAGTAATTTGAAATTAATTGTTGATTCATTGACAAAGCCAATTGATGACGTTCAAATAACTGGTAATTTAGAAGACAGTAAAGAGTATCAACTTATAATAATGTGCAATAAGATCATTTTATCTATTGAAGACGAAATCAATTCTACTCATAGGTACGTTGCGGATGTATATTCTAAAAAATTTCCAGAATTAGAGAATTTGGTACCTTCACCCACTGATTATGTTAAGACCGTCAAAAGAATAGGTAATAACATGGATTTAACAGAAATAGAATTAAGTGATATATTATCGAGTGCTACAGTAATGATAATATCAGTCACAGGATCCACAACTGCTGGTAAACCATTATCTGAAACTGACATCAGTTCATGTTTATCCGGTTGTGATGAAATATTACGATTAGGTTTCGCTCAATAATCTATATCATATACTATATTATATACAGCTCATTACATTCATATTTATAGACTGTGATAAACGAACTATTTTGGAATATATTGAAAGCAGAATGATGATAATAACACCAAATATATGTTGCCTTGTTGGTGCAAAGTTATCTGCCCAATTAGTTGGCATTGCTGGTGGTCTTATTTCATTGTCAAGAATTCCGGCGTGTAATCTCATTTCATTAGGAAAAGAAAAACGAAATATTTCTGGAATACCAAGCGCTACATTTAATAAGCACGCTGGTGTCTTACAATATTGTGAAATTGCACTATCGACTCCTCGCAATTTGCAAAAAAAAGCATTAAAGCTAATAGCTTCCAAAGTGTCTTTGATGGCCCGAATAGATTCTTATAAAAATTTACCCGATGGTTCTGAGGGAAGCAAGATGAAAAAAGAAGTAATTAATAAAATTAAAAAGTGGATAGAACCTGACAAAGCGAGAGTAAAGAAGGCGTTACCAATACCGGAAGAAAAAAAACGAAATAAGAGAGGTGGCAAAAGAGTTCAAAAGCGGAAGGAAAAATATGGTCAGACCGAGCTAATGAAGCAAGCGAATAAGGTAGCTATGACTGGGGGTAATGATGAGTACGGGGATAGTGTTATGGGACTGACGGTCGGAATGGTAAATTCTCGGGACACTGGGAAAATAAGAGCTACTAAGATTAAGGAAAGTAAGTTATTTGCGAAGAACATACACAAAAAAGTTGTCAAACTTGGTGGTAGTGGTGGTGGCTCTAGTGGAATGGCGTCATCTTTGGTATTTAATTCTAATCAAGGTATGGAATTAGTTAATCCAAATGCTGGTAAGGAAAGATTAGCGGAGGCAAATAGAAAATGGTTTGCTTCCAATTCTGGATTTGCTAGTGCATTGCCTAAAATGATTTAATTATAATGTTTATAATGTAATATAATTTACAGGTATATTTTTAATTTTTTAGATAATGGTATTGAAGCCGTCATACGAGATGATGTTGAATCTACAATGTTAGAGCTATTAGCATCCATATACATATAATCTTTGCAAAATTCTGCCATTTCTCTTGGACGTTTCTTTGCATCAAATTGATGTTCGTTCAGATCAACATCACTTTTAATAATATTATCAGATTCATAGCCCAATGAATAATAAGATTTATAGGAATACTTATTTAGGAAAATAGTACTCGTTTCATCTCCCGTGCATTTTTTGGTAACCAAAGAATTATTGGATCCTGAAATTTGAACGATTTCATCCGAATTACTACGAATATCACACCTAATAAGTGTAGTCGACACCGTTTCGTCAAGAAAAAAAGCGTATTTGTTAGAACTAATATCACATTTATCCAATATTATCACACTGTTATCGCAGGCCTCGATGCCAGCTTTCGAATTGTTTGAAATAATGCAATTAGAAGCAGTAACAGTGGCTTTTTTAGCAAAAATTGCTGAGATTGCTCCTTTGATACTACATTGAAATAACATGAGATTTCCGTAACTGTATGCGACTAATGCGCAGCTATCACAACCATCATTGTTCAAGTCACAATTAAATACAGATAGCTTGGACATTTTAACTGAAACAAATCCTGTGGGATTTGCTATTTTTTTTGGTCTACGAATCGCAAGATTTCCAATTAAACAAGTCTTAGCATCTGCTGTTACTAAAAGGTGGCCAGTTAATTCGATTATACATCTTGTACAATCGTTGCTATCGCCAATTAATCTAATCATTTTAGTAATGATTAAATTGCTTTCCCAATGATGACCACTGCTAACAATAATTGTATCTCCATCAACAGCTTCATTAATTGCTTCTTCTATAGAAGCGTATGTACCAAATGCTAAATTTCCACGTTTACTGGGGTCCTTACTTCCTGATTCTACAGGTAAAACTTTCTTATGAAAAATTAAATCTTTAGATGCTTTATGCCAATTAGTGCATAATAATGAACAAGTAATACGGTCAGGGAATGGGCGAAGATATGATAATATTCGAATTAAAATTGCGTGTGGTAATGCATTATACTTATATTTTAGTGCTATGCTCATACTTTCTTTTTCGACAAGGATTGTTGGCTTCTCTCTTCGTTTTTCACCTGTATCATTATTGATCCAATACGTAGTGCCCGTGTATGGATCCTTGTTAAGGTTCCAACTAGCCCCAGTTTTTAACCTGATTCGTCTAGCGTGACTTCTTTGGGATCTTTCGCGTAAATACCAATGTTTTAGGCGAACTATTTCCCTGCGAGTAAGATTAGCAGCAAGAAGCTCGCCTTCAGCTAATGCACGATACTCTTCAGCTTCTTTTTGCTTTTCAATTTCTTCTACGTCTAGCTGCTCACCCTCAGCTAATTCTGTTTGAATAGCTTCTAATCTTAATTGATCATTAGCAAAAAAAAATGCGGAATAATAAGGTTCAACTTCGGTCCTGATTCTTAATGCAAACCTCTCAATTGGTTTTAATGCATTCTCTAGTGCTTTAAAGTCTGGTCCAACTTTCGCTTGCCATGAAGCAAATTCAGCCTCCATATCTTTTTCTTCGGCACTGGCATCTAGCGTAACAACTGAAGTAGCAGTAGGATCAATGTTGGTATTACTTTTACTAACCATATCATTTCCGTCTTCATCCACATCTCCAGACTGAGTAGGTGCGTTTTCATCAAATTCCGCGGCTTCATTAGCAGCTTCGGCTGTTGCAGTTTTCATAGCAGTTACATCAGCTTCATCTTCAACAGCAACCATAGCCGCTTCAATGTCATGAACGCTTACTTGATGACCATTTACTTGGATTGGTGCTTGAGTATTAGCATCCAAAGAATCTAAAAACTGTTCACCTGCGGCCAAAATGTCTCTTAATCCAGATGAATTAAATAATGATGACTCTGAAAATTGGCCTTCAGTCATAACTAAATAGTCTAAATGTCTCTTTTGCCGCGCTTTGAAAAGAATATTCTCTTCTACGGTGCTAGAGCATACCAAACGGTAAATATTAACCTCTTTGGTTTGACCAATACGATGAGCTCGATCTTGTGCCTGGGCATCCATGGCTGGGTTCCAATCACTATCATAGAATATCACTGTGTCTGCGCCAGTTAAGTTTATTCCTAATCCACCACTTCTTGTAGACAAAATGAAGCAAAATAACTTAGGGTCGCTATTAAATTTATCCATCAATTTTTGCCGTTTGTCAATACCTGTCGACCCGTCTAATCTTACATATGTATGAGCATGAAGATTCAAAAAAATTTCTAAAATATCCAACATTTTAGACATTTGCGTAAAAATTAAACATTTATGACCCTCCTTTTTTAACCTTCTAAGTAAAATATTTAATGTTTGCAACTTTCCGCTATCAAATTGAACCAATTTTCTATCGGGAAAAAATATTTTTTGTCTGATAGATATTGGATACAAAATATTTTTGATACTATCAAATGCCTCCATAAATGTAAACTTTGGAGAAAACTTTTGTGAACAGTCTTTTGCTATCAAGCGTGGACCATTTGTTGTCACTTTTGGTAATACAAATACAAATCGTTCAACGATATCAAGCATAAATTGAAGCCAATCATCCAACGATTTAATTAGATGAATGAGGATACTTGATGTTTCCACCCCAAATTTAGCGTTATATTTAGATTCGATAAGATATTGATCAGTTGTTAATATCCTCATAATGTTGGTAGTGCGCCAATTGAAATTTATTGAGTTACTTGAAGCCTTGCATCTACTACTATTTAGTTCGTAATTAAATATAAGTCGCTGCTGGCCAGTAGTATTAGTACTTTCGTCAAGCACGTCTATATACTTTGACATCAGATTGTATTTGTTGACTTTACTACGGCGATAATTGGAGTCTAAATTCAAGTCTTCGATAACGATACTAATAAAGGTGTTTTTTGAAACATTGAGTTTGTGTAGTAAGTCTTTAGAAGTATTATCCGTGCTATAATCCCAAAATGATAGTAAATGAGTGGATAGTTTAGTCAATGGTGACTTTGTCATTGCTGTTAGAAATATTGCACCAGGATCAAAAACTATATCTTCTAAGACAAATGAAGATGCAATTGCTCGTTCCTCGAATAAATCCGGATGATTACATACTTTTCGGAGCTGCATTAAAATATTCATCATTCCCATAAAATTAGCTCCACTAAGAAACGATCTAGTGGATGATCTAGACATAAATTCTTCATAAAGAAATAATTGTCTCTTAGATAGCTTGCACATCACTACATGCTCGTACTTAGCGGGTAGTTGTTTAGCAACATCCTTTTTCAAACGACGAAGTAAAAAAGGGCGCATAATTGAATGCAGGCGAGATATAAGATCCGTATTAACGCTCTTATTACCTTCTACCATACTGTTGAGTGGATTACTGAACCAATAACTAAACTCTTTTCTAGATCTAAAAACATGTGGCATTAAAAAGTGCATTAATGACCATAATTCCATTAAGTTGTTTTGTAATGGGGTACCAGTCAACAGCAAACGTCTCTGTGTATTAAAATTTAATAAAGTTTGCCAACGTTGAGACTTAAAATTTTTGATATTATGAGCCTCATCTAGTATCATATAATACCACCGCTTTCGTTTAAATGCATTTGCATCTTGAACAACTAATTGATATGATGTAATACAAACATGGAATGAATTCAATTTAGACCAACCGTTACGAAGATTCTTTCGAACTTTAGATGATCCATAATATGTTATTACTTTAAAATTAGGACACCAACGCTTAAACTCCGTTTCCCAATTAACTATACAACTTGTGGGTACTATGATCAAATGAGGGCCCCAAAGTCCCCGAAATGCGGCTAAATACGCTAAAAGGGCTATCGTTTGAATCGTTTTCCCAAGTCCCATCTCATCTGCAAGTATGCCATTAAGACGTCTTTCGTGCAATGAGACTAACCAATTCAAACCTATATGCTGATACTCTCGTAATACTAAGCGCCTTGATAGCAGAAATGGAAGTTCGACATGCACGGACCTAGCAATTTCATCTGCAACTTCAAGGCGCTGTAATGCATCATTAAAATTCGTTTGTTCTTCAGTCTCTTTCGATACTGGAATGACATCGTTATCGTCATCATCATCATCTTCTTCTACTTCTTCTACTTCTTCAGATTTCGAAGTGTCAACTTGCATTTCATTTGAATTACTATCTTCACTGCCCTCATAACTATCTTCTTCGTCTACATCATCATCGGGAATATTCGCATACATAGCTCGAAGTTTCTCGATTGGTATATCCTGTTCTTGCTGCAGAAGTGCGATTTCTTGGATCTTATCTTCATTGTCATCTTCATGTTCTGCCTGGATAAGGGTAGTTTCATCATCTAACTCCTCGCCTGCAATATACTCGTCGTCATCTTCTTCTTCTTCTACTTCTTCAGATTTCGAAGTGTCAACTTGCATTTCATTTGAATTATCATCAGCGCTATGATAATCGCTTTCATTATCGCTATTTTTCTCGTCATTGTCTTCTTCGTCTACATCATCATCGGGAATATTCGCATACATAGCTCGAAGTTTCTCGATTGGTATATCCTGTTCTTGCTGCAGAAGTGCGATTTCTTGGATCTTATCTTCAT
>JACCDO011384922.1_pt1 | contig 11721 bp, 8 predicted proteins | sample 7446101 | NCBI WGS metagenome assembly JACCDO01 (sample SAMN15323440, study PRJNA562643) | freshwater metagenome | isolation source: river surface water | place: USA:Blue River Watershed | collected 2017-08-16 | reverse complement strand
TGGCATCCAGTGTGAGGATGTTGATCAAGGGTAGTTGATGACGTTGACCTACTGCATAGTCATTAAAGTCATGTGCAGGGGTTACTTTGACAACGCCCGTTCCAAAGTTCAAGTCAACATAGTCATCAGCAATGATCGGAATTTCTCGATTGCATAAGGGCAGGTTTACCGATTTGCCGATGAGGTGCTTATAGCGCTCATCTTCTGGGTTCACCATGACTGCAACGTCACCCAGCAGGGTTTCAGGGCGGGTGGTGGCTACGGTTAGAAAGCCTGAGCCATCGGTTAATGGGTAGCGTATATGCCACATCGATCCGTCTTCTTCTTCGCTCACTACCTCGAGATCAGAAACAGCAGTACCCAATACGGGATCCCAGTTCACTAAACGCTTACCGCGATAAATCAAGCCTTGTTCATGAAGGCGTACAAATACCTCCACCACCGCCTTGGACATTTTGCTGTCCATCGTGAAATACTCTTTGCCCCAATCGATTGAAGCACCCAGTCGACGAATTTGGCGAGTGATCGTGTTGCCAGAAGTTTCTTTCCACTCCCATACTTTTTCTAGGAACTTTTCACGGCCTAAGTCATGGCGAGAAATCTTTTGAGCATCGAGTTGGCGCTCCACCACAATTTGAGTTGCAATACCGGCATGATCAGTGCCGGGTACCCATAAGGTATTTTTACCCAACATCCGGGCATGACGCACCAAGCCATCCATGATGGTTTGATTAAATGCATGACCCATATGGAGGGTGCCAGTGACGTTAGGGGGAGGGAGTTGAATCGAAAAATCCCCCTTGTTGGCATCCATGCTGGCATCAGCAATTCCTCTGCGTTCCCATTCGGGGCCCCAGTAGGCTTCAATGGGGGCTGGTTCGTAGGATTTGGCGAGTTCGTCTACCGAGCTGGTCGCTGGAGAATTAGGGGTATTTGAGGCATTTGGCATAAGAGGCAAATTATAATTGGGACGATGTACTCAGACTTGCTCGCGAACCTCAATCCAGAACAGCGCGAGGCAGTAACCCTCCCGCCCGTCAATGAAAATGGCCAGGCTCAATCCGCCTTAATTTTGGCTGGGGCTGGTAGCGGAAAGACGCGAGTCCTCACCACCCGCATTGCTTGGCTCATCCAAACCGGACAAGTTTCCCCAATTGGCGTCTTGGCGGTGACCTTTACCAACAAGGCTGCCAAAGAGATGATGTTGCGTCTGAGCGCCATGCTTCCCATTAATACCCGCGGGATGTGGATCGGCACTTTCCATGGTCTTTGTAATCGCTTATTGCGAGCTCATCACAAAGATGCGGGCCTGCCATCCACTTTTCAGATTTTGGACACCCAAGATCAGCTATCGGCCATCAAGAGACTCTTAAAGGGCCTGAAGGTGGACGATGAAAAATATCCACCCAAGCAATTGCAATACTTTATTGCTCATGCCAAAGAGCGTGGGCAGCGTGCCAAGGATCTTGCAGTTGGCGATGATTTTCAAGCAAAGATGGCGCAACTATATGCGGCCTACGATGAGCAGTGTCAGCGAGAAGGGGTAGTTGATTTTGCAGAACTACTCTTGCGTAGTTATGAATTGTTAAAACATAGCGAGCCGATTCGTACTCACTATCAAGAACGCTTTCGCCACATTCTGATTGATGAGTTCCAAGATACCAACGCCTTGCAATATGCTTGGTTGAAATTACTTTCCGGACATGATGCAAGTCGAGTCAATGTCAGTGGCATGGGTAGTAGCTCCGTTTTTGCGGTGGGCGATGATGATCAGAGTATTTATGCTTTTCGTGGCGCAGACGTTGAAAATATGCGTTTATATGAAAAGCAATATCACCCCATGATGGTGAAGCTAGAGCAGAACTATCGCTCGCATGGCCATATTCTGGATACTGCCAATCATTTAATCGCCAATAACTCCGAGCGTTTAGGTAAGAACTTAAGAACCGATGCTGGGCATGGTGAGCCTGTACGAATCTATGATGCACCAAGTGATCATGCCGAAGCTGCATGGTTGGTTGATGAGATTAAAGCTTTAGTGAGTAGTGGTCTGAAGCGCACCGAAGTTGCATTGCTCTATCGTAGTAACGCTCAGTCCCGCATCATCGAGCACGCCTTGTTCTCTGCTGGCATTCCCTATCGCGTATACGGTGGTTTGCGATTCTTCGAGCGCGCTGAAATCAAGCATGCTTTGGCTTATTTGCGCCTTCTTGAAAATCCAAACGATGACACTTCATTCTCACGGGTAGTGAATTTTCCAACGCGAGGCATTGGTGCCAGATCAATTGAAGCCTTGCAGGATGCTGCGCGAGCTCAACAATGCTCTTTATATTTAGCTGCTTCTTCTTTGGAAGGTAAGGCGGGTGCAGCTTTAGGTGGATTCGTGCGCTTGGTTGATCATATGCGTGAAGCAACTCGCCATAACACTTTGCCTGAGACGGTGGAGTTTGTTATTCAGCACAGTGGTCTGATTCAGCATTACTTGACTGAGCGTGAAGGCCAAGACCGTGTAGAAAACTTACAAGAATTAATCAACGCTGCTACTGCATTTATTGCTGAAGAAGGCTATGGTCAAGATGCAGCCGCAGCCATGTTGCCTGGCGAAAATGATCCTGGTATTGAGATTTCTCCGCTAGCTGCATTCCTATCGCATGCCTCTTTGGAGGCTGGAGATAACCAAGCGCAAGCAGGGCAAGATGCCGTGCAATTAATGACGGTGCATTCAGCCAAAGGCTTGGAGTTCACCTCAGTCTTTATTACCGGCTTAGAAGAGGGATTATTTCCTCATGAGAATAGTGTGAATGAGCAAAATGGTTTGGAGGAAGAGCGACGCCTAATGTATGTAGCGATTACTCGTGCAAAAGAGCGTTTATATCTCTCCCATACTCAGTCCAGAATGTTGCATGGTCAGGTACGTTACAACATGCCGTCTCGTTTCTTGGAAGAGTTGCCCGAAGAATCGTTGAAGTGGTTAACACCTAAGGCTAAAGATGCAAGGTGGGGTGGTCAATCTCGATCAGGCTCTACTTGGCAAGATGGCTACACTCGCCAACGCGAATACGAGTCCAATGATTTTTTTGACTCAGGCAGTGATCGTCCACGTCCTACCAAGCGAATCGGTTCTGCATCGACTGAGGTTAGAAGAATGGCTGCACCACCTCGTTGAGATTACCCGTTTACGATCGGTCAAAATGTCTTTCATACCAAGTTTGGTGAAGGCAAGGTAACCGGCTTAGAAGGTAAGGACGCCGACGCAAGAGCGCAGGTGAGCTTTAAGCGTCACGGCGTTAAGTGGTTACAGCTCAGTATTGCTAAGTTAGCTGCAATCGACTGAAGACCCGCTCTGGTTAAACAGGCAGCACTTCATCCTCAGTAAAGCAGGCTTTCCAGGTGGCAAAGAAAGAGCAATGCATGATGGTAAGACCTGCCATTGAGATGGGCGCAATGATGTATGAGGCAGCTTGACCAAAATTGAGAGCATCAAATGTCATGCCCACTATGAGTGGGATGGCAATCAACACAGCGCTCCAAATAGAGAGATACAAAAAGAATGCGCCGCGATTAGTCCAGCAAGCTAAGCAACTAGAGAAGAGTGCTTGAGGAACAGGCATATCTGCCCATGCAATCAAGATAGGCGAGAACCACATCAACATCGCAATGGGGATATAGAGCAGGGCGCCAAAAAATAATACTAAGTAAATTTGTCGTATCGCTTCCTGTGAAATCGGCTTGTCACTGGTGAGTAGTGGCAAGAGTAATTCAAAATCGACTGCTAGGCTTAGTACAAAGCTCATGACGAGGATCATTGCAGCGTAAATCAGACCCAATTGCAAAATTCGTTTACGAATGAGTGGCGTCGATTGCAAAGCGATGATGTAGATCATCGGACGGATGCGCTCTTTCTGAATTGCTTGGCGACAGGCTGTTAAAAAACCAACCGACAAAGTGGGCGTTAACAGCAAGACCGCAAAGACACCAATGACTGGCACCATTACAGCCAGTTGGGCTGCAAATACGTACATGAAGACCAGCATTAAAAATCCCAGAGGATTTTGTTTGAAGAGCCAGATACCCTGACGAATCCAGGTGTAACCTTCTTTAGGAGCAACAGCGTTTAGTTTCATAGGGAGTGACGACTTAATAGAATATGTTCAAAGTGCTTAGGATCATGCGGTGTCAACATTTGGGCATCACGTGGAAGATGGAAATCCCACAAGCGAGAAATCCAGAAACGCAGGGCTGCTGCGCGAAGCATCATAGGCCAACTGGCTTGTTCAATTTCAGATAGTGGACGAACAGATTGGTATGCACTCATGAGGGCATTGAGGCGGCCGGGATCTAAGTCTTGCTTATTGTCCGCCAGACACCAATCATTTGCAGTGACTGCTAAGTCAAAAAGCCACTTATCGGTACCGGCAAAATAAAAATCAAAGAAGCCGCCTAGCTGATCATTGCTGGTATCAGTTCCACCTTTGGGATCAAAGAGAACGTTATCTCTAAATAAATCACAGTGGCTAGCACCTTGAGGAAGTGAGGCGTATTCGGAAGAAGTAAAAAATTGTTCTTGGCTTTTTAGTTCGCTGGTCAGCAATTCTTTTTGGGCTACATCTAGATGCGGCAGAACCAAGGGAACCGTTTTTTGCCACCACGCTAGGCTACGAAGATTTTCTTGGGTCTGAGAAAAATCTTTTCCTGCTAAATGCATCTTTGCCAACATTTCACCTACTAGCGCGCAATGCACAGCTTCTGGTTCTAGGCGAGATAAGCCAGGCAACTTAGTAACAATGGCTGCTGGCTTGCCCTTGAGAGAAAACAAAATCTGTCCTTGTTTATTCTCAATCGGTTTGGGAACAGGGATGCCTTGATTGGCTAGGTGACGCATCAATTCAAGGTAGTAGGGTAGTTGCTCTGCAGATAGGCGCTCAAAAATAGTGAGAACGAATTCTTGTTTTTTGCCATTGAGATGCGTATCTAGAAAAAAGTTGGAATTTTCAATCCCACCATGAATCCCACGAATCTCAGTGGCCTGCCCGATATCGAAGTCTTGAGAGATCCAGTTGGATATATCGCCTAGATCGATCGGAGTAAATACGGCCATGGATTGCTTAGATGCTTAAAGACTAGAAGGGAATGCTAATACTTGGCACGCTCAACAGATCAGTCTCTCTCGGCACTCCAGGCATTACTGAAGTCGGCGGAGCCATCTCATAGCTGGTGTACGGTGTTTTCACATCTACTTGCGTAGGCGAATTGGCATCCTTGTACTCAGTTATTTCAGTGCCGTTACGAGCCCTGTATTGGTAGCTTGGCTTGCGAGTTTCTGGGCTGGTTACAGCACCTGACGCACTAACAGCTGGTGCCAAGGGTTGATTATTGATGCGGTTGAGCTCTGCCGGGCTCAAGGCTTGGCTGTTATTCTGAGCTTGGGCCAAGTTAGACCCAAATAGTCCAAAAAAGACCATGAAGCTCATTAGAGCAAGGTTTTGGCTTAAATAATGGCCAATTAAGTTAGTAAGTGCATGCATCATTTTTCACCTTTTTAAGCCTATTGATGGGCGGTTCCTTAACCGGTCCTCTAGGCAATTCACAACTAGATTGTACGATTGCGGTATGACTAAACATAGACTCTTGTTGGTAGACGGTTCAAGTTACCTCTATCGTGCCTTCCATGCCATGCCAGACCTCAGAAATGGGGCTGGAGACCCCACTGGGGCCATCTATGGCATGGTCAACATGATGCGCCGCGCCCGTTCTGAGATTCAGGCTGACCATATAGCCTGTGTATTTGATGCCAAGGGTAAGACGTTTCGCGATGAAATGTATCCCGAATACAAGGCCCACCGCTCACCCATGCCCGAAGATTTAGTGAAGCAAATCGAACCCATTCATGCCATGGTGAAGGCAATGGGTTGGCCAGTACTTATGGTGTCAGGAGTCGAGGCGGATGACGTGATTGCTACTTTGTCATGCCAAGCAACTCAAGCGGGTTGGGAAACCATTATCTCGACTGGTGATAAAGATTTAGCGCAATTAGTAAATTCATCAGTGACATTGATCAACACCATGACAGATGAGAAATTAGATATTGAAGGTGTTGTCGCTAAATTTGGCGTGCCACCAAATCTGATTGTTGATTATTTATCAATTATTGGAGATGCAGTAGATAACGTTCCTGGTGTGCCTAAGGCTGGCCCCAAAACAGCAAATAAATGGTTGGCTGAATTTGGCAATCTCGATAACTTAATGGCAAACGCTGATCAAGTGAAAGGTGTTGTTGGTGAAAACTTGCGTGCATCTTTAGATTGGTTGCCGCAAGCACGCCAACTCATTACAGTAAAAACCGATTGTGATCTCTCACCGCATTTACCTGGCTTAGATGATTTGCACGCTAAGCCGGAAGATGCGCCTTTGTTGCGAGAATTGTTTGAGCGTTATGCATTTAAGTCTTGGTTGCGAGATGTTGAAAAGCGCCTGGAAGGTAATGAAAATAAAGCTTCTGAGTCTGGGGCTAGCTTTGATTTGGCCGGCTCCCCGATTGTTAGTAACGGCAATCAGGAAGAGGGTACTAAAAAATCGCGCACGATTGCATCCGCACCTACCAAGGCGCTATCGCAAGATACGTCAGATTTGCAAGATGCTATCGAACGTCAATATGAATGTGTTGTAGATGAAGCGAGTCTTGATAAGTGGTTGAAAAAAATTGAGGCCTCATCGTTAACGGCAGTAGATACAGAGACGACGAGTCTTGATGCTTTAGCTGCTGAGTTAGTTGGGGTTTCTTTATCGGTAAAACCGGGTGAGGCTTGTTATATTCCGGTCGCGCATCGCAATGGTGAATCGCAATTAGATCGAGATTTTGTTCTGTCGCGCCTAAAGCCATGGCTAGAAAGTACAAGTCACCTCAAGGTTGGCCAAAACTTAAAGTACGACATGCATATCTTTGCCAACTATGGCATCACGCTCCAGGGCGTTGCATTTGATACTTTGCTCGAATCCTATGTGCTTGAATCTCATATGCCGCACAATATGGACAGCCTAGCTGAACGCCATCTCGGTTTAAAAACGATTCGTTACGAAGAGGTCTGCGGTAAAGGTGTTCATCAGATAGGCTTTGATCAAGTCGATCTTCACATTGCTACAAATTATGCTGCTGAAGATGCGGACATTACTCTGCGCTTGCATCACGAGTTATGGCCCCAAATTCAGGAAAGTCCTGGCTTGCTCTATATCTATGAGCAGGTTGAGATGCCTGCCATGCGCGTCCTAGGTGTGATGGAGCGTAATGGCATTCGGATTGATTCTGCCTTGTTGGCTAAGCAAGGACAGCAGGTAGGCAAACGCCTCTTAGAGTTAGAGGGTGAGATTCATCAACTAGCGGGTCAACCTTTCAACATTCAATCGCCTAAACAGATTGCAGAAATCTTGTTTGGTCAATTGGAATTACCGGTGATTAAGAAAACGCCTTCTGGGGCACCCTCTACCGATGAAGAGGTGTTACAAAAGTTAGCAGAAGACTATCCATTGCCAGCGCGCATTTTGGATTACCGCAGCTTGGCTAAGTTGATGTCGACTTATATTGAAAAATTACCGCGTATGGCTGATCCCAAGACGGGTCGAGTGCATACTAATTTTTCTCAAGCGACTGCTGTCACTGGGCGTTTGGCCTCTAGTGATCCCAATTTGCAAAATATTCCAGTCCGCACAGAAGAGGGGCGCCGTATACGGGAGGCTTTTATTCCGGCTGAGGGTTGCAAGCTTCTTTCTGCCGACTACTCACAAATTGAGTTGCGCATCATGGCCCACATTGCTGAGGATGAGAATTTATTAGAGGCATTTCGTACGGGTAAAGATGTCCACCAAGCTACTGCTGCCGAGATCTTTGGGGTTCCCTTAGATGATGTGAATTCTGAGCAGCGACGATATGCCAAGGTAATTAACTTCGGATTAATTTATGGCATGAGTGCTTTTGGTTTAGCTGGCAATTTAGGTATTGAGCGCTCTGCAGCACAAAGCTACATTGCAAAGTATTTCGATCGCTACCCTGGTGTTGCCCAATACATGGAGCGTACGCGTCTTGAGGCGCGTGAGAACGGCTATGTTGAAACCGTTTTTGGTAGACGTCTTTGGTTGCCTGAAATTAAGGGTTCAAACGGGCCTCGCCGCCAGGGGGCTGAGCGTGCCGCAATTAATGCACCGATGCAAGGAACTGCCGCTGATTTGATCAAGCTGGCTATGATTGCTTGCCAGGAATGGCTTGAAAAGGAGCATTTAAAGACCAAAATGTTGCTTCAAGTACATGACGAATTGGTATTTGATGTGCCATTGGATGAAATAGAACTCTTGCAAGCAAAGTTGCCAGATTTAATGTGCAAGGTGGCTGTGCTGAAGGTACCTTTGGTGGTTAGTATTGGCATTGGCGATAATTGGGAAGAAGCTCATTAATGGGGAGACAAAAAATGAATGACAAAACAGAGAACAGTAGAAGGTCTTTTATGAAAGCATCCGCAATTGGTGCTACAGGCATTGGTATTGGCTTGGTAGCTGCCTCAGAGCCAGTCATGGCCGCTGCTATCGAGACGGATTTCAAAGGTCTTAAAGCTGGCGAGCAGATGATTCCTGTTGGAAGCTTTCAGATGCCAGCCTATGTGTCACGACCTGAGGCAGCTAAAGGCTCGCTACCCATTGTGATTGTGATTAGTGAAATCTTTGGTGTTCATGAATACATTGCTGACATCACAAGACGCTTTGCCAAACTGGGCTATCTTGCGATTGCCCCCGAAAAATTTGTTCGTGCTGGCGATCCTAATTCGTATGGAACGGTGGCAGAGATTCAGAAGAATATTGTTGCCAAGACAACAGATGCACAAGTGATGACAGATTTACAGGCTGCCTTGGTTTGGGCTGGTAAAAATGGCGGCGATCTCAAGCGGGTTGGCGTGACTGGTTTCTGTTGGGGTGGTCGTATTACTTGGCTTTCTGCAACATTGCCACAAGTCCGTGCTGGCGTGGCTTGGTATGGCCGGGTCATTGGTGAGAAGACTGAAGGCAATCCACGTCATCCGGTAGATATTGCTGCTGACTTAAAAGCACCAGTGCTTGGTTTATATGGCGGTGCCGATACTGGCATCTCTTTAGAAAGTGTTGAGCAAATGCGTACTGCTTTAGCGCAAGCTGCCCCTAAGAATCCTGCTGCTAAAGCATCCATGATTGAAGTGTATCCAGATGCCCCGCATGCGTTTCATGCAGACTATCGAGCGACCTATCGTGAAGGCCCTGCAAAAGATGGCTGGGAAAAATGTATCGCTTGGTTTAAGAAAAATGGAGTAGCTTAATTCACATGTCAGTTTTACAAAGCATTCTCTTGGTCACAGCCTTAGCTGGCACAGCTAGCGTCTTAGTAGCTGCTAGCTTTTCTTTGTCGCTGTTGTCCAAGATGGTCAACAATATGGTGAGTTTGTCGGTAGGTATTTTGTTGGCCACTGCTTTTCTGCATTCATTACCTGAGGCATTTAGCATGGAGGGTACGAGCCCACAACTCCTCTTTGCTACTTTGCTGGCTGGTCTATTAGGATTTTTTCTGCTCGAGAAGATTGCCCTATTGCGCCATGACCATCACCATGAGGGGGATGGTCACCATCACCATCATGGGCATGACGCCGAAAATGCTGGTCGTAGTGGCTGGATGATCTTAGTTGGTGATGGCATTCATAATTTTGTGGATGGCATATTGATCGCAGCCGCTTTTATGGCCGACTATCAAGTGGGCATTTTTACTGCCATTGCCATCATTGCCCATGAAATTCCACAAGAGATCGGTGATTTTATTGTCCTGCTTAATGCCGGGTTTACTAAAACGCGCGCCCTGATTTATAACTTTATATGTGGTTTATCAGCAGTCTTCGGTGGGGTCTTGGCTTATTTTTTCTTGGAGCGCGCCCACGCTGCGATGCCTTATTTGCTGGTGATTGCTTCTAGTAGTTTTATTTATATTGCAGTGAGCGATCTGATTCCGCAGATGCATCGACGACCGCATTGGGCAGAATCCTTACGACAAACTTTATTGATTGCTTGCGGCGTAGGATTTGTCATCCTACTATCTCTCTTGCATTAAGAGGCTGCTAATCGGCCTAGAGTTCTATGGGTCGATCTGGGTTGGAGCACCACTCACTCCAACTACCAGCATAAAGACGAGACCCTTTAAGTCCAGCTACTTCCATTGCCAGAAGATTGTGGCAAGCAGTGACACCAGACCCGCATGAATGAATTACTTCGGCTGCCTTAGTGCCACCTAAAACTTCTATGAAATCCTTGTAAAGCTGCTCAGGGGTTTTGAAAGCGGTTGAGGAAAGATTGCCCTTGAAAAAGTGACTAATCGCTCCAGGAATATGACCGCCTACTGGATCGAGCGTTTCATTTTGACCATGGTATCGATCATTTGATCTGGCATCGATGACTTTATTTTTCTGAGATTGCAAATTACTCACCACTTCATCGACTAAGACCAGGCCAAAATAGGGCATTGGTGCGGCTGGATGAGTAGCCGGGGTAGGTGTGCGGGGCACATTACCCATGGGCCCATTCCAGGCATCTAAGCCACCATCAAGTACGCGTACATTTGCGTGACCAGTTGCCTTAAGCATCCACCATAAACGGCTGGCATAAACTGAGCCTTGTTTGTCGTAGGCAACTACGAGTGTGTGAGGATTAATTCCTAGACGGGTTTTGGTTTGAGCCCACGCTTCTGGGCTAGGTAAGGGGTGTCTGCCGTTAGTGCCATTTTTAGGGCCCGATAAATCATGATCAAGATCGACATAGATCGCGCCCAACATATGATTTTCTTCGTAGGCTTTTCTGCCTGCCTGAGGATCTACTAGATCAAAACGGCAATCACATAGCAAAACATTCTCGCCACTATTGATGATTTCTTCTAACTGGTTTGCGGTAATTAGAGGAGTCATAAATCTTCCTAGTTGGACAAATTCGATTGAGAATTATTTAAGGCAACTTTCGAGTCATTCCATTATGCGCCATGGAAGTTCATGACACGACGGTACCATTCATGAAAGTGCTGCATACCATCTTCCATGGGGCTTTGATAAGGCCCCACTTCATTGATCCCACGGGCAAGGAGGGCGGCACGTCCTGCATCCATACGCTCTGCAATTTCATCGTCCTCAATGCAAGTTTCCATATACGCAGCACGTTCTGCCTCAATAAATTCACGCTCAAATAGCGCTATTTCTTCAGGGTAATAGAACTCAACAATATTGCGTGTCTTATTAGGGCCCAATGGGTGCAGGGTGGAAACACAAAGTACGCCGGGGTACCACTCCACCATCACATTAGGGTAGTAGGTCAGCCAAATCGCACCATGTCTTGGGGTTTTGCCTCCATGGTGCCTCAGCACTGCTTCATGCCATTTACGATAAGTAGGGGAGCCTGGCATTTCCAGGTTCTTATGGATTCCAACGCTTTGTACGCTATGCCAATCACCGAACTCCCAATGGAGGTCTTCACAAGAAACAAACTTACCTAAGCCTGGATGAAAAGGAACTACATGGTAATCCTCGAGGTAAACCTCGATAAATGTTTTCCAGTTGTAATTGCAATCGTGTACTTCGATATGGTCAAGTAGATAGCCATCAAATTTCAGATCTTCGGCGACCCCTAGGTTGGCTAAATCAGTGCGCACATCACGAGGACCTTCAAATAAGAGTCCTT
>JACCDO010497679.1_pt1 | contig 11722 bp, 13 predicted proteins | sample 7446101 | NCBI WGS metagenome assembly JACCDO01 (sample SAMN15323440, study PRJNA562643) | freshwater metagenome | isolation source: river surface water | place: USA:Blue River Watershed | collected 2017-08-16 | reverse complement strand
TTTCAAAACCATAAATTTTATTATCCATTTCAGCTGGTTTTGGTCCCCTAATTACTATACAATTTCTTCCTTTACAAGCTTTGCGAAATAATGCTGCTAAACCTAATCCCCAAATAATTGATAATGTAATCTTACCATTCGGAGTACTCATCAAATCTTTCATAAAACTCATCCTGTTATTATTATATTATAAATCTATTTTATTTTATTAATTTTCTTAGAAGTAAATGTTTCTATCTTTCTTTCTATTGGTATTTTTTGGATTTCTAATTTATTTAATGGGCATTTTACTTCAGTTGCATTAAATTTATAACAATTTTTTGCATCATCTTTGAATACTGTTTCTTTAGCATTTTGAGGGGTTGGGTACTTTATTATAATATCCGGTGTTGGTGTTGTAAGATAAACCATAAATAAACCAAAGAATAATGCCATTAAAAAATAAAATGGTTCTATTATATCAAAAATAAACATTCTTAATTTATATAATATTCACATATATTTTAATATTTTATTAATTGATAAACTCGATATATTCCACTCCATCTACTTCTTCTAACTTACCTAATAATATATTTTTATTGTTTATTTCAATATAAACACTGTTTTTATCATCCATTAAATAATTTATTTTTTCTAATCTTATATCATTTTCATTTAAATCTTCGGTATATAATTCAATATTTTCCATTAATTTTATATTTTTATTATCTTCCATATCCATATCTTGAAAATATTTAATTTTATATGTTTTATCATCTAATAAACCAAATATTTGTTTATTATCATCTTTCATATATACTGCAATTAAGTCTGTATTGCCATCTTCATCATATATTTGTAATGAATAGAATCCATCTAAACTTTCTAAATTTGTTTGTTTTATTGGTTCTTCTGTAACTTCTATATATGCTTCAGGTCTAGTAATTCTATCATAAATTTTATAATACAATAATCTATCATCGTTTGCATTTGTATAAAATTCTGGTGTAATGTTTTCATTTAACATACGTCTTATTCTCATTAATTCTATACAGGTTAATAAATCTTTTTCAGAATTATCTAACATTGTAATTAATGCATCTTTTGTTAAAATCAATGCATTTGAGATTAATGGGTTTTGAGTGAACTTTGCATATAATATTTTAATTAATTCTTTTTCACATACATCTGACCAATCCGCACGAACCTTAAAACCTAAATTATCTTTATCAACTAAACTATCAACATCATCTCCACCCCAACTATTATATTCATATGTTAACATAAAACGTTTAGCGTGATTATTATATTGTTGTAATTTTGGACCATCATATTCAGTTATATTATTATATTTTAAAAAGTATAAATAATGGTCGACACTAGCAAACTTCATACCATCAATTACGATTGGGAATATAGTATTTGTTTTATTATCTTTATGAATATATGAGTTCATTAATATTTTACGCCAATTAGGTATGTTAAATAATTGTTCATATTTTAAACTCTTTTTAACGTCCCTCTTAATCAATTCATATGTGGCATCACCTGGATATTTAGATGATATTTTATATAATACAAAACGTGTATTCTCATCCTTATTATATAATGACGATGCAACATCGATGTTTTTAACTTTAATTGTTTTTTCATTGACTTCCTTTATTAAAGATTGTGATTCGATTTGAACAACACTATTTAAATATTGAACACCATCTTTTTTAATATATTCTTTTTTGTTTTCATAATTACTTATTTTAACATTGGTGTTAAACTCTTTATATATTGGCTTATACCCTTTTTCTGTTAATTTTTTATTTATAAAGTTTACATCGACATAATATACATTGTCAAGATTTACATTTAATTTTAATTTATTGAATACACCTATAAAGGTTATTAATTCACTATTAGGTACCAAGTTAATTTCATTTTTTAAGTTTTTGATACGTACAATATTATTAGTTTCATTGATGTCTTCGTCTAAAGTTACAAATTCATTTTTTTTAGTATAGAAAGCAATACTTGATTTGCGTGTTGGGTATCTTTGATATTGTACTGCATTTAAAATATTATAATTTGCAATAAACTCATCGGATATATTGTTTGACTTTATTGTTTCCATTATATTTTTAGAATTTTGAATTTTAAGATATATATCACTACTAAAATATGTCTTATAGTAAGTATCTAAATTACTAATTTTTGTTTTTACGATATCATTCAATACTTCTAACTCTTGAATCCAACCAGAAACTTTATTTGTTATATTTGCATAATCATCTTTAATAATAATTTCATCACTGTTAAATTTACTTAATCTCAATTCATAATCTTCATCAGATATTAAATCGTGTTCTTTTAATATTTTAGTTTTATTAATAGATAATGCTAGATTATTAATTTTATTTTTTAAAAGAAATTTATTTTTACCATAATTGAAATCTAATAATAATTTATTTAAATATTTGATTCTACTAAAAACTTCAATATTCTTAGAAATATAAATATTTTTTTGATATAATATTTTTCTAGTAATATCATCGATTATGTTAACGGTTAAACAATCATTAGTTTCTATAAATTCTAAAGGAAGATTTGTAACAATATCTTTGGTAGGATTTGAAATATAGTTTCCTGATTTACTTTTTTTACTAATAAGACTATTAATAAAAGTAATATATTCTGATTTTAATTTAAAATAATTCAAAACTTCATCTTCTACTTCAAATAATATAGTATCATTAATTAAATCATCTAAATTATCGTCAATTAAATAAGATAATGAATTTATATCAATCATTTTATATAATATTTTTATAAAATAATTAGTATTATTTTAATTTATCTACAATAGTTTTAACATTCATACCACGTATTTTTTTAACACCTTTTTTATTTAATTGTTCAACTATTTTAGTTTTATCTTGTTTTGATATAGATTTAGATGGTGAATTTAATTTATCAATCTTATTATTTAATTCAGAAAGTTCTTTATCTTTTGATTTTTTATTATTCTTTTTATCATCGTCGTCACTATCCGATGAACTTGATGAATCATCTTCTTCTATCTTATTTTTATCATTTGGTTTAATAATTGAAATATCTTCACTATATAAACCATATTTATCGTAGAATGAATCTAAAGATGATGCAACTTTAGAATTTTTAGAATTGAATACTTCTAATGAGGTATTAAAATAAAATGTTTCGGATAAGCCGGTAACTTTAAAATAAACTTTCATATTATCATCATATAATACAACAAATGTATTACCGATCGAAACTATAAATTCGTTTTGAATAAGGTATTTTTTAAAATCATTATCAACATCCTTAATAGATGAAATAAATACGTGATTATTATTTTTAAGTTCATAGATATTTAAATCATTTGAAATAAAATATTTTTTGTTATCATAAGTTACTGCAATAGATTCTTTTGAAGAAAATGTTTTAGTTTTAGTTTTATTATTATTTTTTAAATTTTTGCGGACATATGACTCTTCTTTTACAGATTCATCTTTATTCTCTTTAAATTTTTTCCAATAAATATCAACTAAATTAACACCTTTTTTAGATGATTGCCATTCCTTATATTTTTTTGAAAAGTATTTTTTATATAATTCTGGATTTTCTTGTTTAAGTCTATTTATTCTAGGTCCATATGCTTCATCATCATCAGTTGTTGATTTACCACTAGTTGCACCTCTAGAAACACCGACATATGGTTCTTTACCTGGTCTTTCTAAAACAAATAATTCACCTTCCGGGAAATAATCAACACCTTCCATATCAAAAGTACGTGGTCCTTCTTCTAACATATATTTAATAGACCCAGGTTCTCCAGGTTTTAATACAAATTTGGATTTTTTTTGATACATCATATCCATTAATTTAGCTTTGAATCTAGCATTTTCAGTTTTACCTCTTTTATCATAATATTCATTAAATTTTTTAACAGCTTCTTCTTTAGTTATTGTTCCAGTTCTATAACCTCTAGGCATTTATAATATGTATAGAATATTTTAAAACCATTTAGTATCATCGTTTTCTGTAAAGTCATAATTAGTATTGTTAGTATTGGATTCTATTCTTTTATTTGACATATCATAAATAGGTAATTTACCATATTCATTTGTTTCTATATTAATGGGTACGTGTATTGGTATTTCTTTATTTCTAATTAAATTATTAAGTTCATAATAAAAATCCTTTTTAGTTACACGATTATTTTTCTTTTTATCATAAAATAAATACAAAATTAAAAAGATAAACAATATGATTGTAATTGATAATAGAATATTATATTCTTTCTTAATATACGGTGTATTATTTAAATATCTATCGTAAATATCTATATCAATAAGATTTGGTTTCATTTATATAAATATTTATGTCAAAAAAATAAATTATAGCAAACATAATATTAAAAATATAAAAAATACTAAGAAACCAAAAATATGAAGATTATAATTTTGTTTAATTGGTTTATTTCTATCATAATAAATAACATCAACATTATCGGAAAATGTAACTTTTTTAGTCATTATTATTACATTACATTAGATAATTTTCTGACCAAAAAACGGTAGCTTTGGTATAGGTATCATCTAAAAATTTAAGTTTGCCTACTAAATTGTTTAAATGATTATCGTCTTCATATAAGTTATTAGTTTTCCCTAATAAAAAACGTTTTGTTTTATTATTAACAACTATTTCTATAACCGGTAACTCTTCATCTTTATCATTTGGGTCAAATTCAATTTCATTTATATTAATATTTATTTTTTCATTAATTTGTAGAGGATTTATTACAAGTTCTTTATCAATATAGTTAACATCTAATATTTTAAAAAGGTATCTAATATAGTTTTGATTATTTGTAAATAAATTAGATTCTTTGTTAGTTAAATCACAAAAAATAATATTTTCAAAATTAATAGTGTTATCTGATTTATTAACAATACAATTTATTAAATATAAATTTTTAGGTATAATTATATTTTTTCTAACTATTAATTCTTTAAAAAATTTTGGATTATTATTACTATCATAATCTTTATCGTTGTCATTATAATATTGAAATAACATTATTCCTATATCTTTTTTAAATTTATTATAAAATCTAGTAATTATCTGTAATAAAACATCAGATACATTCGTATTCTTACTAATAATATTATTTAATACTTTATATAAATCAGATGTTGTATTATTATCGTTATTTAATAAATCATTAAGTAAACCAGATTTAGATAATATAATATTTTGGTCATTATTAAGTAATATATCTAATAGTTTATTTCCATATAAATTAACACGATATAATATAATATTTTCATTAGATTTCGTATTACTTAATTGTTTTATAATTTCATCATTAACTGAAAAATGTTTAATATAATTTTTATCTGTAATAGGTGTAATATTATAATCTTGAAGATTTGGTTCATTTTCAAAATTTATTTTGATATTTAAATTATTTAATGTTTTATTTATAAATTTTATTGAGTTTGGTAAATAATAATTCACATCAAGGTATCTGAATGATTTATTTGTTTCTTTATTAATTACATTTTCAGGCACAATTTCATTAGGAGTTAAATAATTATAAAATAATCTTTTAATTAAAATACTATTAGGTTGTATATTCATCTTTATTTATATTACTTAAATATATTTTTTTCTACATTAAATTTGTTTTATATAACATCATTATTTCAAATAAAAAGAATAACATTATTGCAAAAAATATAATTACAATAGGATATGCAAATACAGTCTTATTTTGACCTATACCAAATTCTTTCATCACACCATCTTTAAACATCAAACTAGGTTTTAATTTCCATATTAATACAGAGATAATTATATAAATAAAAATTAATAAGTGTAATTGATTTCTAAATTCAAACATTTATAATATAAATATAAATTTATTTTATTTATAATGATTGACAAACTTCTATTTTTTCAAACATTTTATTATATGATTCTATAATAACATGGTTGTATTATTTTTACTGTTATTAATTATAATATTTTATGTTTTACACTTAAAATCCATACCTAAACCATCTTTAAATAATATTGATAAATTCGTTAATTATAAAAAAATTGTTGTTACTCCTCAATCATCCATCTATAAAAAAATAAATATAAATACATGGTATAAAGATTCATTATATTTTAATATCGCTACTAATATATCGAATATCTATCCTATTGATACTGTAAATATAACCGATGGTGTTTCACAAAATATAGATGAAGTTGAAAATAATATTAATCATCTTGGTTTTGTTCAAGAAGATATTTTAAATGAATATATACAAAACAAACCGAATACAAATATTAGATATATAACTTGTATCGGTTTAGAACAAATTATCGTTTTATTACCCGCAAACTCGAAGATTAATAGTTGGCAAGACATTAGAAATAAAAAAATTGGTACTCTTAACATACGTAGTGGGTCTTATTTAACCCTTAAAAATATATTGAAACTTTTACCAAGTAATCGAAATGAAATCATTAATTTAGATTTTAAATCTGAAAATATTATAAATGCTTTTAATTCTAATAAAATAGATATGTTTTTTATAGTTGTATCCAATCCAAATAACGTTATTAAAGATTTATGTAATAGAATGCCTATAAAGTTATTAGGAGTTAAAGGTCTTGATGATGATTACATCAAATTTGTATTGCCAAACTATGAGAAAATTAATATTGACCCTTCTGAATATAAAGCCGTTATTAATTACTCTATTAAGTCTGTACAAACAAAGGTTTATTTAATTTGCCACAAAGACTTCGATGATTCTGAATCGTATTTACTTATAAAAACATTATTTAATAATTTTAACTATATACGTTCAAATGGTGATAATTTATATAAACTTCAAATGTTTGAATTTAATCCATCTTACTTATATGCTACCAATAACATAGTTAAATTACATAATGGTGTACGTACATTTTTTAAAGATATAAATATTATAACCGAAATCGATAATGAAGACTGTGTATATAGTGTTGGTATTAACAAATGTTCAAATGAAAAAATAAATAAAAATCAAATATTAATTTAGTTTCATATTATATTCAATTCTTGTTTTATTATCATCAATAAATTTATAATCTGGTGATTTTAATTTTGGATATTTACTTTTATCATTTTGGTCAGAACAACAATTTATTCCTTCTAAACAATTATAACATACTGCTTTATCAATATTCGTATATTTATGAGGCGATATACTAGTGATACCAAGAGGTAATTCACATTTACCATTCTTGCATCCACCGTAATTATTCGGATAGTTCTTATTACTTTTAAAAAAAGGACATTCATAATCATTTAAACAATCCTTGTCCCAAACACCCTTTTTATCACCAGTTTCACATTCAATTTCATTTATCGCTTCTTTACCATAACATTTATATTGGCTTTGTTCGAGTAATTCACGTTTTTTAATAATATCATTAACTACCACATCATTTTGGATTATCTGCTTATTCGGTTCGTCGATTGAAACAAAGTTTTTATAAAGTAAGTCATTATCAAAATTATTATTAAAAAAATTACTTTTTATATCATAACCTATAAAATCCATTTGATGTATAGACATATTATCTTCTGTACTACACACAAAATTAATTAAATAAAAACTATCACGTTTTATAAAGCTTACTAACATTTGACCTTCTATGCAAATTGTACCATTTTTACTAATACCAACTTTTAACACAGTATATCTTTCTAGTTTAAGTATACACGGTGTTAGTTTATTGCATATTTCCGGTATCTTTCCGACTTCTTTGTTTAAATAGTCACTTAAAGATATAAATACTGAATTAATTGTTTTTTTAATAGTCGTATCACTTATTTTAGCAACATTTAACTTGGTAGAATAATCATATTCATAATCTGGTAATTCATCATATTGATATTTATATGGTTTTGTTGGAAACTTATCTATTAAATTATAAAATTCAATTTCAGTAAATACTAAATTATTATCTTTTATACTACTTTCTTTGTCTAAGTTTGGTTCCCTCATTATTAATGGCGTATCAAATGACTTATCATATTTGAATTTTTCATATACATTATTCGATTTAGTTAATATATATGCTGATACGAGGATTAATAATAAAATAATAATTGATATCATTTTATAATTAATTTAGATATTAATATTAAATACGTATTGATTAATAAAGTGCATTGCTTTAAAATCATCTTGATTAAAATTAAGGATTAAATATAATAATCTTCTATCAAATTGTAATCCTTCTAATATTTTAAGTGTTTTAGGTTGTTTGAATACATTTACAATATTAGTAAAATTATAAGTATTATTAAAAAACTTTTCTAATTCTTCAATATTTTTAACTCTAAAAGCTTTGAAAACTTCTAACATTCTTTTAGTTTTAATTGTATTCCATTTTAAATAATCTAATATACGCTTTTTAAAATAATCCATATTTGGTTTTGCTTTAACTTTTGTAACCATCACAGATAATTTATCTTTGGTAATATAATAATCAAAAATATGATTTAATAACATTTCATCTAAACCATATTCAAAATCTTCATAAAATTGGTCTATTTTTAATCCTTCTTGACCATAGAATAAACCCATCTTAAATGCATCTAAGAAACGTAATTTAGTTAAAAACCCTTTTGATTCCATAAGTTGAGGTATACGATTCCAACGAAATGATGGTAATGTTATTTTAGAAGTAAACAATGACGCTGTTAGCCAATATCCTTTAGGAACTTCATCACTTATACCTGGTATGATTGAACCATAAAAAGGAACAATTAAATATGAACTAAAACAATGTAATTTATAATCTGATTTAGCAAATTTTTCCATTTCATCCTTCCATTTATTTGAGTACATTACATCTAAATCAATAACACTTATCATATTGATATTTTTATCTTTATGAAAGAATGGATAAAAACGAACTAATGTACCTATTAATCCAAGATGAAACTTTTTAAATTCTGGGTCTTTTTTGGTAGGTATATCATATTTAACAAATTGGAAAAATGGATGTTTTGAATATTTTTCTATTACAGGTTTCCATTGTGGAATCTCAAATAAACTATTATCAAAATATATTCTTAATCTTGTTTTATCATTCCAATAACCTTTATCATAATTACTAGCGTGTGTTTCTATGGCTTTTATAAATTGTTTTTGCCTTGTAGTACTCTCATCTCTTACAACACCAAATGATGTTTTTAAATATTTCTCTTTATAAAACAAACAAGTGGTCAATAGATGATAGTCTTTCGGTTCACTTGTATATAGTTTTTCAAAATTACACCAAGTCATTTTAAAATAATATAACATTATTTATTTTTCATTTGGAAATAATATTGTATCTATTTTAGTTCTAACACAAAATAATCGATGCATTATTATTCCTGATACAAAAGCTATACATATTAATCCTAATCTAGATACATAATTTGATATTTCAAAAAAATAACTCAATATCTGATATAAAATTAATGTACCAACTATGGTTAAAATGACATCAATTATTGCAATATCAAATAAACGAATAGAGTGAAGTCCTTCTCTAGGTTTACCAGCTATATCTGAGTATTTACATAAATTCATTCTATATTATTTAAAGTGATAATAATATAATTAATACATATCCAATCAAAAATTTGAGAGAATACATACTAATTACATTATAATAATTCGAATATCTAAATATATTCAACTATTACTGAGTTGATATCGCTATAAAGTTCACCGATGTTTGCATCTAAATATTGCTTGACTTTCATAAGTTGCATCTTTTTACAATATACTAATGTGAATAAACGTAAATTAGGTGGAATATGGATTGAGAATAATTTATTTCTCCAAAAAGAATCATTAAGATTGACTATTTCATATACAGTATCTAAACAGTAAAGAATATTATCTGTTAATTCAAGATTATTAATAATGTACATTATAAAATCTATGTTTTTGTATTTTTGAATATATAAAAAGTAATCTTCTGAAATTTCAATATTATATTTTAAATAGATTTTGAATAAATCTAATCTGTTTTGTTTAACCATTTCTTCAATATATTCAATTGAATAACTATGTTTTTGTAAATCTAAATATTTTTGATTTAACAAATCAAATATTTGAACAGCATTTGAGTTAATGACTTCTTTTAAATAGAATTTTGCAATATTGTCAAGTGTTTGCATATCGTTATTGATAGCACTAATGTTATCAGATGAAATGATAATATTAATATTCATTTTAGGGTTAATGTGTTAGTAAGCGATGGGGTTTTAAATTTAAAAACTAATTATTGATTTAATCAAAATTTTTTTATGAACCCCTAATAGAATTTTATATATGTTATATATAAATGGTGAATAAGATACCAGATTATTATGAGAATCCAATAGATGTACAATTATTAAAAACATGTTCATTTACCTCTACATTATTATATAAATTAAATATGACGCCTAATCAAATAACTACTTTGTCATTAATTGCAGGTTTAATAAGTATATATTACTATAAAACACAAAATTATATTAAATGTGGTATATTTTTCTTTTTATCGTATTATTTCGATTGTTTAGATGGGTTTTATGCACGTAAATATAAAATGGTAACTAAATTTGGAGATATATATGACCATATAAAAGATTGGTTAATAATAATATTATTTGCATATTTAATTTATTATAATGATAATGTAAATAATAAATTTAAAAACATCTCACTAATTATATTAGTATTAATGTTAGTTATGGTATTCATTCATTTTAGATATCAGGAAATATATTACCACAACATAACTACAAAAGATTCAGAATATAGTATAATGAAAAACTTATTTGAAAATCTATTGAGTAATAGAAATTATGATAATATGAGATATACAAGATTTTTTGGTACAGGTACTTGGAATATAATATTTATATTATTCTTGATGATGCATAAATACTATACTAAATAAATTAGAAATCTGCATTAAAGTTAATAGATGAATCAGTATTTACTTCATCTGTTACACTTGCTAAACTATATTCACTAACTCTTTTTTCAAAGAAATTGGTTTTGCCTTCCATTGAAATTAATTGCATAAAATCAAATGGATTTTCAGATTTATATAATTTTTCATAACCTAATTGTACTAATAATCTATCTGCAACGAATTCAATATATTGTTTCATTAAATCAGAATTCATACCAATCATTGCACAAGGAATAGATTCATTAATAAATTCTTTTTCAATATCAACAGCTTCTTTAATAATATTATAAACACGTTCTTGTTTAATTCGATTATTCAACATAGAATAAATTAAAACTGCAAAATCGGTATGCATACCTTCATCGCGACTAATTAATTCATTTGAAAAAGTTAAACCAGGCATTAATCCACGTTTTTTAAGCCAAAAGATAGCACAAAATGCACCTGAAAAGAATACACCTTCAACGATGGAAAAAGCAATTAATCTTTCGTGGAATGTAGCATATTCACTATTCATCCATTTAAATGCCCAGTTAGCTTTCTTTTTAATACAAGAAATATTTTCAATTGCGCCAAATAGTACTTTCTTTTCATTATTATCTTCAACATATTTATCGATTAATGAAGAATATACTTCAGAATGAATATTTTCTATAGATGCTTGGAAACTATAAAAACATCTTGCTTCTGGTATTTGAATTTCATT
>JACCDO010876964.1_pt1 | contig 11725 bp, 11 predicted proteins | sample 7446101 | NCBI WGS metagenome assembly JACCDO01 (sample SAMN15323440, study PRJNA562643) | freshwater metagenome | isolation source: river surface water | place: USA:Blue River Watershed | collected 2017-08-16 | reverse complement strand
CGCCTTTAAGTTTCTTTAAGCCCTCATCAAATTCTTCAGTAATTTTACACATAGATACATCTAGATTGAGGTCTTTCAAAATGGCGGATGTATTATTGCCACGAATTGTTGGAACTTCGTGACCATACCGTCTAAATATTGTTTCAGCTAGACCAATCATTTGTGGTGTTTTATCTGGTCGAGATAGAAATGAGAACAGTTCATTATTATGTTTTGATATAAGCTCTTTCAACTTCTTTTTTGATACACTTATAATTGGTTGTACTACCTCATCTGAAGCATTCTTTACTTCAGAACAGTGTTTTGATAAAATATTTGATATAGTTGATTTATATTTTCCTGGAACACTTGAATCTAGTGAAAAATCAGGAATTGTTTCGTCATCTGCTGATTCCCACGCAACTGGTGCGTAATGAGGACTTAATGAAGAATTGTTCCCTGACATACTAATTACACGAATTATTAATATTTAGATATCATAACACGACTAAATATCATCGATATTAAAGTCATCATCGTCATCATTTCGCATCATTGCCTTTTTCTGTAAAGCACGGTTTGCTGGCATTATTTCATCATCTCGTTTTGGCTTCTCATCTTCATCTTCATCCTCTTCACCTTCATTATCAAATACAAATCCTTCATTATCATCATCCGGAACATTACCAGATTTATCAATATTTATAAAGAGTTTTTCATTAATTGTTCGATCTTTTTCACGTAGTTTGTAAATAACTTTTGGGTCATACTTGGCACAAATATCTCCTCGTTGTACAGTACTTGCTGACGCATTTTCATCAAAATCACGAAGACTAATTAACACAATATCACCCGTACCAAGCCAGACTTTTTTCCTCATACTACCACGAATATGACACAGTCGTTCTCGGCCATCATTACAATATACTAGCGCATTACAACCTCCTAGAAGTTTTAGAATACGCCCATACATTTGGTCCTCTTGTCTTTCAAACACGACGGGTTCTTCTGTTGCGTGTTTGCCTTTCTTGTAATTCTTACCTCCTTTTTTATTTGGTGGCATCTTTATGACTATTAATTATAAAAATAAGGGAAATCTTTATATTCTGTTATTTTTGTATCGTGTATTATATTTAATCATAAAAGTGATCACCTGATGTATCTAAATCTTCCATTAATCGTTTGTAAGAAGATACTGACATTACTCCACGACCTGGAACTGTTGTAACTACTTTATTAGATTCTTTCATTGGAAAACCTTGAAATGTTTGTGTAGTTACATCTTTTTCATAGTTTCCTCCAAGCATACACGCTTTTCTTTTATTATAACGCCTTTGACGCCTAGTTGTATGTCTCTTTTTAGTACGCCTATTTCGACTAGTTTTTCTATGTTTTCCTTTCACTGCCATTCTATTTAACAAAAATATTTTTATGTTTAGGGGACATAAATTACACGCTTGTTATTTAACTTTGCGTATTCCTCTAAAGTTTGTTTCTTTGTATATCCTCTTTGTATCTTGATTGACCTAGCCATTAAATACGCAAGAATTACTTTATCACTATCTTTAATTTCTAGTAGCTGTTGTGGTTCTTCTGGTGTTTTATACTTGATTGGTGTTTTTGTTGTAATATTGTAATCTTTAATATCCGAATAAGGAATCAGTTGTTCTAGGTAAGCAGGCTCACGAAACATTCGGCTTGGCTTGGCGGGACAGGATTTTGTAAGATGGCCGTACTGAGCACAATACGAACAATATCTACTATTACGGAGCGGACAGGATGCTTCACTGTGCTCAATGGAGAAATCAGGGAGTGTTTCCTTGCAAATGCTACACATTTACACTTTTTGGGAAAAAGTGCCCAAAAACTGTATTTTGCGCACTTTGATAAAATGCGAAAGTGCATTCAATTTTTTTGGGCACTTTTTCTAAAAAAAGTGCAATTTTTTTCTAAAAAAGTGTTAAGATGTCAGCCGAGCAGATTCATTTCTTTTTACAACTGCGTGATCAAATAAAACTATATCATTGGCAAACACGTGTTTATGCTAGACATATTGCCACCGATAAGATTCTAGAGAATTTAGAAAAGGCAATTGATTCTTATGTTGAAGTATATTTTGGAAAATACGGCAGAGTTAAACTAACTGGTAAAAATGCCCAAATAGTACTACAAAATATCACAGATGCTGGTGCAGTAAGAGTTATAACCGCCGCTATAAAATACTTACAGGGCCCTTTAACAAAATCTCTTAAGACAGTTCAAGATAGCGATTTAATTAACATTAAAGATGAAATAATTGCCGACTTAAATCAACTACTATACTTATTTAGTCTTAAATAAAGTAACTGCTTATGATAATTACATATAAATTGGGAATGGTACTTGCCAATTTAATCCTGGAGTTTGAGCCATATTAGAAAAAGGATACAATTTATTTACTAATTGGACACCTGCATTATAGTCACTTCTTTCTTTATTAGTTAAAAAAGTGTAATAGAATGGTCCTATACCGGTTGAAACATATCCTATATATGCATTTGAATTATAGGCATAAACTTTTTGAAATAAGCTAAGTTGTGTTTTATATTGTTGTGCCTGATATTGTGATAGAGTTGTTACATTTGAACATAATGGAACTTTTTCAGGCTCATAGCCAACTATACCAATTGTTGAATACAATGTTGAATAATAAGGGGGTTTTAGATTAGGAAAAGTGTTTGTGTATGAAAAATTAAGTTTATAGGCAGGATTTAAATTAAGCCATCCTGCTAGGCCTTGTGCATTATAAAAACAGGCTGGCGGAATAGAGTTCTGACCTGGAAATGATGTCAAGGTTGAAATAGTCGAAGCCGTTGATGACATTCTTTTTAGTATAAAGATTTTTAGATTTATTAATTCAATATGCTTCCTGGAGATACAGATCTTTCATCCTACAAAAAACCAAACCCTGAGATTACATCATTGGGCTTACCTTTGGAAAGACCCGTTATTGTATTGGCAACAAATGATGTAAATGATGATACACTGTTTAGAAATGGTTTGACACAAAATATTCTTATTTTATATGATTTATTTGAAAGTTTAGGTTATACATCATATCTTCTACAGTATGGCCAAGCAGGTGATAATATTAAAAAAAATAAGTTTCTAAATAGCTATAGGTCTTTTACCGCAGGCGAAATTATTCATAAAAAACTACCTATTAAAGTACTAATTGAAATTGGAATGAGTTTGGATGCTTCTACTCGTTTGTATTTGCGCTCTATTGGTGCTAAAATTACTAAGTTGTATCTTGGTAACATTCTAAATATTGATATTGAAACTATACAGAATTTTAAAGCAATGTTTTTTAGCCATCACGTTGTTGGTGAAATTGATGAGATTTGGACAAGTCCTCACTATAAACAACATCAAGACTATGCTGCGATTCTAAATAGGACTGATCCTAAAAATAGTAGAATTGTACCATATGTATGGAGCCCCTGTTTTTTAACAAATTATGAAAACAAAGATGTGCTAGAATGGACACCTGTACTTGACTGGCACTATCAGGATATTGTTATTATGGATCCTAATATTTCATTCCAAAAATGTTATTTTTATTCATTACTATTAGTTGAGGCATTTTCAAAAAAGCATCCAGAATGGAAAGGAAAAGTTCAAATTATTAATGGTGATCGAATCAAATTAGATACGAATTCTTTTAATTTTATTTTACCATCATTATCTTTATATAAAAATAATAGAATTGTTTTACACGATCGCAAGAATATTCATACTATTCTAAAGGATCACAAATCATCTTGTTTTATTACTCATCAATGGAATAATGATTTTAATTATATGACATTTGAACTTTTATATTGTAATTATCCTATTTTACATAATTCATCAGGATGGAGTAATTTTGGTTATTATTATGATATTAATAATTGGGACAAGGCTATTGAAACAATGTATAAAGCACTAAAAGATCATAAGCAAAATCTTAATATTTATAAGTCTCATGCGGCAAATCTATTTTGGACACACTCACCACATAATCCAGAAATTCAAAAAGAATGGAAAACAATTTTAGAATAATATAAAGATATTTTTATTTTAGTTAGTAAATGAACAGAGTTGGTATCACTTACAATCCCTCAATAGATTTACTATCGAGTGGTAGTAATCAAACAGCTATTTTACTATATGAGCTTTTTAGAGCACTACATTGTGATGTTGTACTACTAAATGTTAAGACAAGTGATGTTGATTGGTGGGATACATTTCCTAAATATAATGATATTAAATTATCTTCTGTATATCAAATGAAAAATCTAGATCTCTTAATCGATATTGATGCAGTAGTGGATTCTGGATATAGGAAAAAAGTGGCTACAAAAACAGTAGCTTTTCTCAGAACATTTTTACAATTTGATGAATTAGACCGTTCTGTTTATCCTGAAGTAACTAATACCTATAGGAATTTTGATAATGTTAATGAGATTTGGTGCTGGGATTTACTAAATCCTGAAAATACTATTCCTTCTATTCAAACACTATTTTCTTGTCCTATTCGTCGTGTTCCGTTTATTTGGTCAGCAACTGTTGCTGACAACTATTTTAAAAACACTGCTATTAGTTATAATGCTGATTCAAAATGGACAGTACATATCTCTGAAAAAAATAACAATAATTCTAGTTCATCTATTTTATCTTTAGTTGCTGTAAGGGAAATGTTTCTTAAATCTGTAATAAATGCTGATTATAAATGCCATAATATGGAGCATATTTTGGATAATAAATTTCTTAAGGAAAATGTTCTAAATAATATTGAAGTATCTAAGTTGCCTCTGGAATTTGTTAAAAGAGAACCTTTTAATAACTGGTCTAAAAATCATATTCTGTTTTCACACTCACGATTTACTCCTCTTCGTATTGGCCTACTAAATGCGCTATGGGGTGGTATTCCAGTAATTCATAATAGTCCTATTATTAAGGACCTACATCCTGTTTTAGCGGATATTTTCTATTTTGGAAATGAAATTACTGGTGTATGCAATGCATTTACTAATTTTACTTCTAATCCTGAATTATATTATCAAGTACATAATCAAATTAAAGCCAATATTATAAGTCAATGGGGTATTGATAGTAATATCAATAAATGGACAGGTATTCTTAATACTATGTTTGTCAATAATGTTAAGGATTTAGGGAATGATAATAAAGTGCCTGATAATGTAGAAAATGAACAAAAAGAACTGATTGTCGCTTTTTCTGATATGTGGCCTGGATTTAACTATAATGATAACTTTTTTACAAATATGATCCGTCACGAATGTAGTTCTAGGAATATTAAAGTGAAAGGTGTAAATTATAATGATTCTGTGAAAGCCAATGTATTGCTATGTGGTCCATTTTCATCTGGGTGGGAACATATTAAGCATATTCCAAAGATTTATATCACTGCTGAAAATTGGAAAGTTCCAAATGATGATTCTATTAGTCTGTATTTAACTCCAAGTAGATATGAAGATGATACACATATGAGACTGCCAACTTGGATGACTTTTATTGATTGGTATTCTGAATCTAATGATTTTTCATCTGTTAATACTGATAATAATCCGAATCTACTACCTGTTAAATTGGCTATGGCTGTTCATCCAAAATCATTTAGTGAGCGAAATGAATTTTGTGGATTTGTTGTAAGCAATCCTGTATGTCAATTTAGAAATGAAGCTTTTTTTGCAGTAAATTCATACAAAAAAGTTAATTCTGGTGGAGAGCTATTTAATAATATTGGTGGTCGTCTAAGTCTAAAATATCCTGGTGGAGGTTGTGGAGATATCCCTAAACTAAAGTTTTTTGAAAATCATAAATTTACCTTGAGTTTTGAAAACTCACAGGCATCAGGTTATATTACAGAAAAGGTTCTTCATTCAAAAATGGCAGGATGCTTACCTATTTATTGGGGAGATATTGATACAGATTCTGATTTTGTTTCCAATTCATTTATTAATATTTCAGCATCACGTAAGGTAGAAGATGTAGTTGAAATTATTAAAAGACTAGAAAATAATCCTGAAATTTGTGGAAAGATTGCTTCTACACCTATTCTTAATGAAGAGAAAAAACAGAAAGCGCTTTATACACTCTCACGAATTGGAAAGCAAATTCTTAAAATTGCTTTAAATGAAGTAACCCAAAAAGAAATAGATAATAATACAGTTCCTAAAATAAATGGAATTGATAAAATTTATGTAATTAATCTTGATAAGAGACAGGATAGATTTGATAGTTTAATTAAAGCTGAACCATATTTGAAATATGTAATTGAACGTATTCCTGGCGTTGATGGTAAAACACTTAGATTAAATAATTTTATATACAAATTATTTGAAAATAATATTTTTGGCTGGAAAAAATCTATAATTGGTTGCTACCTAAGTCATATTACTGCTTGGTCAAAAATTGCATCAGGGCATAGTAATATGACACTTGTACTAGAAGATGATGTTAGATTCAATAAAGATTGGATTAGTGTATGGAATAAAAGCTTATCTTGTATTCCTGAAGACGCTGAACTTATCTATTTAGGAGGTGTATTACCTCCCAATAGGGCTGGATTGTCTCTGTGTTTAGAAAAAATAAATGAATATTGGTCCTATATTAAACCAAATACATTTTTTACTCCATATCCCTCATCTACTTTCCATTTTTGTGCCTTTAGTTACATTCTAACTAAGAAAGGTGCTCAAAAATTACTTGGATATCTAACTAATCCCAATAAGGTATTATTTAATGGATGTGATCACTTAATTGGATGTTCTGAAGTTGGCCTTAAAAAATATATTATCACTCCTCTTTTGTCATATTGTTTTCAGGAAGAGGATCCTGTATATGTAAATTCACAGTTTAATGATATTAATCGAAAGGATACATTTGATAGCGATATTTGGAATAATACTGAATATTTTAATGAATATGAGTTGAATGAATTTAGAAATGATAATAAACCTATTACAATGTATCATATGGGTGATTTAAATGAATGTGATTTATATGAAATAAAATGGATGAGGGAAGTATTTAAATCTAATATTAATTTTAAGGAGATTAAGGACTTAACAAAATTAGTTGAAAATAATTCGTGGTTTTTAGTACAAAAACCACATATTGAAAAATTTAACGAGTATTTCTCTTATCTCAAAGACAATAATATCAACTTTAAAGTATTTCACGTGAGTGACGAATATGTAAATGATTCAATTGATTTTTATAATTATTCTAAGTGTGTAATACGCAATTATATTCGTTTAGATACAAGTTGTTCTAATATTTTAACAATTCCATTAGGATTTCATTATAAAGGTACAAAAAATAAATTATTTTCTGATAGAAAGTATGTATGGAGCTTTCACGGTACAAACTGGTTCAATAGGCAAGAGCAACTATCTGTTATTAATAGTATAACACCTAATATATGCCATTTAACAGATAAATGGAATGATCCAAACCAATCAAAAGAGGGTTATTATCTTGATACTTTAGAAAATAGTAAATTTTGTCCTATATTGCGTGGTAATAATTATGAAACATTTAGGCTGTATGAAGCACTAGAAGTAGGTACTATTCCTATGTATGTTCGTAATTTAGGCGATGATTCATTTTGGCAGTTTATTTCTAAACTAGGCTTAATCAACATTAATAGTTGGGATACAGCTAAACAAATTATGGAGAAATTTATGAATAATCCTACTGAAGCTGAAAATTATAGAAATACTATTTATAATAATTGGCTAGAATGGAAAAAAGAAATCAGTATGTTTATTGAAAAAAATAAGTAATAATATAATATATATATAGCAGTATTATTTAATTAATAATAAACTATATGTTTATAATTTTATATTTATAGTCGCATAGCTTATAGTAGCCCCTTACGCTTCATCTCAGCAGCCTTCTTCATAGCAGTACCAAGTTTAACACTAGAGTCCTTCTTCTTCATATCTTTATACACCTTCATTACACTCTCACGCCAAGCAGTTGCACCATTAGACATCTTGCGTGTTTTACGCTTACCACCCTGAGATTTTTTACGCTTACCGCCTTCGGTTTTATTACGGCGAGTCTTGTTCATTTTCTACTCTGTGTTACGATTTTAAATTACCGGAAACCTAAAGACTTCATTTTATACATATATAGTACCAAATGGACATTACAGATTTTGTTAATCAGCTTAATTCCGTAGTCAATAATAAACAAAGTGGCGATGTTACCGTAATTCCTCCACCAGTAACTATGTTTGATGATTGCGAAAGCAGACGACCTATCAAGATATTAATTGTATCAACACATATTAATCAAATTAATGGGTACAGTAAAGTAATTATGAATGTGATTAATGAACTTGCTAAGCAACCTTGGATTAATGTAACACATTTTGGAACTCAAAAACTTCAATCTGGAGAACTTGGCAGAAAATATCCATCAAATGTCAAAGTTATTGATGGCTCAGCTCTAGAAAAGCAGAAATCATTAGGTTTTGCCTTTTCTGAACTACCTATGGTTATTCAGTCTGAACACCCTGACGTTGTCTTTATTTATAATGATTTATCAATTGTTTGTGGTTATATTGAAGAAATTCGTAAAGTAATTCAAAATAGGACATTTAGACTATGGGCGTATCTAGATATGACCTATAAGGCGCCTCCTCAACAAATGATTGATAGTATTAATAGGGATGTAGAACGTGTATTCTGTTTCACAAAGTCCTGGAAAGATGAACTCAAAGCGCACGGTATTACACGACCTGTTGATGTGATGAATCACGGTGTAGATCGCAGTATGTTTCGACCTATTCCTCAGGCACTTGCTCGTCAAAATCTTGGTCTTCCTAAAGATATCTTTCTATTCACTTCAATGAATCGCAATATTCCAAGAAAGAGACTAGATCTTCTTATTATGTCATTTGTGAAATTAATTGTTCGTTTCCCTGTTAAACCAATTTTTATGCTAATTGTAGGTGATAAAGGGGACCGAGGTGGTTATCCACTATTTGAAATTTTTTCACGTGAATTAAAACTAGCTGGTGGTAGTCTAGAAATCTTTGGTAATCGTCTGCTAATTACTAACACAAATTCTTGCTACAAAGATGAGGATATTAATCTTCTTTACAATTGTGGTGATGTTGGTGTGAGTTGTGCAGAAGGTGAAGGATTTGGTCTATGTACAATTGAACAAATGTCGCTGGGTATTCCCCAAATTGTTCCTGAAATCAATGGACATACTGAATATTGCACTGATGAAAACTCGCAACTTATTAAACCTACTGTAAAATACTATATTCCTCAAGCATTTAATACTGTTACTGGTGAGGCTACTTCAGTTAATCCTGATGATTTTTCAAAAGCAATGGAACGCTATGTATTTGACGAAAATCTGCGAAGTGCTCACGGTAAAGTGGGTAAAGAAACTGCTGTAAAATATACTTGGGAAAAATGTTGCCAGATTCTAATTAAGAGACTTAATAATGTCCTAAAAGATGATGAATAATTTATTTAATTCTTAACAACACCATATAGCTCTTTTTCTATTAATAACAGCTACTACATTATTAATATCTGTTATTGCTTCTTCTACTTTTTCTGGTATTTTTTCTATAATAATATCTTTTATTTCGTTTGCAGTATGAATTACAGGCTCTGGTATTAAATTTGAGAATTCAATACGTTCTAACTTAGGTTTTATTGGTTCTAATATAACTGGAGGACTTATACCTTTTATCATATAATTAACGCAGGTTCCATCAGCATATTTTTTAATTATTAAATCTGTTATTATTTCAAGTACTTCAACAGCAGACAATGGTTCCTTTGATAAATGTGATAGTTTAAGAATTGAATATAATTCATTTTGATCGGATACATCCATATAATATCCCCTTCCATTATGAATACAGTTTTCTGCTATTTTTTGCCATACTTGAGAATGCTTAGGATTTTCTAACTGAATATCTAACGAAAAATCTGCTAAATGCACTAAAAATGTTAAAATATCTTTTAAATCATTTATAGGGAGGGATTCAAATATTCTTAGCTCTAGCCCGTGACAAAAGTGTTTGTTAAAGTTAATATCTAAACCCATATCGTCTAAAAATTTATAATCTGTATATTTATGAAATGAATCATACCAGTTAATATTTCCTAGTTTGTTTCTTTTTTCTGTTAGAATCTTTCCAATTGGCATAGTATCAGTATTATATGTGCCCAGACCTATATATCTTGATACTGCAAGACGCTGAGAGCCTGCAGCATATTTATCACCATTATTTTTCGATTCACATAAGGGGTCAAATGCCCCATATTTTGCTACAAGTAGGGGACTAATCCACTGAAATGCTCTGGCTAGGTTCTGATGTTGCTTTGTAAAAAGTTCAAAATCTGCTATCTCCGCTTTATCATTTAGCCGAGTTGGAAGAGTTATATTTATATGAATTGTACCATTATTAAACATAGCATTATTTTTTAGATTTGTTAAGTACGAAGCAAAAGGATAATTCTTTTTGGCAATTTGAAATGGTGCATATGTTTTAAGTATTCCTTCTCTTGGTAGTGAGTTTAAAGATTTTAGAAATTGTTTTTCAACTATTGTTAATTCATCAATTACATCATCAACTGTTGTCTTATAAAATTTTTGTGTCATAAATTCAATTGTATCACCGTCAAAAATGAAAGACTTTTCGTATTCATCTTTAAATACATCTGGGTTCTCTTCACACATCCATTCAAATATGGTCTTTCCAGTGAATTTAGGATTTATTTTTGGTATTCTCTCATATGTCATTTTATGTTCGCCATTAAGATCTGTTTTTTGAAATGTATGACTATTTGCTAAGATAGGTATATTTATTTTTTGATCTGAGTCAAATAATCCATCTAGAGCGCTATCAAGAAGATCCTTTGTATAAACATTATAATATTGAACACTGTAACGCTCTGCTTCTCTATGTTCTTTAAGATCACTTAGTGTTATTTGCTTGAGCTTACTAGTCTCTAAATATGTTTCGTGTTCAACACCTAGACCCCAAAAAAAATCATTGGGTTTATAAGAATGTCTATATTTTTGATGTTTTTCTAGATTCCTTAGCATTCTAATACTCTGGCATAAATAAATTCATTCTCTTTTGGAATCTCCTCTAATGTATCTAATCGCTTACCAATATAATTTGAATTACTCCATAAACTAATAGTAAGGTCTTGTCTTAGTCTAAATACTTTTTTAATTGTTTCAATTAGTTCTTCAGTTGATGTAGCATCAATACTCTTAAAACCTCTTAGATCTTCTGGAACATCTACATTATCCAACTTAACATAATATGTTCGTAGGGTTGTAATATCTTCATAAAACACTCTCATTGTCGTGCTAGTGTTTTATGTTATAATTTTAAGTCAAATTTTATCAAATTATTGGTGTATGATTTTTGGCATATGGTCCTTTTTTTCTTTTTCTAAGAATCGTCTATAACTTATACCCATAATGTACCCTGGAACTGGCGTTAAATCTGTTGTTGTTTCTACCCAACGTCGGAATCCAATCTTTTCATACAACTTAATAGCTCCAAAATTATCTGTATCAACTAAAAGCCAGCACGTAAATTGATTCGATGTTTGAAAGATTGCTAAGAGTGTTTCTTTCAACAATCGTGTTCCCAATCCACGTCCTTGATACTTTGGAGATATTCCCAAAAATGCAAATT